>JACYYK010016569.1_pt1 | contig 28705 bp, 24 predicted proteins | sample 8236871 | NCBI WGS metagenome assembly JACYYK01 (sample SAMN14103087, study PRJNA606662) | landfill metagenome | isolation source: landfill solid waste inoculated with endophyte fungus Paravalsa indica | place: India:New Delhi, Okhla landfill site | collected 2017-11-05 | reverse complement strand
CCACCTCGGCCAGGGCCTCCTCGGCCCGGCGGCGTCGCTCGGCCTTCCCGACCCCGGCCGAACGCAGGGGCAGGGCCACGTTGTCGAGCACCGACAACCACGGCATGAGGGACCGGCTGTAGTCCTGGAACACGATCGCCATGCCCTCCGGCGGGTCGTGGACCGTGGCTCCTTCGAACACGACCTCGCCCTCGCTGGCACCGAGCAGCCCGGTCAGGCACTGCAGCAGGGTCGTCTTCCCGACCCCGGAGGGACCGACGATGCAGACGAACTCCCCCGCGGCGACGGAGAAACTGAGGTCCCGGAAGATCCGGCGTTCCCCGTAGGAGTGTCCGAGGCCGCGGGCCTCGACGACGGTGTCACGCGGGGCGCCCGCCGCACCCGGCGTGGACTCGGCGGTTGTGGTCATCACTTGCCTCCGTGGTCGTGTGCGGTCATGCCCTTGTGCCATGCGAGCACTCGGTTCTCCACCAACGCGAAGACCTTATTGAGGAGATAACCGAAGACGCCGAGCGCGATGATCCCGGTCCACATCGCGGTGGTGTTGAACCCGCGCTGAGCGTCGAGGACGAAGTGGCCGATCCCGCCCGGTGCTCCCACCATCTCGGACATGACCATCGCAACGACCGAGATGGCCAGCGCGGTCCGGGCACCGGCGAAGATCTGCGGCGCCGCCGCGGGCAGCACGATGAAACGGACCCGGTCCCGCCACCGCAGCCGGTGGCTCGCGGCGACCTGGTGCAGCACCGGCTCGACTGACCGTACGCCGTCGATGGTGTTGAGCAGCACCGGCCAGGTGGCCACCAGGGCGATGAGGCTGATCTTCATGGCGGTGCCGAGCCCGAAGAACAACATCATCACGGGCAGGATCGCCACCCCGGGCGTGGCGCGCAGGAACTCGACGATCGGGCGCACCGCGCTTTCGAGCCAACCGACCATGCCCAGCAGCAGGCTGAGAGCGACACCGAGGACGACGGCGGCGCCGTAGCCGACCACGAGCCGTTGCAGGCTCGGCCACACCTCGGTGCGGATCCCGTCGACGATCCAGATGTCGCCGAACTCGTCGAGGATCCTGGACAGCGGTGGGTAGTAGAAGTTGACGCTGTCGGCGCTTGCGAACCACCAGATCGCCAACAACAGCAGGGGAACCCACAGTTCCATGAGGATCCGGCGCAGGATGCTCATCACCGCTTCCCCCTTTCCGAGGGGTGCCACCACAGGACCTTGCGCTGGGCCGTGACGAGCAGCCAGTTGAGGACGACCCCCAGCATCCCCGCGGTGAAGACGTAGCCGAACATGCGGTCGTTGTCGTTCACCGTCAGCGCGTAGTACAGCCGCTGTCCGATGCCGTCGGCTCCACCGAGGAACTCCGACGAAATGGTGATCAGCAGGCTGATCGTTCCGGAGATGCGCAGACCCGTCATGAGGAACGGCAGCGCGGACGGCAGATAGATGTCACGGACCCGGCTCAGACGAGTGAGCCGGAAGGCCTTGGCGACCGACCTCAACTGTGCCGACAACTGCTGGGTGGCGTACGTCGCTTGCACGAGCATCGGCCACACCGCGCTGAACACCACGAGTACCACGACCATCGTGCGGCTGGTGCCGAACTGCAACAGCACCACGGGCAGGATCGCCACGCCGGGCAGCGTGCGTCCGAAGTCGATGAGGAACCGGGTACTGCGTTCGAGGACGTGGAAGGAGCCGTTGACCAAGCCGATCGGCACGCCCACCGCGACGGCGAGGGCGAATCCGATCGCGGCGGAGGTGAGCGTGCTTCCCACCGCCGCCCAGTAGTCACCGGTCACCACCATGCCGGCCGCGGTCTCCACCAACCGCCACGGCGTCGGAAGCCCCACGGCCGAACCCCCGGTGATCGCGAAGAGGTGCCACACGACGCAGACGACCACCAGGGTGACCAGCTTCCCCACCACCGGAGCCGTTCGGCGTCCCGGTACGCGCCCGGCCCTCCGGTTCCGAGCCGTCGCGGGTTCGACACTTGAGGACGTACCGTCGCCACCCGCAAGCCTTCGAGTCATCACGTTGTCGTCCATGTCAGCGACTCGCGAGCATCTCGTCGGCGGACGGGGCGTCGTCGGCGTCGATGAGTCCGTACCGCAGAACCCGGTCGCGGGCGTTCTCGACGTCCTCCCTGCTGATCGGCTCCTCCCCGAACTTCTGGTAGACGGCCTTCTCCAGCAGCTCCGGGTCGGCGTCGATGTAGCTCGTGGCGATGCGGGGAGCCACCGAGGGGTCCTCGTTGAGGAGTTCGTTGGCCTTCAGGATCGCGGCGCTGAAGTCCTCGACCAGGTCCGGTCCGGCCTCGGCCGTCTCCTCCAGGGCGACGTAGGCGTACGCCAGCTCGCCCACCGCTCCGCTGACGAATCCGGACAGCAGCCTCACGTCGGGGTCGGCGCTCAACGCGGTTCCGGTCGGTTCGGCACTCGTGATCACGTCGACGCTGCCGGACTTCAACGCGGCGATACTGTTGGGAACCTCGATGAAGCTGATGCGGGAGGAATCCCCTCCGGCCCGATCGACGGCCAGTCGGACGTCGATCCACAATTGACTCTTGGACTGTGGGATTCCGAAGACCGCGTTCTCGATGTCCGCGATCGAGGTGATGTCGCTGTCCTTCCTCACCCAGAAGTTCCCCACACCCAGGCCGCTCTCGTCGACCTCGGTGCCCACGGCTCCCGGCGCTACCATGACGATCGGCATTCCCTGGCTTCGGGCGATCGTCGGAGTACTGACGTCCATGAGAGCGAAGTCGATCTCGCCGCCCACCAGTTGCGGCATCGCGTCCGCCGGGGTGGTCGTGGTGACGAATTCGACGGTGAGTCCGACCTCGTCGAACATCCCTTCGAGTTCGGCGGTGCGCGCGCCGAGGGCGTTCAGACTCGGGAAGACCGCGACTCTCACGACGCCGTCGTCACGGGTGGCCGCGGACGACCCGCCTCCACAGGCGCCGAGCGCGAATGACAGCACGGCGGCGACCACGAGGGCCGTCGGCCGAAGCCGGCTTCGCCTGGTTTTCATAGCGCTCCTTTGCGCGAAGACATGCCAGTGATCACCCCGGTCGTGCCGTCCGAGGTGGTCGCTCTCACGGGCGGCGTCGGAGCCGGGGGTGCGGTACGACAGGTAGTTCGGGTAAGACAGGCAAGACGACACTGTCACCGCACGACGTGTTCGGAAACCGCAATTCCGTTCAGTGGGTTTGAGACCGTCGGTCGTCCGGTGGGCGCGGGCCGCGTCGATGTGCGGCCCCTCCACCGCGTGCGCCGAACCGTCACATCCGTACCTTCGGGTCGGGCTTTCCGCCGAAGGTGAGGGTTCCGTACGCCTCGTAGATGGGTTCGGCGACGTTGGCTCCGTGTCCCAGCGCCACGTGCGCGTCGAGCCAGAAGCGCTGGATCGGATTGTCCACTCGCATCGAGTTCCCTCCGGCGTGAGCGACCAGCCGGTCGAGCGCGGCGCCCGCCCTGTGGGAGATCCGAACCTGATTACGGCGCACTTCGGCGCGCAGTTCCAAAGGAATCGGCTTCCCCGACGCGGCCGCCTCGTAGAGCCGGTCCATGTCGTGAAGAAATTGCATTCGGCTGGCCTCGACGTCCGACGCGGCCTCGCCCAGAGCGTGAAGTTGTCGGGGATCGGTGGCGGCCTTGACTCCCCTGGCGGACACCCGGTTGCGCGTGTAGGCGACCCAGGCGGCCATTCCGGCCTCGACCGCGCCGAGGGTTCCCGCGGTGATCGCTCCACTGAACATCGAGTGGAAGGGCATCCGGTACAGCGGCACGTCACCACGCCCCGCCTGTCGCGCCGCCTCACCCGTTCCGAGGTCGGCGGGGTTGATGATCCGGTGGTCGGGGATGAACGCCTCGTTGACGATGACGTCCTTGCTTCCCGTGCCCTTGAGACCGACCACGTTCCAGGAGTCCTCGACGATGGTGTAGTCCGAACGCGGGATCACGAAATGCCGCAGACCGTCGGGCAGCACGGTGCCGTCGTCGTCGGTGAGCATGCCGCCGAGCACGACCCACTGACAGTGGTCGGTGCCGCTGGAGAATGGCCATCGGCCGCTGAAGATCCAGCCGCCGTCGGTGCGCCGCGCCCGTCCGATGGGGGCGTAGGGCGACGCGACCCAGGTGTCGGGGTCTCCGCCCCAGATCTCCTCCTGGAGCTTACGGGTGGCCTGCGCGAGTTCGAAGGCGTGGACGCCGACGACCGCGGAGACCCACCCCGCCGAGGGAGACCGGGAGCCGATGGCGAGCACCGCCTCGAAGAACTCGCGCGGGTGCCGTTCGTCGCCACCGAAGTCCTTCGGTTGCAGTGCCCGCACGATGCCGAGTTCGCGCAGGGTCTTCGCCGTCCGGTCGGGCAGGCGGCCGAGGTCGTCGGCCTCCTCCACCTGTTCGGTGAAGAAGTCGGCGAGTTCTTCGACGCGGTCGACCAAATCGCTCATGATTGTCCTTCCTGCTCGGGGAGGCCGAGGGCTTTCAGTTGTTGGCGACGAAGTCGCGCACGAGGCGGTTGAACTCCGCGGCGTGTTCGAGTTGGGCCCAGTGACCGCAGCGGTTGAGCAGCACCAGCCGGGAGTTCTCGATGATCGAGACGAGCCGCAGTCCGGCTTCGTAGTGCACGACCCGGTCGTCACGGCCGTGCACGATCAGGACCGGAGCGCCGATCGTCGCCAGTTCCTCCACGGACGCCTCCCCACGCCGCGGCCGACCGAGACCGGCGGCGAAATTCGCCAGGTGGTCGGGGTGACCGATGGCGTTCTCGTAGCGCTGTCGCGCGAGTTCCTCGGTGGCGAAGGCGGGGTCGAAGGTCATGATGTCGACCAGTTTCCGCATGATCTCCGGGGAGGGATTGCGGTAGCCCTCGTGCAGGATCTTCAGGCCCTCGGACGGCCCGCCACCGGGGCTGAAGATGCGGGGACCGGGTGCTCCCGCTCCCATCGTGACGACGTGCGAGACGCGGTCGGGGTGCCGGGCGGCGACCTTCAACGACGTGGCCCCGCCCATGGAGTTGCCCACGAACGTCGCCTTCTCGATGCCCAGGGCGTCGAGCAGATGAACGGCGGCGCTGACGTGGTCGCGTTCCTCGTAGGTGACGGGATCGGACTTGCCCCACCCCGGCATGTCGGGAGCGATGACCCGGTACTCCTCCGCGAGCACGGGCAGGTTCGGGCTGAAGTTGCTCCAGCCGGTCGCACCGGGCCCGCTGCCGTGCAGGAAGACGATGGGATGACCCGAACCCGCCTCGTTGAAGTGGATCTTGCCGCTGGCGGTCTCCACGAAGCGGCTGGTCTCGGTTTCCGACAGCTCGGCTGGCATGGACTTTCCTTTCGTCGATCACACAGCGGGCTCGACCACTGCGATGGACAAACAGCATCGGCACGTTCGGGGAGGACCGCAGCCCCTTCTCGCATCCTGTGGAAAGACCTCTGTGGATCTTCAGCCGCCGAGAGCAGCGACTCTCGCCCGAGACGACACTCACGGCGGGATGCGGTCGGCGAGAAGCGCGGCTCAGCGTCCGAACGCGGTCTTCCAGCGCTCGGCGTCGGCCTCGCCGTACTTGACCTCGTCCTCCGGAGGCATGACCCACACGCGGTCGGAGTCCAGGGGCGGAAGCGGGCGTCCGAGCGAGACCGGCGGGTCGACGTCGGTGCGAACGGAGTAGTCACCGACCTGTGTGACCACCCGCTGGCCACGCTTGGAGAGCGCGTAGTTGAGGAACACCTCCGCCGCCTCCGAGTTCTTCGCGGTCGCCGCCTTGCCCGCGAAGAAGCTGAACAGCACCAGGCCCTCCTCCGGTACGACGTAGTCGATCGGCGCACCGTCCTCGGTGACCGCCACGTTGACGGCCGCCGTCCCGGCCGTCGCCACCGCCAACTCGCCACGGGCCAGTGCCTGTTGGCGGCTGCCGCCGGTGTCGTAGACCGTGGGGTTCCGCTTCGCGAGTTCGGCCCAGAAATTCGGGTCGACCTTCTCGTGGAGGAAGCGGTTCAGCGCGACCGACGATCCGCCCGCGGTGCCGCTGACGAGACCGATCCTGCCGGAGTACTTCGGGTCGAGCAGGTCCTTCCACGACGTCGGTGCGTCCTCCTTCGCCACCTGCTGAGTGTTGTAGGCGAAGGTCACCACGACGTTGGCGAACTTGACGAAGTCCCCGTCGTTCAGCAACAGATCCTCGCGGCCCTCGACGGGAGTCGGGGTGTATGGCTCCCAGATCCCTTCCTCGGAGAGGGCGTCGGCGATCTCATAGTCGGAGATGACGATGACGTCGGCCGGAAGTTGCCCGGCGCCGGCCTCGGAACGGATGCGTTCGGACAGCTTGTTCGCGACGTCGCGAACGTATTCGACCTCGATTCCGGTGTCGGCGGTGAAGGCTTCGTTGAACGCCTGCTGGTTCGCTTCCTGGTAACCGGTGTACAGCGTGAGCGTCTGTTGTCTCGCGGCCTCGTAGGTCGCCTTGTCGGCGATGACCTCACCGTCGATGACGAGACCGTCGCTGGTGTCGATCCGAGCGTCGTCGGTGACGACGCTGCTTCCGTTCGCACTGCCGCCGCAGGCCGTGAGCACGGCCGACAGGGACAGCGCGATGCCGGAGGCGAACGCACCGTTGCGGATTCGCATGGGTCTGCCTTTCTTCGCATGACTGGGAGTGGCTCGTTCGTCGGTTCAGGTGCCCGTGTCCATGAAGCGTCGTTCCCGGCTTCCGACCACCTGGGCGGCGATGGCGATCGCCGCGATGACGACGACGAAGACGAGGCTGATGGCCGCCGAGAAGCTGACGCTGCCGTTCTCGAAACTGTGGAAGACGAGGATCGACAACACCCGAGTGTCCGATGTATACAGAAACAGCACGGCGCTCATCTCCCTCAGACCGAGCATCAGCAAAAGCAGCAGCGTCGAGACGATGCCGGTGCGCATCAGGGGGACCGTGATGGTCCGGATCGCCCGGAACCGCCGGGCTCCGAGGACGACCGCACTGTTCTCGAGATCGGCGTCCAGTTGCATCATCGACGCCGACACGCTCCGGTACGCCTGCGGCATCGTCACCGCGACGGTGGCGATGGCGAGGATCGCGAGTGTTCCGTACACGGGGAACGGAAGGGCCAGCCAGGCCCACAGGATGCCCATGCCGAGCACGATCTGGGGAATGGCCAGAGGCAGCATGCTGATCTGTTCGAGCAGTTGGCCGAGCCGGGACTTCGTGCGGTAGCGGACGTAGGACGCCGCGAACGCGATCGACGTTCCGAGCACCGCGGCGAGGACGGCCACCACGACCGAGTTGACGGTCGACGTCAGGAAGTCGGAGCGTCCGACGGCCTCGATCAGCCGCTCCGCGGTGAAACCCCCGCCGAACACGTCGGCGATACGGTTGACGTAGACCGATCCCGAGGTCGCGACGAGCAGCAGCACGAGAACCGGCAACACGACGGAGACCACGAAGTACAGCACGGCGAATCCCGTGGCGAGCCAACGTCCCCAGCGCAGCGGCACCGGACGCGGCCGGTTCCCCTTGCCGGTGAGGGTGGTGAATCGCTTCCGGTTGACCACGCGTTGCTGCGCGTAGGTCGCGACGACCAAGGCGGCGGTGAGGGCAATCGCGATTCCCGCGGCAGCGTTGGACCGCACCGGGGTGGTGGACATCAGCTCGTAGATGTACGTCGGGAGCGTGTCGATGCCGCCCGGATTGCCGAGGATCGCGTTGACCGGGAAGTTCTCCAACGCCAGGGTGAACGAGAGGATCGCGGCACCGGCGAGCGCGGGGACCGCCAGCGGCAACGTCACCGTTCGCAGTACGCGCCACAAGCTCGCGCCGTGGAGTGAGGCCGCCTCCTCCAGGTCGGCGTTCATCATGGAGAACGAGTTGTACGTGAGCATGAACGTGTACGGCGCGTAGTAGATGCCCAGGACGAAGATGAGACCCGCGTAGGAGTAGACGTCCACGGTGATCGGGATGCCGAGGTCGCGCAGGGCGATGTTGAGGTATCCGGACGTGGGGCTGGCCAGCAGCGCCCATGCCAACGCGCCGACGATCGCGGGCAGGAACATGGGCGCCATCCCCGCGACGAAGACGAAACGGCGCCAGGGAGCGTCGCTGCGGGCCGCGACGAACGCCAGACCGGCACCGACGACGAGCGACACGGCCGCCGCGCCCACCCCGATCACGACCGAGTTCAGCAGGCTCCCCAGCCCGTTCGAAGTCGCCAGGATCGCGAAGTTCTCCGTCGTGAACGACCCGATTCCCGTGCTTCCGGGCCGGGGCACCTCGGTCGTCAGCGCGGCGACGAGGATGAACGCCACCGGCAGGGCGACCAGCAGTGCCAACAGGGCGCCGATGACGCCGGAGGGAAGTTCTCGCCGGACGCGGGTCAGCATCGATCGGGCGGTGCTCACGACGCCACCCGTTCCCGGATCGCGGTGTCGCCCGACACGGCGGGACTCACGGCCTTCTCGGGCAGGACGCGGACCGCGTCCGGTGCGATCGAGACCCACACCCGTTCCCCGTTCGCGAACCGGGTGCCGCTTCGGGCGGAGGTGACCACGTCGAGTTCGAGCGTTCCGGCGATGCTCACCGTGTACCGGGTGCTCGTACCCTGGAAACCCGACACGAGAACCGTCGCGGGATAGGCGTTCGGACCACTGGGCCGTTCCGCCGAAAGTTGGACGTCCTCGCTGCGCACGCAAGCCTTGAGCCCACCCTCGCCGAGGCCCGGTTCGGACGTCGACGCGATCGCCAGATCAGTGCCCGTGATGTTCCAGCGCCCGGCTTCCGTGCCGACGACGTCGAACACGTTGGCCACCCCGAGGAAGTGCGCGACCGAGGCGCTCACGGGCGAGTGGTACATCGCGTCGGGTCGGTCCATCTGCACGATCCGGCCGTCCTGCATGAGCGCGATGCGGTCGGCGAGCGAGAACGCCTCCAGTTGGTCGTGGGTCACGTAGACGGCGGTCAGTCCCAGCCGTAGTTGGATCTCGCGGAGTTCGACGCGGAGCCTGTCGCGCAATCGAGCGTCCAGATTGGACAGAGGTTCGTCGAGCAGTAGTACCGACGGCCGCATGACCAGACTCCGGGCGAGCGCGACCCGCTGCATCTGGCCGCCGGACAGCAAGCTCGCCCCGCGATTCGCGAGGCTTTCCAGACCGACGAGTTCCAAGGTCCGGAGCACGCGTTGCCGGATCTCCGCCTTGGGAACCTTCTGCAGTTTGAGAGAGTAGGCGACGTTGTCGAACACCGTCATGTGCGGCCAGACGGCGTACGACTGGAAGACCATGCCCACGTTGCGCTTGTTCGGCGGGACGTTGATGCCCGCCTCGGCGTCGAACACCACGGTGTCGCCGATGGTGATGCGGCCCGCCGTGGGTTCCTCCAGTCCCGCGATACACCGCATCGTGCTCGTCTTGCCACAGCCCGACCGACCGAGCAGCGCGACGGATTCCCCGTCCCCGATCTCGAGATCCAGGTCGTGGACCGCGGTGACGTCACCGTAGCGGAGCTGAAGGTTCTCGATGGTGATCCTCATTGATCATGCATCTCTCTACTCGTAGTGGGTCCGGCCCGCGACGAGCACCGGCGTCACCACATCGCGATCCCGTCTCGGCCACCGGGGCGGCGTTCCCGGCTCGTCCGGTGAAGCGGCGAGCGCTCGCCGGGCGAGGGCCACCTCTCACCCGGCGAGCCGGTGCTCCGTCCCCGGCCCGCACCCCGGTCGCCGAGCACCCGGCAGGGCACATCGCGAGCAGCGAGCTCCGGGGGAACAGCGGTCGGAGCCTGCCCACGACGCGCACCTGCCATCCTTTCTCCGATCACGCTCGACGTGATCGTTCGCTGCGGTGGACTCAGCATCACCGCGGAGGACGAGTGACGCAGCCCTTTCTCGCACCCTGTGGAAATCCGACCCGCGACCCGCCGGGCGTCACCCACCGAGCGCGGCACCGATCCGACTCGCGGCGTCGGTCACCTTCTCCGTGATCTCGGGCAGTCTCTCAGCGGGCATCCGGCTGCTCGCGCCCGCCACCGACAACGCCCCGAAGACTCCCCCGCCGACGGCCCTCAGCACCGTGGCCACCGCGGTCAGACCGTCCTCCATCTCCCCCACCGACACGGCGACGCCCTCCCGGCGAAGCCGGGCGAGTTCCTCCGCGGTCGGCAGCTCGCTACCCCGGTACCGGGGCAACGTCTTCTCCACCTCTCGTAGCACTCGCTCCTCGGCGTGGGCGAGCAGCAACTTGCCCGCGGCGCCGTATCCCAGCGGCAACGGCGTGCCCACCGACGTCGCGGGCCTGAGCGTGTGCGGCGAGTCGACGGCCAGGACGCACACCCGGTGGCTCTCCTCGCGGACGTACAGGTGAACGCTTTCGCGAACCTCGTCCCGCAACCTGGTCATGATCGGTTCGGCGACGGCGCGAAGACCGAGGGAGCGATCAGCCAGGTGGCCCCACTGCACGAGCCGGTACCCCAGGGCGTACTCGCCGTCACCCGCGCGGCGGACCATGCCCAGGGCCGCCAGTTCGGTGAGCAGCCGATGGGTGGACGACTTCGGCATGGCGACGCTTTCGGCGACCGCACCCAATCGCATCGGCGCGCTGGCGCGCCCCAGCGTGTCGATGACCTGGACGGCTTTCTCGAGTACGGACATGCGCTAGCCGGCCGAGGGCATCGGGCTTGCGAGCCCCTTGGTGACCGCCTGCGCCGCGGCGAGGACCGCGCGTCCGTGTCCCAGGACGTTGAGGCGTTCGGTGGGCACGACGAGGCAGATCGTGGAACGGATCGAACGGGTGTCGTCGAACAGCGGCGCGGCGAGCCACGACAGGGTTCCGGGGCCGGAACCACGCCGTACGGCCACGCCCGTACGGCGGATCTCCGCCAACTTTCGCCACAACTCGAAGTCCACGGTTCCTCCGGCCGCCCTCACCAGGTCGGCGGCCTCCTCGGACGGCAGGTACGCCAGGAACACCCAACCGGGCGCGGAATCGGTCACTCCGAGCCGGCGTGGCAACTGCTCACGCCGCACGTTCGCGTTGCCGGCGATGACGTCGGCCACCACCAACTGATCGCGGTCGCGGGAGGCCAGCAGAGTCGCCTCACCCGAAGCGGCGTGCAGGTCCACCAGGTGGGGCCGGGCGACGTCCTTGAGACGACGGGCGTCGGGCACGTCCCAGCCCAACCGCCACAACCACCTGCCGAGCCGGTAACGGCCTCGGGCGGCGCGCTCGACGGCCCCCCACTCGGCGAGATTCGCGAGCATGCGGTGCACCGTCCCCGGTGGGAGTTCGGTGCGAGCGCACAACGAACCGATGGTCTGTTCCGGCTCGTCACCGGTGAAGCATTCGAGGATGTCGAACGCACGTCCCAGAACGGAGCGGCGGCGCGGGTCGGCGGTGACCGGGGCCATGTCCCATACCTCCAAAAATGGAATGGCATTCAGGTATTTGGAACGAGGCGATCGTAAGTCGGCCCCCCCGACCCGGCACAAGCCTCATTCGCGAGCCATTCCTCGCCCGGTCGTCGGCGTCCGTTCCGCCCGACGCCACGCCATGTCGCCGCTTCACCGCCACCGCGCTAGCGTCCCGTCCAGCGCGGCTCCCGCTTTTCCAGAAATGCTCGTGCGCCCTCCTTCTGGTCCTCGGAGGAATAGACGTCCGGTCCGATGTCGAGCCGAATGGCGGCATGCGGGTCCATGCCCTCGGTGCGGCGGTAGGTGAGTTTGAGTCGCTGCAACGACAACGGCGCCGCGGCGGTGATCTCCTTCAGGAGGTCGTTGGCGGTCTCCCACAACGCGTCGGCCGGGGCGAGTCGGTTGATCAACCCCCACCGAAGGGCCTCGGAGGTGTCGACGCGGCGTCCGGTGTAGAGCCACTCCATGGCGATACCGGGCGGAACCATGCGCGGCAGCGCCACCGAGGCGTAGTGGGCGCCGCGACCGCGCCTCGACTCGGGAACGGCGAAGTGTACTCCCTCGGCCACGACCCGAAGATCGCAGGCGAGCGCCAGCTCGAACCCTCCGGCCACGGCCGGGCCGTTGACGACCGCGACCGTCGGTTTGCGACTGTCTACAAGCACCTCGAACAGACTGCGGTATCGGTTGTGCAGAGGGCCGTACCACGTCTCGCCCCGATCCGCGCGTTCCCGCGCCTCGGTCAGGTCCGCTCCGGAGCAGAACGCCGTACCGGCACCGGTGATCGCCACCGCGTACACCTCCGGATCGTGGTCGGCTTCGATGATCGCGTCCACCAACGCGTCGTTGAGGGCCCGGTTCAGCGCGTTGCGCCGGTCGGGCCGGTTGAGCGTCAGGATTCGAACGCGGCCGCGGGTCTCCACCCGCAGGACGGGGTCGTTCACGGGATCGTTCTCCTCGTCGTGTCGTCGGTTCGGACGGCTCGCTTCTCACCAGTACGACGGCGCCTGTCCGCGCACCGTCACCCACTGCCGTTCGGTGAACGCGTCGAGATTCACCGCGTGGCCGCCGTGCCGGGCCCCGTTGCCGGACGCGCCGACTCCGCCGAACGGAGCCACCGGTTCGTCGTTGATCGTCTGGTCGTTCACGTGGACCAGCCCGGCCGGGACCCGTTCCGCCACGGCCAACGCACGCAGGGCGTCCCGGCCGAAGACGCTCACCGCCAGGCCGTAGGCCGAGTCGGAGGCCAGCTCGACGGCCTCGTCCACGTCGGAGAAGGTCACCACGGGCGCGACGGGGCCGAAGACCTCCTCGCGATACGCCGGGGCGTCGAGGGGGACGTCGGCCAGCACGGTCGGCCGGTAGAACGGGCCGTCGTACGTACCTCCGGTGACCAGCCGCGCTCCGACGTCGACGCTGCGGGTCACCAGGTCGTGGACCCTCGTGCACTGGGCCTCGTCGATGAGCGGCCCGATCTCGGCGTCGCTGCGGGCCGGATCGCCCGAGCGCAGCGACTCGGCCCGGCGGGCCAGCGCGTCGACGTAACGGTCGGCCACCGACTCGTGGACCAGATGCCGCCCGGTGGCCATGCAGATCTGACCGGCGTGGCGGAAGCTGCCCCACGCCCCGGCCGAGGCGGCCGCGTCGACGTCGGCGTCGTCGAGCACGATCGTCGCGGAGTTGCCACCCAGTTCGAGGTGGGCGCGTTTGAGCTGTCGGGCCGTCGATTCGGCGATCGCACGGCCCGCCTCCGTGGAGCCGGTGAAGGCGATCACCGGAACGTGCGGGTGCGCCACCAGCGCGGCTCCCACGTCCGCGTCGCCGGGAAGCACGTGGAGCAGCCCCGGCGGCAGGCCCGCTTCCTCGAACACGCGGGCCAAGAGCACCCCGCCGACGACCGAGGTACGCGGGTCGGGCTTGAGCACGACGGCGTTGCCGAGCGCGAGCGCGGGAGCCAGCGACCGCAGCGCCAGCAGGATCGGGGAGTTGAACGGTGCGATGACCCCGACGACTCCCACGGGCACGCGACGGGCCAGCGACAGCCGGGGCTGGGTGGTGCGCAGGACGTCGCCGTGCGGTACGGCGGCCAACGCGGCCGCCTCGTGACATTCCTCGGCGGCGATCGGTCCCTGCGGGGCGGCGACGCGGCGGGGAGCGCCGGCGTCCCTGGCGAACAGCTCCGCGATCTCGTCGGCCCGCTCGACGAAGATCGCCGCGGCCGACCGCAGGACCCGTGCGCGGGCGTCGTACGGCAGCGCGGCCCAGTCGCGCTGCGCGGAGCGCGCCGTCGCCACGGCGTGCTCGACGTCCTCGGGCGTGGCCGTTCCGACGGTGCCGATCGGCTTCCCCGTGGCGGGTTCGGTGGCCTCCGTACGCCGCGTGGCGGGCCGCCATTCCCCGTCGAAAAGGCATCCCTCCCACGCGACTTCGTCGAGCACGCTCATGCCCGTCCCCCGCCCACGACGCCCTCCGCCCGCAGGGCGTCCCGCTCCGGCTCGGGGACGCCGAGCAGCTCCAGGACGGCGTCGGTGTCGGCCCCCAGTTCCGGTGGCGGGCACTGGTGATCGGGATAGTCGCCGTCGATCGTGATGGGCAGGTTGACGACGGCGAAGTCCTTCACCGCCGGGTGTTCCATCGGTTCGACAAGCCCCAGCGCCTTCACCTGCTCGTCCCGCACCATGTCGGGAACGCTGTTGACGGGCGAGCAGGGCACCCCCGCCTCGGCGAGCACGTGCAGCAGTTTCTCGGTGGTGAAGCCACGAGTCACCTCGCCGACGGCACGCTCGACCTCGGCCCGGTTGGCCGCACGCTCGGGATTGGACCCGAAACCGTCGCGTGTGGTCAGTTCCTCCGCCCCGGTGGCGCGGCAGAAGCGCAACCACAGCGTCTGGTTGCCCGCGGAGAGAAAGATCCAGCCGTCGCTGGTGGGAAAGGCCCCGTAGGGCACCACACCCGCGTGCCCGGAGCCGAGATTGCGGGGTTTGCCGTTACCCGCGAGGGCCCCCATCACGTTCGCGTGCACCCACGTGATCGCCGTCTCCAGCAGGGACACACCGACGTGGGACCCCTCACCGGTCCGGTCCCGACGGCGAAGCGCGTCGAGGATGCCGATGACGGCCCACATCGCGGTTCCCTTGTCCAGCACCGACAGCGGCACTCGTCTCGGGGGCCCGTCCCCCGTGCTCATCATGTCGATGATGCCGGTGTAGGCCTGGAGCAACGGGTCGTACGCCGGGTCCTCGGCCTTGGGCCCGGTGCGACCGAAACCCGTCATGTCGCAGTACACCAGCCGGGGGTTCACCTCGCGCAGGACCTCCGGGGTGAACCCGGCCTTGGCCAGCGCGCCGGGACGGAGGTTCTGCACGAGGACGTCGGCTCCGGCGATCAGTTCGGTGAGGATCTCCTTACCCCGTGGGTGCTTGTAGTCGAGTTCGATGCTCCGCTTGTTGCGGTTCAGGTGCAGGAACGCGATGGACTTCCCGTCCCAGTCCGGTGGCGCCCAGGCACGGGTGTCGTCACCCGAGCCGATCCGCTCGACCTTGATGACCTCGGCGCCGAGGTCGCCGAGGATTTGCCCCACGAACGGTCCGGCGACGGAGGTGCTGATCTCCACGACCCGAAGACCGGTGAGCGATCCGCTGGTGCTGGCTGACATGTCTGCCTCTCTTCGCTAAGGCGTGGCGTGCCACGTTTCTTCTCGAAAGCTCCTCCGCTGCCTTCAGGCCTCGTTCTCGGGACGACGCAGGGCGATCGGCCGTCCCGCCTCGACGGCGTCCCGCGCGGGTGAGGTGATCGGTTTCTTCCACGGGGCACGGCAGCCGTCGTAGACCTTCGGGCCGAGCCGGAAGTGCTGGGCCTGGTCGAAGGTCTCCACGAAAGGCATGTCCATCGCGTAGAGCGCCTCGCCCCGCGGTCGCGGCCCGGCCTTGCTGACGTGGCCGTACAACTCGTGTCCGACGACCTCCTCGGCCAGGTGAGCGGCCTCGATGAGCGCGGCGAGATCGACGCCCGTGTCGATGCCCTCCTCCTCCAGCAGGTCCACGAGGTCCTCGGTCGGGATCATCCTGGTGGCACGCCCGTTGCCGCAGTAAGGGCAGCCGCCCATCCCGCCGATCGACGTGTCCAGCGCGAGCGTGTGCTGCGCTCCCAGGACTCGCAGCGCCTGGTAGGCCGAGACCAGCGCGCTGCCCCGCCCGTCGTGCAGGTGCAGGTGGTAGGTGGTGACGTCGGGGAAACGGTCGAGACAGGCCCGCAACGTCTCCTCCACTGCCCGCGGCGTGTTCCAGCTCATCGGGTCCCCGAGCCAGATGGTGCGGGGCTCGACGCCGTGTTCGCGCCAGTGCGCGAACTGCAGGTCGAGGACCTCCATTCGTTGGTCCGTGGTGAAGGGGCCCAGCCAGTTGGAGCCCCACGCGGCGTTGACGGCGACGATCGCGTCGGTGATCCCGCGTTCCACCGCGCTCGCGACGACACGGGGCAGGGCCGCGATCTCGTCGGCCTGGGTACGAGCCGTGTTGCGCTGCACGAACACGTCGCACAGATGCACGGTGGTGCGCTGCACCGGTCGGGGCGGCGACAGCGGTGGGGTGTGTTCGGCGCGGCGTTCGACCCCTCGGGCGTTGAGGGCGAGCGCGGTGTACTCGACCCCCTCCACCGGGGTGAATCCGGCGATGACCTCCTCGACACGGGCCATCTGCGGAACCCACTTCGGACTGACGAAGGAGCCGACGACGATGTGTTTCAGCCCCGTGGCCGACAGCGCGTCGAGGAGCCTCACCTTGTCCTCGACGGGGATGTCGGCGCTTTCGATCTGCATGCCCTCGCGCATGCCTTCCTCGTGGATGACGACGGTGGGCAGGCCCGCCGATTCGGTACTACTCACTCGAATGCCTTTCGGAACGGGAATCGTTGTCACGGAGCGCGGCGAGTGCCCCGGCGAGCGCGCCCGGCTCGACGAGGGCACGTCGTAGCAGTGCGAGAAGCGTCTCGGTCGCGTCCTTCGCGTAGCCGCCCGCACCGGCGGCGGCTCGGAACTTGTCGTCGATCTCGGCGTCGGTCAGCGGGTTGCGCGCGTCTCCTCGCGTGTGCAGGACCAGTCGTTGCGCGGTGGCACCGCCGGTCAACCGCACACGCACCAAGGCGTACGGCTGGCCGGCGAGGTCGGGACGGTCCGGCGGGGTGTCCTCGCCGTGGACGTGGACCCGGCGCATGAGATCGCGAACGGTCGGGTCCGCCAGCGCGGCGTCGGTGAAGTCGGTGATGCCCGGCGCCCCGCGCAGCAGGGTGGTCGCCACGGTGTAGTGCAGGCTGAACTTCGCCTCCAGCCCGCTGGTGGGCAGTCGCCGGAGCAGCGGCCGCAGCGAGCGTCGTCCGGCCCACACCTCCACCGACTCGACCTCGGCCGGGTCGATCTCCTCGCGTAGTTCGAGGACGGCGTCGAGGGAACGGTGGGTGCCGTAGCAGGACGGGTAGCGCTTGAGCGACCAGTCGTGCGGCCAGTCGCGTTCCCAGTGCTCCAGCCGTTCTCCGAGGCGCTCCCCGGCGGTGCGGTCCGGGGCGCCGAAGAGGGCGAGGAACCCCGACCGGTGTTCGAGTTGGTCGGGTGCGGCGTCCAGACCGTGTTCCGCCAGGGAGACGGCGACGACGGCGTCCCGTGCCGCCAGCCCGGCGTGCAGTGGCTTGGTGGCGGTGCCGAAGTTGGCCAGGCTTCCCGCCGCCATGGAGGCCACGACCCCCAGCGCGTGCCGGGTCGTGGTCATGTCCAGACCTCGCAGTCGCGCCAGGGCCGCGACGGCTGCCAGGCGCCCCACCGTGGAGGTGCTGTGCCAGCCGCGCTCGTAGTGGGTCGCCATCGGCAGGGCCTCGCCGATGGCCCGCAGCACCGCATTGCCGACGTCGAGGGCTTGGGACACCGAGGTGGGGTCCGGCTCGGTCCCGTCGTCGCGGACCACGGCCAGCAACGCCGGCCACAGCACCGTGCTCGGGTGCAGCGGCATCGAGGGACAGGCGTCGTCGAAGTCCAGGGCATGGCCCGCGGTGCCGTTGAGCAGCGCGGCCTGTGCGGCACCTCGGCGGATGCCGGCCCCCCACACCACCGAGGTGCCCGTGGTGGGCTCGGAGTCGGCCCAGCGGCTCACGGCCCGGAACGCGGGAGTCTCCCGGCCGGCCAGTGCCACGCCGACCACGTCGACCAGACTGCGAGTGGCGGCGGCCACCCGGTCCTCGGTCGGGTGGCTCCGCCCGCAGGCGAAGCGCGCCACGGTCTCCGTGATTCCCGGACTGCGTGTGTCGGACATCGGCGTCGTCCCGGACGAGTCAGTACGACTTCGGCATGCCCAGGTCTCGGTGGGCGATCCCGGCCAGGATGATGTTGGTGCTGATCGGCGCGATGAGGGGACCTCGGGCGGCACGGAACTTCTGCTCCACGCCGTACTCCGACGCCAACCCGTACCCGCCGAAGGTGTCCATCGCCGCGTTGGCGGCGTCCCACTGGGCCTGTGCGGCGAGCAGCTTCGCGATGTTGGCCTCGGTACCCGACCGGCTCCCCGCCTGGAACTTCTCCGCCGCCTGCCACCGCAGCGCACTCGCCGCCCGCAGGTTGGCGAAGGCCTGCGCGATCGGGAACTGGATGCCCTGGTTCTGGCCGATGGGACGCCCGAAGACGACTCGCTCCTTCGCGTACTCGACGGCCCGGTCGATGAACCACAGTCCCGAACCGACGTACTCGCTCGCCGCGAGGATCCGCTCGGCGTTCATCCCCGACATGGTGACCTTGAACCCCTTGTGTTCCTCGCCGATGAGGTTCTCGACGGGCACCCGCATGTCGGTGAACGTGAGCTGGTTCGTGTGGTGACCACTCATCACCTTGATCGGCTTGATGTCGAGGGTCCCCTCGGCCAACGCCTCCCGCATGTCGACGAGCAGCACCGAGACGCCGTCGGTCTTCTTCTCGACCTCCTCGTACTTCTTGGTGCGGCAGACCAGCAGCAGCAGATCGGACTGCTTGGCCCGCGAGGTGAAGATCTTGCCACCGTTGACGATGTAGTGGTCGCCCTCCCGCCGGGCGAAGGTGCGGATACGCGTGGTGTCCGTGCCCGCGTCCGGTTCGGTGACGCCGAAGGACTGCAGACGCAACGTGCCGTCGGCGATCTTCGGCAGCCACTTCTTCTTCTGCTCCTCACTGCCGTGTCGCAGGATGGCGCCCATCGTGTACATCTGGGCGTGGATCAGCGTTCCCGGAGCGCCCCAACGGTTGCAGGTCTCCAGAAACAGCGCGGCCTCCGGGATCGTGGCCCCTCCCCCGCCGTACTCGGTGGGGATGAGCATCGACAACCATCCGCCTTCCTGCAACACGTCGACGAAGTCCTGGGGGTACTCCCCCGATTCGTCCACTTTGATCCAGTACTCGCGGTCGTAGTTGACGAGGATGTCCGAGACCGCGTCGCGCAGCTCCTCCATCTCCTTCGGGAGGTCCTCGGCGAGCCAGTCCTGGGCCATGACGAAACCTTTCTCGTGCGGTGGGAACAAACGGGGTGAGACGAAAGCCGCGGGGAAGGGGTCCTCAGTCGGTGGTCACCGCGACGTCGAGCACCAGGGGTTCGCTCCGGGTGGCGAGTCCGGGAACGACCTCGTCGAGTGCCGCGACCAGCTCGTCGGTGGTCTCAATCCGGCGAGCCTCGCACCCGAACCCCGAGGCGAGTGTGGCGATGCTGACCTCCTCGAAGCCGGGCCACGGAGGTTTGACCCCGGCGTTGGCCGCGAGACGGTCCATCACGGCGTAGCCGCCGTTGGACAACACGAGGTAGAGGACCCCGGCACCGTACTTCCGGGCGCTCCACAGGGCCTGGATGTTGTACAGCGAGGCACCATCGCCGACCACCGCCACCACGGGACGGTTCGGGCGGGCCAGCTTCACTCCGGCCGCGGCGGGCAACGCGAACCCGAGTCCACCCATGGCGGCGGTGAGGAATCCCGACGGCGTGCGCACGGGCAGGGTCGCGAGCAGTTCCCGTCGTGTGGACGGGCTTTCCTCGAAGTAGGTCGACTCGGCGGGCAGGCGCTCCGCCAACGCGGTGAAGACGTCGCGGGGCGACGGGGTTCGTCCGTGCGGAGTCGTCGCGGGCTTCTCGTCGGCCGGGTGACGGGACGTTCCCTCCGGCCTCGGACGCGGGGCTCGTGCGGTCACCCGGTCGGCGAGGCCGGCGACGGTCGAGCCGACCGGCGCCAGCACCACGAGCTCGGCGGCGCTCCGCGCCGCATCCTCCGCGTCGTCGGTGACGACGACCACCGACGTCCCCGGCTCGACGAAGGCGCCCGGTTCGTACAGGTACTGCCGGAAGGCCGAGCCTCCGAGGACCAGCACGAGATCGTGGCCGGAGAGCGCGGCGCGCAGCGCGGCCCGCCCCGGCGGGAGGTGGCCCGCGAACAGCGGGGAGGTCTGGTCGAACCCCATCCGGTAGGCGTAGGCCTCCTGCCAGACCGGGGCGTCCAGCGCGGTGGCCAGCCGGTGGGTCGACTCCCAGGTGTCCGGGTCGTCGGCCAGCGCCCCGAGCACCAGTGTCGGTCGTTTCGCGTCCTCGATCAGCGCGGCGACCTCGTTGAGTGCCTCGGGGTCGGCGGCGGTGGCGACGGTGATTCGCTCGGCGGCGGGGGCCAGGTCGACCTCGCCCACGGGCTCGGCCCAGTCGTCCATCGGCACGATCACCACGGCGGGTCCCCGACGCAGGACGGCGGCGTGGAACGCGCGGGCGACCGCGGCGGGCACGTCCGCGGCTCGCGCGGGCTCCTCCACCCCGACCGGGTAGTCACCCGCCAACGCGGCGAGTCTGCCGGTGAGGAACGGTTCGCTGGCGAGATGCCGTCGGTCCTGCTGGCCGACGAGCGTCACCAGCGGTATCCGGTTGGCCCGAGCCGTGGAGAGGGCTCCGACGGCGTTGCCGTAGCCCGCGGCGGTGTGGAGGAGGGCGACCGACGGTCGTCCCGACGCCACGGCATACCCGCTGGCCAACCCGACCACGGAGCCCTCGTGCAGGGCCAGCACGAGCTCCAGGTCGTCGGGCAGTCCTGCGAGCAGGCCCACTTCGGTGGAGCCGGGATTGGCGAAGATCCGGTCGACTCCACGGGCACGCAGCACGTCGAGGACGGCATCTCGAACAGTGGTGGGCAACGGGACGACACTCCTCTTTCCCGAACACCCCGCGACGGGGGTCGTGGCGGCGGACGAGTGGAAGCGTTCCGGAACGCGCGGGACCTCGGAATCGGTTCTCGCACCCACCGGAACGCCGATTCCGTCACGCCCGTTCTTCCCGCTCGTCATCGCACTCAGCGGAACTCCACTTCCGTCGGGGCGGTCGGCGTTCCTAACGTCGGGCCACCGAATTCTGGGGAAAGGACCGTCGGCCGGAGCCCGCGTCCGTGCCGGTCGGCACCAAGGAGGCAAGTTTGAAGATCGCCCGTTTCGAAAACGGCCGCATCGGCCTTGTCGTCGACGACCACGTCGTGGACGTGACGGACGAGATCGGCGTCGAGCCGCAGCAGTGGCCGCCGGTCGGTCCACTCCGGATGATCGCGGACTTCGAGCGCCACGCCGAGGCGCTGAAGAAGGCGGCCGAGGTCGGCGACCGGGTACCGCTGAGTTCGGTCCGCCTGCTCACCCCGGTGCCGTGGCCGAGCAAGATCGTCGCGTTTCCGGTCAACTACCACGACCACGGCCGGGAGATGCGGGCCGACTACCGCGCCGACCACCAGGGCTTCTTCCTCAAACCGCCGTCCTCGCTGTCCGGCCCCGCCGAGCCCGTGGTACTGCCCGCCCTGTCCGGCCGGGAGGTCCACCACGAGGCGGAACTCGCCATCGTGATCGGCCGTGGTGGCCGCGGCATCACGCGGGAGAACTGGCGCGAGCACGTGTTCGGGTACGCGTGCCTGCTCGACATGGTCGTGCGGGGCCGGGAGGAGCGGGTCTTCCGCAAGGCCTACGACACCTTCTGCCCGGTCGGTCCGTGGCTCACCACCGCGGACGAGGTCGGCGACCCGGCCGCGCTGGAGATGAAGCTGTGGGTCAACGACGAACTGCGGCAGCACGCGAACACCGCCGACCTCGTCCTCGACATCCCCGGCATGATCGAGATGGCCTCGGCGGTCATGACGCTTCATCCGGGCGACATCATCGCCACCGGCACACCGGCCGGGGTCGGTCCCGTCACCGACGGCGACGTGATCCGCATCCACATCGACCGGGTCGGTGAGATGTCCGTTCCGGTTCGCCGGGGCGAGCTGGGCGCCACTCCCGTCTTCGACAAGCCCTACACCCCGGACATCGCCAAGTAGCCGAAGGAGAACCAGCACCGATGACCACGACCCCCGCGACGGGACTGCCCGATCCCGCGTCCGTGACCTCGCTCGACGAGCTGTACGCCCTGTTCGACGAGCTCAGCATGGAAGGCGGTTGGCACCGCCGCAGCCCCGCGCTGTGGCCCGAGCCGCGCAAGAACCTGCTACCGGCGAGGTGGAGTTACGCCGACATCAAGTCCGTGTTGGACGCCGCGGGCCGACTCGTCGACCACAGCATGGCCGACCGGCGTAACGTGACCCTGACGAATCCCGCCGAGGGAAACATCTACCCGACCGTGCGGACCCTCGTCGCCGCGTACCAACTGATTCGTCCGGGCGAGACCGCCGACGCCCACCGGCACACCCCCAGCGCCCTGCGGATCATCCTCGAAGGCCGGGGGACGTCCACCGTCGTGAACGGGGTGCGACTCGAAATGCGGCCCGGCGACGTCCTGCTCACCCCCAGCTACGCCTGGCACTCGCATTCGGCCGCCGGCCCCGACGACTGCTACTGGGTGGACATCCTGGACGTCCCGCTGATCCACCTGCTGGAGCCCATGTTCTTCGAACGTCACCCGGACGAGCTGGAGTCCGATGTGGTCGACGCCGAGGAATCCCCTCTCGCCTTCCGGTGGGAGGACTCGCTCGAACGCCTGGCCGCGCAACGGACCGCTCCCGAACACGGTATGGCCGAACGCGAGATCCAACTCGGTGACCCGGCACTGCGCACCATCGCGCTGCACGTGCAGCAGATGTCGGCGGGGTTCCGGTCGGCGACCTCCCGCACGACGGCCAACTCGATCTTCACCGTGTTGCGGGGCAGCGGGGAGACCGAGATCGACGGCGAGGTCTTCTCCTGGGAGAAGGGCGACATCATCGCCGTGCCCGCGTGGCGGCCGTACCGGCACCGAGTCAGCGCCGACGCCTACCTCGTCCGCGCGAGCGACGAACCGGTGATGCGGGCCTTCGACCTGCTGCGCACCACCACCGCCTGACCTTCCGAGGAGTGGACGACATGCACGTGCTGATAGCGGGCGGCGGGATCGGGGGCATGACCACCGCACTCGCGTTGCTGCGCCGAGGGTTCCGGGTCGACCTCTACGAACAGGCACCGGAACTGACCGAGACGGGCGCCGGGATCCAGATCAGCCCGAACGGCAACCGGGTCCTCGACGCGCTCGGCCTGTTCGAGGAACTCCAGGCACTGTCGTGCGACCCCGAACGCAAGGAGCTCCGGCTGTGGGACACCGGGCGCCGTTGGCCGATGTTCACCCTCGGCGAGAAGGCGGTCGAGCGCTACGGCTACCCGTACCTGACGGTCTACCGCCCCGACCTGCTCGGGGCGTTGGAGAGGGCCGTGCGCGCCGCGTCGCCGGACAGCGTTCACCTGGGTTCCCGCGCGGCCGGGTTCGACCAGGACGACGACGGCGTCACCCTGCTCCTGGAAAGCGGGGAGCGGGTTCGCGGTGACGTGCTGCTCGGCGCGGACGGCTGGCGTTCGGTGGTCCGCAACCAGTTGTGGGGCGAGGAGACCACACCGGAGTTCTGCGGCATGGTGGCCTGGCGCGGTCTGGTGCCGATGGAGGTCCTGCCCGACCACCTGGCCACCAACGTCGGGACCACGTGGATCGGTCCCGGTGGGCACGCGGTGAGCTATCCGTTGCACAACGGCGAGATCATGAACTTCGTCGCGACGATCGAGGGCAAGGAGTGGACCTCCGACCGGGGCTTCGAACCCGGAACGGCGGAGGAGTGCCTGGCCGACTTCGCCGGCTGGCACGAGGAAGTGCACACCCTCATCACCCTCGCGCCGAAGCTGTCCAAATGGGCGCTCCGCCAGCGGGACCCGATCCCCCGGTGGTCGTCCGGCAGGGTCAGTCTCGTCGGCGACGCGGCCCACGCGACGTTGCCGTTCCTCGCGCAGGGCGCGGTCCACGCGATGGAGGACGGTCTGGTGCTGGCCCGCGCGCTGGAACAGTACGGAACGGACCCCGCGCACGCGCTCCAGCGCTACGAGCGAGCGCGGATCGACCGGACCAGCCGCATGGTCCGCGGCGCGCGGTCGAACACCGAACGTTTCCACAGCCGGGAACTCGCCGACGAGAAGTCCGCGGAGAAGTACCTGGCGCGGGAATGGAGCAACGAACCGATCGCCGACCGCTACGAGTGGCTGTACTCCTACGACGCGACCACCGTCGCGATCTAGCACGGCACGCGAAACGACGGCCCGCTTCCTTTCGGCAAGGAGGCGGGCCGTCGGTCTTTCGTGGTGGTCAGGCGTCGGTCACGGCCGTGTTCGCCGCCGCTCGCAGCCGGGCCAGCAGCTGTCCGACCACTCCCCCGTGCCGCAGCCAGGACGCCTCGACGTCGTTGTCCAGCCGCTTGCGCCCCCGGTAGCGGCGCACGACGCGATCACGACGGCGAAGAACAACCTCGACCGTCGGGGAGTCGGTGGCCACACCGAGGAGGTCCAGGCGGTCGCCGGCGTCCAGCTCCGCCGGGTCCAGGTCCGGACACTCGACCGGGAGCACCCCCATCGCGACGAGATTCGTGCGGTGAATCCGTTCGAAGCCACGCGCGACGACGGCCCGGACCCCGAGCAGGCGGGTGACCTTGGCCGCCCAGTCCCGCGCCGACCCGGCCCCGTAGCGGTGTCCGGCCACCACGACGGCGGGCACCCCGGCACGCGCGAAGTCGGCCGCCGCCTCGTGGACGGGAACCGGCTCCGGGGGACGTTCTCCGGTCGTCGGACTCAGCCCACGAGTCCATCCGCCGGTCCGGCCGGGGACGAGCAGGTTCTCCAGCCGCGGGTTGGCGAACCCACCGCGCAGCATCACCTCGTGGTTGAGTCGGCGGGAGCTGAAGCTGCCGAAGTCGGTGGCGGCGACGCCCCTTTCGGACAGCCACCGCCCGGCGGCGGAGTCGCGGGTGATCCGGGCCACTGGGGAGATGTGGTCGGTGGTGACGTCGTCCCCGAGCACGAGCAGGGCCGCGGCGCCGTGGATGTCACCGCTGACGGCGGGTGAGGTGAACGGCTCGTCCGCGAACGGGGGACGCCGGATGGAGCCGGCCTCGTCCTCCCACTCGTACTCGGGGCCGTCCGGACACGACAGCTCCCGCCACCGCCGTGTCGTCAACGCGTTCGTGGCCGCCCGCCGCAGCGCGTCGGTCCCGAACTCGCGGACGATCTCGTCGATCTCCTCCTGTTTCGGCCAGAGGTCCGAAAGCCGCACCGCCTTTCCGTCGGGCGTGTGCCCGAGCGCGTCGGTGTCGAGATTCGTCCCGATGTTCCCGGCGAGCGCCGCGGCCACGACGAGGGCGGGCGAGGCCAGGTAGCTGTCGGCCACGTCCGGGTGGATGCGGCCGGGGAAGTTGCGGTTGCCGGACAACACGGCGACTCCACGCTCCCCCGTCTCCGCGAGGGAAGCGGACACGCCGTCCTTCAGGGGCCCGGAGTTGCCCATGCACGTGCCACAACCGAAACCGGCGACCTGGAAGCCCAAGGCGTCCAAGTCGTCCTGCAGTCCGCTGGCGGCCAGGATGTCCGCGGCGGAGCGGGAACCGGGTGTGAACGAGGTCTTGACCCAGTCCGGGACTCGGAGCCCGTGCTCGCGGGCCCGGCGAGCCAGCAGTCCGGCGGTCACCAACGCGCTCGGGTTCGCGGTGTTCGTGCAGCTGGTGATGGCGGCGATCACGACGCGGCCGCCGGGCCGGCCCGGCGTGGTCGTACGGGTGTTCTCGGCGACCTCGGTGGGGGAGACCGCCTGGTGTGGCCGGATCGGCCCGGCCATGGTCCGAGGTATCCGCGTCAGGTCGAGTTCGCAGGTCTCGGCGAAGCGAATCGTTTCCTCCGGCTCGCCCGCTTCGGACAGCAGGCCCTGGGCACGCAGGTAGTCGGCGACCAGGTCGGCCGGACGACCGGTGGCCCTCAGGTACTCCAGCGTGCGAGTGTCCGGCGGGAAGAAGGCCATGGTGGCGCCGTACTCGGGGGCCATGTTGGCGATCGTGGCGCGGTCGGCCACGGACAAACTCGCCAGCCCCGGCCCGTGGAACTCCACGATCTTTTCCACCACACCGTGCTCGCGCAACATCGCGGCCAGCCGGAGCGCGACGTCGGTGGCCACCACGCCGGGCCGCATCCGTCCCGTCACGCGAACCCCGACCACCGGGGGCACCCGGACGAACAACGGTTGACCGAGAGCCGCCGCGGTCGCCTCGATGCCACCCACACCCCAGCCCACCACGCCCAGCGCATTGATCATGGTGCTGTGGCTGTCGGTGCCCACCATCGTGTCGAACGCGGCGATGTTCCGTTCCCCGTCTCGCTCGACGTGCACGACGTCGGCGAGCACCTCCAGGTTGAGCTGGTGGCAGATCCCCACGCCGGGAGGGACGACCCGCAGTCCGGGAATGCGGTTCTCGCACCAGCGCAGGAACCGGAAACGGCGGGCGTGCCGCTCGTACTCCCGGTCCTCGTTCGTCCGTCGCGCGGCGGCACTGCCCGCCGCGTCGAGTTCGACCGCGTGGTCGACGACCAGGTCCATGCGTTTCCGCGTGGCCACCCACTCGACGGGCAGTCCTTCGGCGGCCACCCGCTCGCGGAGGACGGCGAGATCGGCGAGGACCGGCAGGCCGGAGGCGTCCTGCAGCAGGATTCGTCCGGGATGGAACGGGATGGACGAGTTCTCCTCCCCGGCGGCCAGGGCCCGCAGGTGCCGAATCGTGGCGGCCGGGTCGACGCAGTTACGGAGCAGGTTCTCGGCGAGTACCCGCAGCGAGCGGGGCAACGAACCGATGTCGACGCCGAGGTGTCGTTGCGCCGCCGCCGGGCTGACGTACCACGTGCCGGGATGGCCGGGAAGCGGCCGGAGCCAGTCCCGCGCTGCGGAGTCGCTCATACCGCCCCCTGTTCCCGCAGCGACGCGATCTCGGCCTCGGTGAACCCGAGTTCGGCGAGGACGGCGTCGGTGTGCTCGCCGAGCCGGGGTGCTCGCGACCGTGGCGTGACGGACCGTCCGTCCACTCTGGTGGGTGCGCCCAGAACCTCGATCGTCTGCCCGTCGTCGGTGGGCAGTTCCACCTCGCTGACCAGCCCTCGGTGTCGGATCTGCTCGGACCGCAGCGCGGCCGGCACGGACACGACCGGCGCGGCGGGGACTCCGCTGGCCAGCAGGATCTCGTCCCATTCCCGCGCCGGCTTCTCCTTCAACGTCCGTTCCAGCTCGGCGCGGAGCACGTCGCGGTTGCGTTTCCGGTCCTCCCTCGTGCGAAACCGCGGGTCGGTGAGCAACTCCTCACGTCCCAAGGCGACACAGAGGGCCTCGTACTGTTCCTGCTTGTTCGCCGCGATGTTGAGTTCCCCGTCGCCGGTCTCGAACGTGCCCGAGGGGGCCGAGGTGACGTTCTCGTTGCCCATGGGTGTCGGCTCGCGGCCCGCGACGAGGTGATCGGACACCACCCAGCCCATCGACGTGATCGCGGCGTCGAGCATGGAGGTGTCCAGGTAGGCACCCCTGCCGGTGGCGCGCTGCCGCACCAGTGCCGAAGCGATCGCGAAAGCGGCCGCCAGCCCACCGAAGCTGTCGCACACCGGAAAGCCCACGCGCAGCGGGGCGGTCCGCGGGGTCCCGGTCACCGACATCATCCCGGACAGCCCTTGGATGACCTGGTCGTAGGCGGGCCGGTCGCTCATCGGCCCGGTGGCCCCGAAGCCCGAGACCGCGCAGTAGACCAGACGTGGATTGATCTCGCGCAGTCGCGGCCACCCGAAGCCCAGCCGGTCGAGCACGCCGGGACGGAAGTTCTCGATCAACACGTCGGCGTCGGCCACGAGCCGTTCGAAGACCTCGCGTCCGCCCGGTGACTTGAGGTTGACCGTGACCGACCGTTTGCCCGAGTTCTGCGCCAGGAAGGAGACACCGAGTTTTCTCTCGCTCAGCTCCCGGCTGGCGCCGAGCTGGCGAGCGAGGTCACCACTGCCCGGAGTCTCCACCTTGACGACGTCCGCCCCCATGAGGGCCAACTGGTAGCCGGCGAACGGTCCGGCCAGCACGTTGGTGACGTCCAGTACCCGAACCCCCGCGAGCAGGCCGGGATCACCGGTCGCGGTCGACATGTCGTTCACGGAACAAGGCCTCCACACTGCCCATCCGAGCCCACTGGCGCGTGGCGGACACGCGCCACTTCCAAACGGAGCGGGCAGGCCCGGCTCACCACGCCCACCTGCCTCCGCTGTGGACGGGCAGCGACATCGGAGGACCCCGTCGTCACTCGTGATCGTCGCTCGTGATCGCGCGGCCTGCCTCCCACCGAGCACAGGCTCGCGCATCGAGCTCGGTGAGGGCAGCGCTTCTCGCGCTCAGCGGAACTCGAGTTCCCGGCGGTGGAGGTCAGTCGTCCCGGTCGTTCCCCGCCGTCTCGTCGGTGGCGGGCAGGAAGCAGACGTCGCCCACGCACATCGCGGCGTCCGAAGCGCCGAGGGAGAGGAACGGACCGGCGTCCCGAGGGGGATCGGGTTGTTCGCCGGGGTCGTCGAGAGGCCGAAACGCCGTGGCGTCCGACGTCGTTCGGGAGTCCGTCACGAGGTCCTCCTCTCGGCGTGGGCCCGCCGGAGTGCTTCGCGGAACACGTCGGGGTCCTGCGCCCCGGAGACGGCGTACCGGCCGTCGAACACGAAGAACGGTACGCCCCGAATGCCGAGCATCCGGGCCTGCCGCAGGTCGTTCTCGACGGCGTCGGCGTAGGCCTGCTCCTTCAACACCCGAAGCGTCTCGTCGCGGTCGAGCCCCACGTCGCCGGCCAGCTCGGCCAGTTCCTCGGCCCGCCCGACGTGCCGCCCCTCGGTGAAGTAGGCGCGGAACAACCGCTCCACGAGGTCGAGCTGCTTGCCTCGCTCCTTGGCGTGGTGCAAAGCCTGGTGGGCCAGCAGTGTCTTGGTGTGGCGCAGCGCGTCGAAGTCGTAGTCGA
>JACYYK010000537.1_pt1 | contig 28829 bp, 22 predicted proteins | sample 8236871 | NCBI WGS metagenome assembly JACYYK01 (sample SAMN14103087, study PRJNA606662) | landfill metagenome | isolation source: landfill solid waste inoculated with endophyte fungus Paravalsa indica | place: India:New Delhi, Okhla landfill site | collected 2017-11-05 | reverse complement strand
GATATTCTATTAATAATAAAAATCTACTAAATACATATAAATCACGATAAATAAATGATGTTTTCCGTAAATATATTCTAGATTCTACATATTAAATTTATTTTTAGATTCTTGGTCTTTTAGATCCTGAAGATCCCTCCCCAGATCCATCGTGAGGTCTTTTAGATCCTGAAGATCTCTCTCCATTATTAAGAATAGGAGATTCTTCTTTATTCCTAGGACTAGGAGATTCTTCTCTATTAGGACTAGGAGATTCCTCTCTAAAATAATGAATAGGAGATCCATCCTCAGAAAAACTTGGTCTACCTCTCGGATTATTCATTCGCTCTCAAAAAGTCTGATGGTCTGGCGAATGGCCACCAGGAGGAGTAGGAGTATAATATCACTGGTGATGATGACCATCACTATCAAAGTAACCATTTGAGTCTGCGTCGGAGATATCCCCATTATTGTTTCCTCCCTGTCCACTAGGATTACTAGGTGTTTGAGGGTGTTCACTAGGCTGACCAGATGGTTGGTGTCCACCAGGATGACTAGGTGTTTGAGGATGTTCACTAGGATTCCCGTTTCCTTGGTTGGGAATCTCAGTCACAGGGTTTAATATAACATTTCCAGTGTTGGTATTTGAACCACTAGATGAACTGTTATAAGTTATCCCTTCAGGGGTATTTTCTGGAGTATTTAAGGGCTCCATTGGTAAACCTAAAAGTAAATTGTTCGAATTATAAAACACATAAAGATATTCAAATAAATCATTTAAACCATAAAACACAGAATTTAAATCAGATATATTTATATTATATTTAAAATTAGAAAAAATTCATAGAATTCTTGATATAATTAAAAATAATATCCAACACTTTCATATATTTAATGGACTTATATTCAGCACCAATATATATCAACCCTTCATTAATATTCATTTGAATGAATTAAATATACTGGATTCTAGTACTAAAGCAAAGAAGAAGAAGAAATATTTCTTCTTTCCCTACTTAAAATAACTATAAAAATGTTAATACATAGTATAGATAACAATAAAGTATTATTAATGTCAAACAAATAGAAATTATTACCCATTAGATATACAATAATACCTATTATTATGTATAATGCATAATTAGTAACCATACCTGTACTTAAACTGTTTATTAATTTACCTGCAGATAATAATAGTTTCTCAGCCCCAAAAGGCCCTATTAATTCAATACTACCTCTATCTAAAATTTTCGTAGTTTGACCTCCTAATTTTAGAGTTAAGTCAACTATATATTTATTAACGAATAATTCTATTAATAGACGCTGATTAAAGAATCCAAATATATTATAACCTAAGTTAGTTAATTTAAAACTGTTAGTTAAAGAAGGATAAAATTCAAATAGTACTATGGCAAATCCTGTAGCAATTACTGTTAAGATAAATGGTAATAATTTTATTATAGCACTAAGCCCAAATTCTGCACTTATTAAAATTTCATGTAAAGGATGGATAAAAATACTATTATTATTAAAGAATCCTGAACCTAAACCTACATAAATGTCTTTAGTTAAGAATCCAAAATAAATAGAGAAAATAGCTAAAATAACTAAAGGAAGACTCATAAAAATATTACCCTCGTGTGCATTTTTATAGTAATTTAAAGATCCATTCGGGTTAGCTATAAAAGTTAAATATAATACTTTAACTGAGTATAATGTAGTAAATATTGCACCTATAACTGCTATAAAGTATACAGCTATACTAGGAAAATGGTATTGACCATAAGAAGATTCTAATATAAGATCTTTACTATAGAACCCTGTCATAAATGGGAATGCTACTAAACTAAGACTAGCTATTAAAATTACAGAATAAGTTAAAGGTAATCAATGTATTAATCCTCCATATTTTCTTAGATCTTGATTGTCACCCACAGCATGAATAACAGCACCAGCTCCTAAGAATAATAATCCTTTATAAAAGGCATGATTTATAAGATGGAATAAAGCAACATTGTATGAAGATAACCCTATTGCAACGACCATCATACCTAATTGACTCATAGTAGAGTAGGCTATTATTTTTTTTATGTCTCCTTGGAATAAACCTATCATAGAACTAGATAAAGTTGTTATAGCACCTAATCATAGACATATTAGTAATAATGTAGAACTATACTCAATAAGTGGAGATGAACGTATTAATAAATATACTCCAGCAGTAACCATAGTAGCTGCGTGTATTAATGCAGAAACAGGAGTAGGACCCTCCATAGCCATAGGTAATCAAATATGTAATCCTATTTGAGCACTTTTAGCCATAGCACCTATCAATAAACATATCCCTATTATAGTTACAACATTTGTATTTATATAAGGAGCTAATGAAAAGATAGTACTGTAATCTAAATTACCTAAAGTTCATAATAAACCTAGCATACCTATTACTAAAAAACAGTCACCTACTCTATTAGTTAAGAAAGCAGAGATAGAACTTTGATTAGCTGCTATTCTAGTGAATCAGAAACTAACTAAAAGATAAGAACAAACTCCTACACCTTCTCATCCTACAAACATTAATAAATAATTGTTTCCTGTAACTAATAATATCATCATAAAAGTAAATAAGTTTAAATAACTAAAAAATCTTTGGTTATGTGGGTCACTACTCATATATCCTATAGAATAAATATGAACTAGAGAACTTATTACTAATACAGGGATTAGCATAGATACTGTTAAACTATCAAATTGGAAATTTCATACTATGTTGAATGATTCACTTACTATTCAATCAAATAAAGAAATGGATACGGTATTATTATTAAAACCTACTTCAAAGAAGGCGATAATAGCTAAAATTGTTGTTATTACAACACTACTACTACTAATAATATGTGATCCTGTTACACCAGATTTTCTACCAAAAAATCCAGACACTGTAGACCCTAATAAAGGTAAAAATATTATACTTAAATACATTATTTATTTTCAAATGCAATAGATCCTCTTAATCTATAAAAAGCAACTAAGATTCCTAATCCTATTGCAGATTCAGCCCCAGCTGTTATTATTATGTATATTGCATAACTTTGTCCTATTATATCATCTAAACTTATAGAACTTACTAATATTAGGAATGTTACAGATAATAGCATTATTTCAATTGAAATAAGCATCAATATTATATTTTTTCTATTAAATACGAATCCTAAGATCCCTATTAAAAAAAGTATTAAAGTTAAACTCATGGTTTTTTTTTTATTGTTTTTAAAATTATTCAAGTAAAACGTTATAGGTTTATTATAATTTAGTAGTATATATAGTATACTACATATTAATATAAACTTATAATTAAAGATATCTCATGATTTTTAAATCATGAGATATTTAGTATATGGAAGTACTATAGAAGGACATATAAGACTCGAACTTATAATTCAGTGGCCGTATCACTACTCTTTCCCTATTAAGAATAATGCCCTTTTAAAAAGAGAAATATTACCCTATTAAAAGGGCATCTTACCCCTTTAATACCTCTTTTATTCGTAATTATATAGTCAATTTATAAACTTAGAAGGACTTATAGCTTCAATTGCAATAGGCATAGAAGAATGTAATAAACCGCATATTTCAGAACATTGTCCGTAATATACTCCTTCTCTATTTATGAAAACAGATATTTCATTTAATCTACCAGGGTATGCATCAATTTTAACACCTAAAGAAGGTACAGCAAAAGAATGTATTACATCCCCAGAAGTTACTAGTATTCTGATATGAGTTAATTCAGGAAGAATCACTCTATTATCTACCTCTAATAATCTTAAAGCTCCAGGCTCTAAATCTGAGTCTGGTATTATATAAGAATCAAATTCTATTAAGTCATTATTTGAATCTAAGAAATCAGGGTATTGATAACTTCAATATCATTGATGACCTTCTGCTATTATAGTCATAGACGGATCATTTATTTCGTCCATTAAGTATAACAGTTTAAAAGAAGGGAAAGCTATTAGTATTAATACTAAAGCAGGAGTAATAGTTCATATTAACTCTATTAATGTTCCGTGATTTAAATATTTATGTGATATAGGTGATTTATTATTATTAAAATTTCATATTACTGAAAATAATACTCATCCTACACTAAATAATATTATTACCAAGTAGTACATTATTATATCATGTAATTCTACTAAACCCTCCATTTGAGGTGTTGCACTATCTTGAAAGTATATACCTCAAGGAGTAGGCGCATCTAATCTTACTTGTAAATTATTTAAGATATTTATCATTTTTTTTTAGTATAATCAGGTTTTTTTTTATAAAAAAAATTAACTTAAACTATTAATATATTAATTATAAGGAATAACAATAACAGAAATTTCATTACCCAGCGACTCATGTACATAACCTAAAGAATTTATTAAACCACGTACAATAGTAAAAATGCCATCATTAATGCAAATAATCCTGTAGCTTCTGAGAAAGCAAAGCCTAATATAGCATAAGAAAATAATTGACCTCTTAGTGAAGGATTTCTAGCAACCCCTAAAATTAGAGCACCAAAAACTATACCAATTCCTGCTCCTGCTCCTATTAAACCTGTAGTAGCTAACCCAGTTCCTATTATTTTTGCTGATTGTATCATATTTTATTTTAAATATTTTAAGATTTACCTATATATTGACAAAATATTCGCACGTAGACTCCTAATTATTTTATTACTAGAATTAACGAGAAGACATAGAGATATTAGAGATAAAATTCTCGATACTTGTAACAACAGGCACTAATACTACAAAATATCCAAAGAATAGAAGAGTACTTAATTGACCTAATTCTATATAAGGACTTTCTACATGTTTAGCCCCTATAATCATTAGAATAATGAAATTTACAACAAATATGAAGAAAATTATTTTACTAAATGGTCTGAATTGTAGATTTTTTAATTTACTTAAATTTGTTACTGGTAATATTAACATTATTAATAATGCACTAAACATTGCAATAACTCCCAATAATTTATTAGGAATAGATCTTAATATAGCATAGAATGGTAATAAATATCATTCCGGAACTATAGCAGCAGGAGTTTGCATAGGGTTAGCCATAATATAATTATCACTGTCTCCTAACACATTAGGTGCAAAAAATACGAAATTACTTAAAACAAAAATAAGTATAAATATTGTAACTAAATCCTTAAATAGATAATAAGGAGCAAAAGGTATTCTATCGTAATTACCTGAGATACCTAAAGGGTTAGTAGATCCTGCTGTGTCATGAAGAGCTATTAAATGCATTAATACTAATGCAACTAATGCAAATGGTAACACAAAATGTAAAGAAAAGAATCTATTTAAAGTTGCATTATTTACTGAGAATCCTCCTCAAATAAACTCAACAATATCTTGTCCTATTCATGGAATTGCACTTATAAGGTTAGTAATAACTGTAGCACCTCATAAACTCATTTGCCCGTAAGGTAGTACATAACCCAAAAATCCTGTTCCCATCATCACTATAAGGATTATTACTCCTATAACTCAAGTTGTAAATCTAGGACTTTTATAAGACCCATAATATATACCTCTTCCTATATGTAAATATACTAAGAAGAAAAAAGCAGAAGCTGTATTACTATGTAAATAACGTACTAATCATCCGTTATTTACGTCTCTCATGATATGTTCTATAGAATTAAAAGCCTCAGCTACACTAGGGTTATAATGCATAGCTAAAGTTATACCTGTTATAATTTGAATAGCTAAACATAATAATAATAAAGATCCAAAATTTCAGTTATAACTGATATTAGTAGGCTGAGGAGCATCTATAAGATATGAATTAACTAATTTTAATAAAGAATTATGTTTTAATGTTCTCATTTTTTTTTTATTTTTATTGATAAGAAAAATTTTTAGTATGTATTTAAGTATACACACCTTAATTTTTTTAGTTAAAAACTAATATTATTAAATATTATATGTCTTTGTATTTTTCAAACAAGACTATGGAGGAATCGAACCTCAAGCTAAAGATTTGCAATCTAAGCATAGACCATCTATAACATAATCTTTCAGGTAACTATTACCTGACCCCCTTTTCACCTATGACAACAATCAGCGCTAGGGGAGGTAATAACTACCCCCTTTAGAGGACTAAACTAAGAATGTTACCTCTGAGTCCATATCGGGTAAATCTGCACTTCTTTTAATAACGTCCGCATCCGCCCTTTCAGAAATTGAAAAGTTATTTGATGGTGCGGCTATATTAAGAGAAGCCAAATATGTTTAACAAGAAATTGTTAATATTATTTAAATAATTATTTTATAAAATTACTTATCTAGGTAAGCAAAATTTCCAGATCTGTCTTTTGTTTGTTTACTTTCTATTTTTAATGCATTTTTACCTAATTCAAAGATAAAACCTACTGTTACAATAACTATAAAAATAAGAACTACTATTAGTCCATAAACACCGTTTTCGTATTCACTAACAGCAAAAGGGTATATCATAACAATTTCTAAATCTAATAATAAATATACTAAAGCAAAAATAAAGAATTTAACTCCAAATTGAGTTCTATTTTGACCTAAAAAACTATGAAATCCACATTCAAATATACTATATTTCTCTTGATAAGGATTATGAGGTGCAAATATAAAATTTAATAATAAAAATATTATAGCTAAAGCTACTACAAATATAAATAAGAAAGTCATACTACTCATTTAATTCTCAAATAATATTTGTACCAATATGGTACCCATACTTAATCATTCGTTATTAATAAATATGAATAATAAAATTATTAATGTTATAACTGATATTGTGAAAGCAATTGGACTACTTAAAACAATATTAGTATAATTTGCTGAGATTTTTTTAATTTCTTTATCAGATGTATCTCTTACCGATCCTAATATATTAAATTCTTTTATAGAAGGATTAATAATAGAAGCAGGTTTATAGAAGAAAGTTTCTTTTACTATATTTAAATAGTAAACTCCACCTATAACACTTGTAAATATTGCTATTAAAACTATAAATACATATCCTTTATCTAATGCTGCACTTAAAACCATCTGTTTTCCAAAGAATCCTATAAGAGGAGGTATACCTACAAAAGAAAATATTGTAATAGCTAGACTTATAGCCAAGAAAGGATTTATGTAAAAGAATCCTTTTAATTGACTAACTAACTGTATAGGTGAATTATTTCTATCTATTAAATTATCTTTTTCAACATTATCATTTATATATGAATAAAAAGAATAACCTATGGCAATTAAAATTATAAATATATTTAAATTACTAATAGAATATTGAACTATATAAAATATAAATGCCTGAATAGATTCTATACTTGACACAGATAAAGCTAATAATATAAACCCTACATGAGAAATAGTACTATAAGCAAGTAATCTTTTTATTCTAAATTGAGTTAAACCGACAACAGTTCCAACTATTAAAGATAAAAATGAACTCATTATTAAACTAAAAGTTCAACTTATTTCAAAAAAATTATTATTTGTATAATAAACCAATTGTAATAAAAATATAAAAATAGAAATTTTTGCAATTATAGCTACAAAAGCAGTAACTACTGTAGGTATAGCATCATAAACATCCGGAGATCAGAAATGGAAAGGAGCAGCACCAATTTTGACTAAAAACCCTAGACTAAATATTAATAAAGAAAAGTTAATATAATAAGGTTTATATCAAGAATTTATAGCAGTCATATCACTTATATTATTAATAATATATATAGCATCTAAACTACTAGTACCAGAATTAGCATACAATAAACTAGTACCTAGTAAAATGAAACATGAACTTAATCCTCCTATTAAAAAGTAAATTAAACCACCTATTGTAGATAATTCAGAATTTCTATATATAGTACTAAGTAAATATAAACCATAACTTTGTAATTCTATTGAAAGAAAAATAGAAACTAAGTCATTAGTTGAAATTAATAGACATGCACCTGTTATTATAAATAATAAAATCAGAGGGTATTCTATTATTTTAAATTGTTCTCCCATTTTGTTCACAATTTTAGTTCTATAGTAATAAAAACTATTAAATAATAAATCTTTCAAAGAAGCATATTCCGAAGTTCAAAGTTTTCTATAATGAAAACCAGTTAATTGTAAAATTAATATACTTAATATAAAAATAAAAATATGGAAAACCTGTGTTATACTACTAATATAAACTAAACCTCCGTGTAAACCTATACCTTTATTTATAACAGACAAACTCGTAAAGTCCTGTAAAATACAATAAATCAAACCAATTATTGCAACTCTGTTGAATAATAATGACAAATCTCGTCTTGAAACAACGGCATTAGAAACTAATAAAAATAAAATAGTTAGCATTATCATTTAACAAACTAGGAGAGAAATTCGAATTCTCATTTTTAATGTATGAAATTAAAGTTCTAACCTGTTAAACTATCCTAGCTTTTGAGGGTGAATACCCTGGGTCGAACAGGGAACTTACTGTGCCACATACAGTCGCTCTACCATTGAACTATATTCACCTTATGTTGGAGTGATTCGAACACTCAATAGTAAATACCAAAAATTTATGACTTACCCATTAGTCCACAACATATACAAGAGAACTCGGACTCGAACCGAGATCGAGAAGGTTGAAGCTTCTTGTTTTAACCATTAAACTATTCTCTTATAAAAGTAAAACTTGAAAAGTACTACAAAACCCCTTTTTAAAGTACTTTTTACAAAGCATACTTATATACGGACAATAAGATTTGAACTTACACAGTTTTCACCATTCTGGCCTAAACAGAACCTGTCTACCAAATTCCAGCACATCCGCTGCCCAAGATAAGATTCGAACTTATAACAAAAATAGCTTCAATATTTCACTCTACCAATTGAGTTACCTGAGCTTCCGACATTTCTGGATTTTAATACCAGACAACTATTATAGGTTGGAGGCATTAGGATTCGAACCTAAGTCTTTAACATGCAAAATTAATATTTTACCAACTAAATTATGCCCCCCCTTTATAATATCTTCCTCTTCATATCTAATTTGAACCATTTATTTTGATTTACAATGAGGTTTTATATTAAGCAACTTTTAAATAAAGGCTTTAAAGGGGTTCTCTAAATCCTTATCCGAAGAAGGACTCGAACCTTCACAGCGCTAGCTCACAAATTTTAAGTTTGTTATGTCTACCATTCCATCACTCGGATTTTTACTACACGAACTTAAATTACAACTGTACATAATATTAATTATATATCTTTACTATAAAAAGATATGTATTTTATGTACTAATTCTAAGGCTAAAGTGACTTGAACACTTATAATTACTGTTATGAGCAGTACACTTTACCAATTAAGTTATAGCCTCTCATGCGGATGAGGGAGTTGCACCCACGTTTTCTGATCATGAGTCAAATATGTTACTGTTACATTAATCCGCTTTGAACTAAGTCGGATTCGAACCGACGGTAGAAACATTGAAAATGTTTTGTCTTACCACTTGACTATTAATCCTTACAGTCCAGTGTAAGTATCGCACTTACTTCTATTGATTACAAAACAATTGCATTACTTTTATGCTAACCAGACGAAAGTATTTACAAATTTGATATATTATTTTTTAGTGATTTATAAATTAGTACTTTATTCCTAAATATTTCAAATAAAGCCTATTCTGTTCGTAATGTTATATTACGTATATTTAAGAAATATCTTAAGGTAAGTTTCAAGCCTATATGCTTTCAGCTTTTAACTTTAGCTAACTTAGCTTTCCTGCCGTGCTTATACTATATATAAACCTAAGTGATAATAGAAAAATCCCGTATAACAATAACTATTATAATAATAATTACTATTATATTTTAAATTAATATTGGGCATATAAACAACAGGTAAACCATAGGTTAACAACGTATATTAAATATATACTTCTAGTTCCTTTCGTACAAAAGTTGTTCCTTATTATATTCTAATTCCCTCTAGAGGATGGAAACCATACTGTCTCACGACGTATTTAACCCAGCTCATGTAACTTTTTAATCGACGAACAGTCGTACCCTACATAGTTCCTGCATCCATGAGGATAAGTTAAGCCGACATCGAGGTGCCAAACCGCGCACTCATTTTGTACACTCTTGCGCAAATTAGCCTGTTCTATTTGTTATCATTTGAATTTCCATTTTTCACAAAATGGTTCAGACTATGTCTTCATTTTTATTATTAATACAATTTTATTATTTACTACTAATTCAACCTTTAACTGCAAAAGCCCCTACACGACGTTTTGAGTTGGCTATTGAATAAGTCACATTAGGTTTAAAGTGTCCTCTGTATAGTCCAGAAGATAATCTATTAAAAGAAGATTCTATATTTTTTAAACCTCCTTTTCACTTTAATTTATAGACAGCTCTATCTGCTCTATAACGTCTAGTTAATCTACCTCTTACTTCTAATCTTATACCACCCATATTTTTATGTTGAATCTCATCAAATGTTGATTTTTGAATTGTTTTCCTCATATTATTAATACCTATTAAAGTATAAGATGGATTGTTTGAATTTAGAGAAGTTAATTTTAGAGTTTGAGATCTTAAATATTTATTTTGTACATTGTACATATTTCTTAAAAACATGAAAAAATCTTTATCACTACTTAAATTAGACAGTAGATGACCATCTTTATAAACATTATGAACTAAATTTCTATCTTTAAGATTTCTTAAGTCTGCTCTTTCTTTAACTGTATTTACTTTAGGAAACTTTGCTCTATTAATTATACTGTTTATTCCTCTCATTACAGAGAATCTTCTTTTTTTTAATTTTAAGGCTAAAGCTTTAGTAAAAATATCAGTATTATAGACAAGAGATTTTAAATTAATTATGTTATATTCTATTTTTTTATTTAAAATTTTTACTAACAAGTTATTTAACTTAGATAAGAAATATATTTCTTCAAATTTAAATTTATTTATTTTATATCCATAAACATGTCTTCTTATAATACTTATTTTTCTAACAAATTTGAACTTGTTTAAAACATACTTTTGTATGTATCTATTAAAAGATAAGTTACTATAATTCATTATTTTATTTAGTAATTCAAATTTAAATTCTAAAACTTTACTACTTCTAAGTATAAACTTATTATCTAAAAACTTTTCTATTAATTGATCTTTCAAAAATTTTATCCTGTTTTCAAAAAAATTTCTTTGTATGTTTAAAATCTTAGATCTGAAACTCTCAAAGAATCTTTTACTTTTCAGATATCTTTTATATAAGACTTTTTTTTGAGTATTTAAAACATATAAAGTTATTATAACTTTATTATTAGTATGTTTAATCTCAGTATTACTTACATATACTCTTCTTAATAAAGAATGTCTTCTTTTAAGAGACATATGTTTTATATTTAAAAACTTGTTTTTTAAATGTAAATTAAAATAAGATTTTATCATTTTATTTAAATTTAGATCATTTAAAGGTATATTTTTAAGATTATTTTTATCATAAAAATACACAGTGTTTTTTCATTCTTTGGCTACTGGTGCCTCATATTTTTCTCTATAGTCACTTAACTTTAAGTTAAATGGTATAAGTTTATATTTATTATTAATATTATTGTTAAATATTTTTAGTTTATTGTTCATTTTATTAAAAATAAATCTTATTTTGTTTTTTTTTGTAAAATTGTATTTAATATAAATGTTGGGTGTTATAAAGGATTATTGTTAGCACATCTCACCTTATAGTCGTTGAACGTTTTCATCTTATTTATAAAATTAGCCAAGATGAATTTCGCTTCAAGTTTACTTATAAAAGTAATTCTTGAATTTAACCCAATTTATTATTAATAATTATATAAAATAATTATTAAAGGACAAACATCCCTAGCGTAGCTTTACCTATAACCCAAGATCTTTCCTTTTTGCATCTTGTGATCCTACGCCCTGCTTACGCAACTGTAAGATTTGTTGTTAATCAAACAGTAAGGCACGATTTAGCCGTTGAGCCTTTTAAGTAATAGTCAACATTATTATAATATATAATAACTAAAAAATATTAGAAAAATTCATAATATTTTTATTACATCTAATCTCTCGTTAGATAAAAATCGTACCTACTTCTATATAAACCTTGTTATTCAAACATCTGTCGTGCAGATGAACAAATAATTTGATAAGATAAAATACAGTAAAACTGTATAATATTACAAACAATGTTTTGATGAATGCAAAATGCACTCATACATTATTAATCTTAGACACTCCCATTTACTCTTTATGGGGTCTGTGCCCCGCATAAACTGTCTCCTAACGATAAGTTCCTTACCTAAGGCTACTTTTTTTATTAAAAAAAGCTGAACTAGGTTAATTGACCAATATTCGTCTCCAAATATTAGTAAATTAGTTCATAAATACGGAATAAATATAAAGGATTTCCATTTGTATTACCTAATTTACCTTATAATCTAAACATATTTGATTCCGTACCCTATAATTAGTAACAGTAAAGCTGCATAGGGTCTTCTCGTCCAACTAGAGGTAAACTGTATCTTCACAGCTATTCCAAGTTCACTGAGTCAATCATAGAGACAGCTGTTGTATCGTTAAATCATTCATGCAAGACCGCATTTAACGGCCAAGGCATTTCGCTACCTTAGGACCCTCACGTTAAGGCCGCCATTGACCGGGGGTTCCGTCAACACCAAACTCTCTTAAAAAATTTAGTTATATCTGTTAACCAGCCGGGATTGGGCAGACATCACACTCAATACTTAGATTTTTAATCTTTGAGCAAAGTGCTGTGTTTTAATTAAACAGTCGTACAACACTATTTCATGCTTCTTCCTTTTTACCTGATATTAATCAAGACTAATGAGACCTCCTTATTCCGAAGTTACGTAGTCAATTTGCCGAGTTCCTTTATGATTGTTAGCTCATTATACGCCTTCGTATACTCTACTAGCTTACTTTTTTCAGTTTCTAGGTACGGTTTTTCATATTACTTTTTTTCCAGCACATTTAACACTTTAAATGTTGTTTAGTAATAAAGATTTTCTCATCATCAAAATCTTTAGATTTTTAATTTAGAGGCCGTTACTTAAAAATCCATAAGCTTAAGGCGGAGAATAACGTAATAGTCTAATTATTAGACTATTACTCTTCTTCTTTTAGTTACTTATGTCACCATTCTCACTTGAGTTGTATCACTATATTTCTCTTTAAAAAAGAAAAATCTAATATAAACTCAACGTTCTGCTACCCCATAATATAACAGTGATTATATCATCACTATTAAAAATGGACAAGATGTCGGTATATTGTTTAGATCCGTTAAATTTTCGATGCTTCTAAAAATTAACAAGCGCTCTGTTACGAATTCATAAAATTATGGCTGCTTCTAAGCCCATCTTCTTGTCGACTCAAATAGAAACCTTCTTAATTTCACTTAACTAATAATTTTGGAACCTTAAATCTTGTTCTGGGCTGTTTCCCTTTTGACATACAACCTTAGCACTCTATGTCTGATAATTCAACATTCATCTTTGCCATTTCGAGTCTACATACTCACCGATAAAATCTTCACGATCCCCCGATATATACAAGTTAAAATGTATTTTTATTTAAAATATTTACACCTTGTCAGAGATTAAGTTCTGTACCTGCTAAGATGTTGTTTGAATTGCCTACTTTTATAGGTTTCGCAGAAAACCAGCTATCCTGGTCAGGTTTGTCTTTCACTAAACTTACCCTAATTCTTCGGATATCTATGCAACGATATTCCGTTCGGACTGTTTACATCCTGATTATGGTAAGATCACCAGGCTTCGGGTCTAACAATAGATACTACTCATTTTTTTGATAATTGGTTTAGCTACGCTAAAACTTGTATCTAATGTTAACTTGGTGACCCATTATGCAAAAGGTACGTTCTTGCTCTTAAAATTGCTCGAACTGCTTATAAAACTACTATTTCAAATTATTATTTCCCTCACGGTACTTATGTTCTCTATCGCTTATGTATAATATTTAGCCTTTGAGGAAGGTTCCCCGTAATATTCAAACTGAATTTTACTTTGTTGTATAGTTTATAACTATAGGCTCCTCTACTTTCATTCACACTACTCATAGAATCTCTTTTGATTTCTTTTCCTGAAGTTACTAAGATAATTCAGTTCACTTCGTTTACTAAAGAATTTCTCTTAGAGTTAATATTTTTTTAATAAATTAAATCTCTGTTATACATAGCTTAAATATCCATAATAGTCTCTTTGTATACTTATATATGAATATATATACACATATTATATATCTATTATTTTACATCTCTGTTTAATATAAATGTTCGGATTATTACGATTCGAACATAACTATTCCTCGACCCAAACGAGGCGCCTAACCACCTGGCTCTAATCCGTTTTATTTTCGCCCCTAAGATGAATCGAACACCTATCATGATATTAACAGTATCAAGCTCTACCATTGAGCTATAGAGGCCTACAAATTTATCCACACCCATCCCCTTCACTGCCTCTTATATAACTCTTTGGGTAATACAAAACGTATGTTTTGTAATATAAATATTATTGTTGGTAAAGTGATAGAGGTAATAGAACTCCTACCACTTCTTATTTATTGAATTGCAAAGAGATAAGAAAAAATACAACTCCTCAGTGAATGTCATTGTTGGTTAATAGGGTAATATAGTGTACATTCAGAGAATATGGGATTCGAACCCATGAAAGACACATCTTTAGTTATTTTCAAGATAACCGCCATAAACCACTCGACCAATTCTCTTATAATTCTTTCAAGAGTCGAACTTGAATTTCATTCTTATCAAAAATGCACTTTACCCTTAAGTTAAAGAATTATATTAAGAGATAGGCGATTTGAACGCCTAGCCTTCCGTGTGTAAAACGGCTGCTCTACCGTTAAGCTAATCTCTTTTTAAATTATCTTTTCAAATTATCTTTTAATTGTTATTACTATTGTTCCAACCATAGCTAATAGTATTATGAAAGCAGTAAGAATTAATCATAAACTATAACTAGTATACATAATATTTCCTATGTTAGATATATTATTCACATCTATTAAATTTCCACTTCAGTCATTACTACTTGAATAATATAAATTATTATTACCACCAGTAATATTAATATTATTTTGATTTGAATATTTATTATGCAACATATTATTTATATTCGAAAAATAATTATTTATTACTCCTGTACTATAAGGGAATATTGGAAACACAGAGTAATTCACTAGAATTGGAATTATAAGAGCTAAAGCTACACTATTTTTATTATTGTTTTGTAATTCACTAATTCTTATATTAATTAACATTAATATAAATAAAAATAATATTGATACTGCTCCTAAGTAAATTATTAAGTAAGATAATCCTATAAAACTTAAACCTGTTAGTATTAAATATGAAGATACACCTCCAAATAACCCTATTAAAAATAATATAGAAACTATAGGGTTTTTACTAATAATTATGTATATACCACATATGATAATAAATATAGATAGTATATCTAATACTTCTACATTATATTTATTAGTAATAGTTTCATTAATAAAAAATAAACCAGTCAAATTCGTATTTTAACCTTTATACCTGTAAGGTTTATCGTAAGACTCTACGAATGAGACTACGGAAGAAGAATACTCAAGTGTTTACACACAATATTTAATTAATACCTTGTCTTACTGAGATTTACTCTTCTTTCAATTAAATAACGACTCAAGTCGGATTCGGACCGACATCTCCTTCCTTGACAAGGAAGTACTTTACCAATTAAGCTACTAAGTCTTAAAAACCAACATCCATCTAAACATAAGGTTATTGTTGAACTATAACCAATCGAGCCTTGATGAACGGAAAATTAACGCAACTAGCCGGACTTGAACCGACAATATTCGTGTGGAAGACGATTGGTTTACCATTAACCTATAGAAGCTTTAATCATAAAAATTTACCATATATCTAACTTATTAGGATTTTACTTTAGAACTTTTCATCTATTATAATTATTCGATCTACTGAATTTACTAAATTCTATTACATATATTGAATTCTTCCCTAACTAGATAAGGTATTTAAATCGATCAAATATAAGGTTTACTGTAAAACATTCCGAATAAGACTACGGAAGAAGAGTGATTTGAACACTCAAGTGTTTACACACAATATTTAGTAGATACCTTGTCTTACCGATGACTATTCTTCCTTTGGGGTTTATAGGATTCGAACCTATATCTTGATGATTAAAAGTCATGTGCATTACCATTATACTAAAACCCCTTTTACAAATACATCTTAAAATTTGTTTTACTAACTTCCTCAGTAATAGATCGCAATGTATAAGAATAATCATACCACATCCACAAAATGTCAGTATAAAATTCCACCTTCATATCCTACATGATGATGATCTGTTAAGTGGTATGCATAGATTCTTCATAAACCTACTGCTAAGAAAATTGTTCCTATTATAACATGAAATCCGTGGAAACCAGTACCAAAATAGAAACATGATCCATATACACCATCACTTATAGTGAAAGAAGATACATTATATTCTACAACTTGGAATATAGTAAATATAATAGCTAAAACCACTGTAGCTATTGAACCATATAAACTTCCTGCTCTATCTCCTTTTATTAAAGCATGATGACCATATGTAATAGTTGCTCCACTTGATAATAATATTACTGTGTTAAGCAATGGTAATTCAAAAGGATTTATAGGATCTATTCCCATAGGTGGTCATTGAGCTCCTAATTCTACAGTAGGTGTTAATGCACTATGGAAGAATGCTCAGAAGATTGCTAAGAAGAATAATGCTTCTGTAACTATAAATAAGATAATACCTAAGTTAATTCCTTTTTGTACAGCAAATGTATGATCTCCTAAGAATGTACCTTCAGCTATTATATCTCTAAATCATAAAGACATAGAGGCTATAACTAATACAACAGAAATATATCATAAAATATATGTATTGTAAAAATTATGCATTGATAAAGCAGTAGTAAGCCCTAAAGTTCCTAAACTTATACTAGTGTATAGAGGTCAAGGTGAAGGAGATACTAAATGATAAGGATGAAATTGAAAATTACTTCTTATACTAGTAGTCATTTTAATTTTATATTACTCTCTTTCGTACATAAATATATATGTAGGATGTATACCTATTTAGGAAGAAAAGGACTCGAACCTTCGATAGCTAAAAGCTATTGAGTTTACAGCTCAACCCGTCATACCTACAAACGGGACCTTCCTTTTGTTATTAACAATTAGATTATTATTATTAATAACAGCCTATAACACGCTTTCTTAAAAAAGAAAACAATTTCAGACATGGGTATACTAATACATAGTATTTCCGTTTTTGTTATGGTTAATCAATCCCGTGCAACTTCCACTACACGAACCGTATTTCGACTTAACACTAATCAGAGTCTCGCATACGGTGAATCCTATTATAAAGATCTAATTATAACTATTATATATTTATAATAAAAAAGCAAACTTATTGCGGAGCACTCCTTTCAGCATGTGACGAGTGGTTAGTACCAATCCGAGGTTGTATTCACCGTGACATGGTGATTCACGATTACTAGCAATTACTTATTCATATAGTCGAATTTCAGACTACAATCCTTTTGTTTGTATCCTATTTTTTGAGATTAGCTTAAATTCGCATTTTCGCATCTCTTTGTTTAGGAGTACTGCGGCACGTTTATAGCCCACAATATTAGGGCCATGATGACTTGTCTTTGTCCTCTTTATTATTTCCGGTATACAGAAAAAATTCTCTATTATATCTTTTATAAATAGAGACAAGGATTCCGTTAATTACATGGAGAAACCCACAGTTTCACAACATTAACTGAAAACAGCCGTGCAACACCTGTATCTTAACTTATCATTAAGTATTCAAATTGTGGTAAGGTTTTTCGTGGATCATCGAATTAAACAACATACTTCACTACTGGTGTCAGAAACGGTCTAGTGATTTCAGTTCCGGTGTTGCCACTTTACTCTTGAGGTGAAATGCTTACACTTTCATTTATAGACCAAACTATGTCTAATCTATGGCATTCATCATTGTCTGCAGAGACTACTGGGGTGCCTAATCCTGTTCGTTACCTAAGCCTTCGTCCCTCAACGTCAGTTTTTACATAGAAGACTGCCTTCGCCTTTACCAGTCCCTAGAGTATCACAGAATTTCATCTCTCCACTTAAAAGTACTGTACTTCTTACATAAAACTCTAGCCAACTACTACTTATAAAGTCATGTTGGCCGTCTAGGTACCCTTTAAACCTACTTAAGATGAATAACACTTGTCTCTTACGTATTACCGCGACTGCTGGCACGTAATTAGTCAAGACTTTTTATATATATTGTCATTATCAATATATAGACAAAACTTCATTTGATAACCAATTGTCATTTCCCTAAGTTGCCAGTTCGGCCGTTAGGCCATTGACCAAAATTCCTCACTGCTGTGCATATATGCATTGGGGTTTTTTCAGACCCAATGTGATCGATCAACCTTTCAGTTACGACTAAGGAAATTCGCGGCTTGTTAAGCCATTACCTTAACAACTACCTTTTCCTGTAATATTTCTCGTCCTCTCAAAGCAGTGGTAACTTACCACCTTTTTTTTTATTATAAGGGATTTTAATACCCCCTTACTTCAAGATAGGCAAAAATATCTTATACTCACCCTTACACCACTATTAATTTAATTTTTCAATTGTATTAATCGTACGATTAGCATGTGTCAAGCACTTAGACAGCGTTCAATCAGAGCTATCACCAAACTCATCTAAATATATATGAAAGAAAATAATAGACATAAACATATGGCTATGATATTTCCATCATATCACTTATTAATATAAACATTATGGATATAAATAAGCTTTTTTCTGTCTAAATTATTAATAAAATATACATTAATACAGGATTAATCGTTCGCCAAATATATTTGTTTAACAAAAAATTGTTAATATTATTTGAATAATTTCTGTTATATACCTTTATATTCATATAAATAATTTTTAAAATCAGAACTTTTCTTGTTATATCACTAATTTGAAAAAATAAAATTAGTATTAAAAATAAATTGTATACACAATTCATTTAATAGCTATTAGTGCATATCTAGACCATCTCTTATATAACTACTTGTTAAAACAACAAATACTTGAGCTTGAATAAATGCAATACCAAATTCTAACCCTGAGAATGCTACTATAAATGCTAATGGTATTAAACCTAAGATGAAGAATATAATTCCAGAAGTCATTATATTATAAGTAAAACCAGCTAATATAGCTAACAACATGTGTCCTGAAAGGATATTAGCAGCTAATCTTAGACCTAAAGAAACATTTCTAGCTAAATGTGAAATAAGTTCTATAAACACTAGTAAAGGTAATAAACCTAATGGGCAACCTGCTGGAACTAAGATAGCAAAGAATTTTAGTCCGTGTTTTTGGAATCCTAAAATAGTTGCACCTATAACTATAGTGAAACTAAGAGAAAAAGTTAAAACAAAATGACTTGTAGATGCAAAACTGTAAGGCACCATACCTATTAAATTATTCATTAATATAAAAAGAAATAAAGTATATATCAATGGGAAATATACTTGTCCTTGTTTTGCATTAATTTGACCTACAACTATACTTTGAATAGTTGCATATAATGATTCTTGACTTATCGATCATTTATTTCCTATTAATTTATTATAATTTGTACTTAATAAATTAATTATTAATATAAATGATGCACCTAAGATTAAGTATAATCCTATGTTTGTTAAAGATAATTGTAAATTATTTAAAAATGATAATTTTATGTTAAAAAAATCTCTTATTTCAAATTGACTTAAAGGATTTGTAAAATATGTGTAAATGATATTATTGTTTATCATAGATTAGAAATATATTATTAATTGTCAGCCTTAAAAAAAAAATGTTTGTTTGTCTTTGTTTGTCACATGATTTAATAATATTTCCTTGTTAAAATTTTTAGATTATTTATGAAAATATTATATAACTAAATATTATTTATTTTTTTAATAAATAAACGAGAAATAAATAATCTAACTATTCTTGGTAGCACGTAGTTAGATAATATGTATAATATTCCAACTATTAATGCAAAAGTAAAAAATACTTCATTCATATAATAAAAAGGTACTAATTGAGGCATATTTTCTGTTATATTTTGGTTAATACTACATAAAGTATTATTTTAAATTATGAAAAATAACATCTTTTTAGTTTATTTAGGGATATTTTGAAGATTATGTGTTCAAAAAACAAATAAACCTTCATTTAACCCATATTTAATCAATAAAGATGTGTATAAAAATTATATCTTATTTAATACGGATCAAAGTAAGCAATATAAACGAAACAAAAGAACTAGTTTAATAAAATATTACTAGGTAATATTAAATAAATTATACTTTATATATTAAATTATTAACAAAGTAATGTAAACCATCTAAAATTACAGAAGGATATATTCCTAATACTACAGTAAATATTGTTAATATTAATAATATTAAGAATTCTCTTTTATTAACATCAAATATATTTTCTTCTTTTAATAATTGAGTAAAGAACCCTCCAAAAGAAATTCTGTTAAACATAAAGATAGTATATGCTGCAGATAATACTATAGAAGAACAAGCAAGTATTCCTAATAAAGGTAATCTTTCTAATACACCGTAAAGAGACATAAATTCTCCTATAAAGTTTAAAGTTAAAGGTGCACCACAATTTCCTAAACATAGAATAAAGTATAGTATAGAGAATAATGGCATTAATTGTGCCATACCTCTGTAGAAATATATAATTCTTGTATGAGATCTATCATATAATATACCTCCAACACATATAAATAGACCACTAGATACAAATCCATGAGCTAAACCTAACACTATAGCTCCTTCTATTCCTTGGATACTGTTACTAAATGCTCCTATTAAATAGACTGCTGCGTGAGATACAGAACTATAAGCTATTAATTCTTTAATATCTATAGTTCTTAATGTACTAAAACTAGCATATAGGATAGTTATTACTCCTATAGTATAAATAACAAAAGTATAGTTTAAAGATGCTTTATTTAAAATAGGCAAGATTAGTTTAAATATACCATATAAACTTAATTTTAAAACTATAGCTGCTAATACTATACTTCCACCTAAAGGAGACTCAACGTGAGCTTTTAATAATCAGTTATTTAAAAATATTACAGGAGTTTTTACAGCAAATGAGATAAATATACCTATAAATAAGAATATTTGAGTGAAATAGTCAAAATTTGTTTTAAATAATACATCATAATCTACTGTTCCCACTATTGAATATATAGTTAATATGGATAATAATAAGAATAAAGATCCTCATAATGTATATAAGAATATATAATAACTTGCTCTTACTTTATTACTAGATCCATATAGACCTATCAATAAGAATAAAGGAGGTAATGTACTTTCAAAGAAAATATAAAACATTAACATGTCTAAAGCTAAGAATACCCCTAATAGTAATGATTCTAATAATAACATTATGATTAAATAAGATTTAATATTTTGTTTTATTGAATTTCAATTAGATACTAAAGCTATCGGCATAATTATAGTTGTTAATAGTACAAAATATATAGATATACCATCTATACCTAAATATATATTATAATGTTGTATATTATAATGTTCTTGTACAAATTGAAAATTATTACTACTAAAATTAAAAAAAATTAATATAATAAAAGATAAAATTAAATTTAATAGACTTGTTCCTAAAGCTACATTCTTCATATATAAAACATAACCTTTACCAACATTAGTCTCATTTAATAAAGATATAATAAACATCCCTAAAACAGGGACTATTAATAATAATCATAAAAACACGAATAAATAATTCATGTTTAGCTTTCTTCAAAAATCTTTATTCACCGTTTAATAATAAAATTAACATTAAGATAGATGTTCTGGAAAAATATAAACGAATAAAACCAAGTTTATGAATAATACTTATATAAGAGTATTAAAGTATCTAAGGAATATTATGTTTCATGCATCCTACTAGACGACTACCTTATTCTATCTCTATTGCAAAATTAGTTTAGTTAGCCATCTTCGAGTTTAGTATAAACTATACGAAAATACTATTGTTATTTATAATATAATTAACAATATAAGTAAACAATATTATATAATATGATGTATTCCTAAAAACCTAGATTAATTCTAAAAATGAGAGATTATAAGAGATCTAACATTATTTAAAATATTTCTTTCATATTTTTCTAAAATCTTAGCAAATATCTTTACAATGACAATGAAAAAAAAATTCTGTATAAGATAAAAGTAAAAATATATTCACGTATACTGGGTTTAGTAATACCTTCAAAATTAATTAATAGTCAAGGTAAAAACATTGTGAAAAATTTAATATTATTATAAATAATATTAAATTTTCCGTTCTTTTCATTAGAATATATTTACATTTATTAAAAATGCGTCAAATTGGAACAATATACAAGGTATTAATACAATAAATGCAAATAATAAAGGTAGTAATACTGTTCAACAGAATGACATTAATTGATCAAATCTTATTCTAGGGAATGAAGCTCTAACTCAAATAAAAACAAAAACTAATATTGAACTTTTCAATCCTATAGTTAAACCAGAGAATAAACCATTCATAAAAGGATTTTTTAATAGTTCTTGAAGTTTAATGTTTTCATATGAGTGTATTAAATCTATATCAAAAATATAAACTCATATATAATTTAATTTATCTAATAAATAAATTATATCATAAGATACTAAATATCCTCCCATAAAGAATATAGCAGTTAGTATACACATTATTAATATACTAGAGTACTCTGCTAGGAAAAAGAAAACAAAAATAACAGCTGCGTGTTCTGTCATAAATCCACTAACTAGTTCTGATTCTGCTTCTGCTAAATCAAAAGGAGCTCTATTTGTTTCAGCCACAGATCCTATAAAGAATATTAATAAAATAGGTAGTAGAGGTAGCATAAATCAAACCATTTTTTGTAATTGTACAGTTACATTAAGATTTAAACTATTAGTAATCATAACGATTATTAATATAGCAGAACTTAAAACCAACTCATAACTTATCAATTGAGCAGTACTACGTAATGATCCTAAGAAAGCATATTTACTGTTAGCACTTCATCCTGCAAGTAAAATTCCGTATGTAGCTATAGATGATACGGCTAGAATATAGAATATTCCTAAATCTAAATCTGAAACAGATAATCCAGGACCATAAGGTATAACCGCAAAACCTAATAAAGCAAATATTAATGTAACAACAGGACCTAAGAAAAATAAAAACATATTAGATTGTGTAGGTGCTACATATTCTTTTAATATAAGTTTTAAAGCATCTGCAAAAGCTTGTAATAACCCATAATATCCTACAGCATTTGGTCCAAGTCTTCTTTGCATACTAGCCATTGTTTTTCTTTCTGCTACTGTTACATAAGCTACAGCAAGCAATCCGGGCAATAATAATAAAACAACTTCTAAGAAAGATAACAGATTTGTATAATTGTTTATGTAAATATTGTCTACGTTTATATAATTATTCATAATTTTCTTTTTTTTTAATTGACAGCCTTAAAATTAAAGTTATTTGATGGAAACCTTTATAAAATAACAATTTATATAAAATAAAATTTACTTTTTAAATTTTGACTATTCCCTACTTAATATAAACAAGGAATAGCTTTACTTCATTTTAGGGTCGAACTAAAATCGGAATATTAGAAGTATTCTGCTCTGCCATTGAGCTAATGAAGCTTTTTGTTCGCACAATGTGCCTAAGCATGCATAGAGTTCAATGCATAACTTATTCCGACACACATGCCTTTAGGTGGACTATTTTAAGCCCACTCTAAACTATTGTAATTTTTATACCAATACAATTAAATTTGTACCAAATTAACTTTGTAAAGGTAATGACACAAATGCGTGCGGTTTAGGTGGACTACTTAAAGCTCACTCTAAACTGTTGTAATTTCTATTCAAGTATCCTCTTAAAGAATCTGTGTGGAAAGGAAGTGTTAATCAAGGGTATCTTGTAGCAACTTCTCCTACTGTTAGTTGTTGGAATACAATAAATAAGAATAATCAAGCAGCTACTACACTTACTATTGATCCAAAACTACTTACTAAGTTTCATCCTGTAAATGCATCAGGGTAATCACTTATTCTTCTAGGCATTCCTTGTAAACCTAAGAAATGTTGAGGGAAGAATGTTAAATTAACTCCGATGAATAATAATCAGAATTGAAGTTTAGCTAAGTAGATATTATAATTTAAACCTAATATCTTAGGTGATCAGAAATATCATCCACTGAACATAGCAAATACAGCACCCATACTTAATACGTAGTGGAAATGCTTAAAAAACTTTTATTTCTCCTGAGATAATATTTTCTCTACGGATTTCAGATTTTTTTTTAATATTTTTATAACACTCACATATTCTTTGAACAAAGATTTAGATTCATTAGGGAAAAACTCCTCTTTTTCTTTGTTTATATCTATAACAATCTTTTTAAATTTTTTTTCTTGATTATTATAAGCTTTGTATTCATATTTAACATTATTTAATTGTTCATGAATTGTAAATTTAGGCTTATCCTCTATATTTATACTTTCTTTCCAGTTTCTTTTTTGACTAAAAGATTCTTGTTTGAAAGTAGTATTAGAATAATCTTTATTTAAATTTTTCTTTTGAAGATCTAATATTTTTTCTTTTAAAGAAGAAGCTCTCTTTTTACTTTTCTTCTTGTTTTTTAAATCAAAGAAAAAATTTACATTAGGCTTTTTAGGTTTATTATCCTTATTTTTAACTCATTTGTAATCTAATGATAATTTAAAATCTTTTAATTTGTTTACAATATTCATATTCAAAAAAAATCCTTTAAAATAAGTTATAATCAAAATTAAAAGTTTTTGTCCTATTATAATTAATACTAATAAATTAAGGATTAATAACCCAAATAACATATACTTAACTATATTATGATACATAGGAAAATATTGTTTCAATTCATGATTATTTACTCAATTTTTAGTCATTTTAATTAATTTAATTAAAACGCCAGTTAAAAAGAAAAAACTAAATATGTATCTATATAATATATCCAGATCTATTATAATAATGTAAGCACAATAAACTAAAATCAATAGTTCTGTTTTTCTTATACCTTTATTACTTTTTTTAGTTAATGCTAGATATCCTTTATTTATTAAATAATAAATATTATAATAAAACCCTAAGTATATATGTTTGTTTGAAGTGAAAAGAATAAATTTGAGTATATTAAAAATTAATATTAAAAAAAATCAGTAATAATCGTTAACGTTATTTCACGTGTGCAACCCTATCATTTGTAGAGTATTAATAGTCAGGACTATATCATAACCCATATATTTTTAATATAATAAGTATTTACGAACACAAGGAACTTTATATCATAAAGGATTGTCATATTTAAATCAATCTATTAAAAAATTACTATATATTTTATGCTCTAAACTATATTTAGGGTATGTTTTATATTTTCTAATTTCTATAAAAGATTTAATTTTTGTAACTCTATAAAATTTCATATCGTTATACAACCTATTTTTCATAAAGTAATCGTATATAAATAACATATTATCTACATTTTGAAATTTAAAGGAAATAAATGAGAATTTTTTTGATTTAGAATCTTTACGTATAACAATTCTTGGTTTAGAGTTTCATATAGTGTCATCGAAGTTTAATTTAGATGTATATTCATTATATTTAAATTCTAAATTACATTCTATTCTGTTTCCGGCATAATTAAATATTATACTTCCGCTACTATCAACTAAGCCTGCAAAATAGGGATCATATTTCCCTATATTATAATCAGCTTCAATATAATCTATATTATATAAAGTGCAAGCTTCTTTAAAACTAGGTACTTTAAGTCTAATCAGCCCATTAATATTGTTAAGAATATACGTCATATTTTCTTTAGTTGACACTATATAAATAGAGTAAGATTTATTTTTATCTGTTCTAATCTTACCAATATGTAAACAATCCTGTATACGTGTTAATATCCTAATATTTTTGTTATGTAATTTTATTCTAATTTGTTTAAGAACTCTTTTATTACTAACAGGATCTAATCTAATATCAAAATTTCCATTCCCATCTATTATACCACTAAATCATTTTCAAAATTTTAAATTTTTAGAAATGGGTCACTGACGTGTAGTCTCTGAGAATCCTTTGCAGTTTTCTGCTGATTGGGAATCCTCAAGTTTAAACTTTGTCGTATTAAACTTAATCGTCATATTATTATTTTGACTATTTAAAAGAATATTATTCTTACTAGCATCTAGTTTGTAAAGATAAAACGTATTAATAAATAGTAAATAATACACTAGTATCCGTCCCAGCATATAGTCAGTTTCATCTATGTTATTTATATAAAATAACATATTGCGGCCCACACGAGCAACTACGTAATAAGTATCATGGAATGCTATATCAAGAGAAGCATTAGCTAAAACTACACCACTTAATCCACCTATAGTGAACATAAATACAAAACCTATTCCAAATAACATAGAAGGTGTTAATTTAATAGATCCTCCGTAGCATGTAGCTAATCATGAGAATATTTTAATTCCAGTAGGAACAGCTATTATTAAAGTAGCAGCTGTGAAGTAAGCTCTTGTATCTACATCTAAACCAACTGTATACATATGATGACTTCAAACTATGAATCCTAATATTCCAATAGACATCATAGCATAAACCATTCCTATGTAACCAAATATAGATTTATTAGAGTTAGCTGATAAAGTTGTACTAATTATACCAAAACCTGGTATAATTAAAATATAAACTTCAGGATGACCGAAAAATCCAATTCCTTATCACATAATCATATTTCATTCTTTAATTATATGACTAACTATTATAATTATAATAGTTACCTTATTGGTCAATTAAGAGGAATCCGACTGTACATTAAGCAGCATTTCAGCCACCCACCAGTGAACCAGTCTGTAGCGATTATTTAGATAACCGACGGTCTTGCTCTAGAAAAAGTTTTGACCGTTTTCACTAATATTGCCTTTATTAACAACATTTTCTTCTAAAAGTTGCATGTTTAAATAAAAAATTTTTTTATTTAATAAAGACTAGGGATTAATATAACGTAATGTTATTTATTTAATTAGGTCTTATTTTATTTTACATCTGCCTAATTACTTCTCACAGCTTTAGCTGAACCAATCCCTGTTTTCCTGATCTTGTGTCTGTTTATTACACTTTGGTGTAATTAAATAAACAGACACAATATTGTAATTAAGAAAAGATGTTGGTATAATATTGGGTCACCTCCCCCTGCTGCTTCAAAGAAAGAAGTGTTAAAGTTTCTATCTGTTAATACCATAGTAATACCACCGGCTAATACTGGTAAAGATAGTAATAATAAAACAGCTGTTATAACTACAGCTCACCCAAATAAAGCTAACTTGTGTAATTTAATTCCAGGAGTTCTCATATTAGCAATAGTAGTAATAAAGTTTATAGCACCTAATAAACTACTTACTCCAGATAAATGTAAAGCAAAAATACCTAAATCTACACTAGGTCCACTATGACTTTGTATTCCTGCTAAAGGTGGGTAAAGAGTTCATCCTGTACCTGCACCTCCTTCTATACATGAAGAGAATATTAGAAATAGTAAACTTGGAGGTAATAATCAGAAACTTATATTATTAAGTCTAGGGAATGCCATATCTGGACCCCCTACCATTAAAGGTAATAAGAAATTACCAAAACCTCCAATTAATGCGGGCATAACCATAAAGAATATCATTAAGATTCCATGCGCCGTAATTATACTATTATATAGTTGATTATCGGAGATATATTGTACACCAGGTCCACTTAATTCTAATCTAATTAATACAGAAAAAGCAGTTCCCAGTAACCCTGAAAATAAAGCAAAGATTAAATAAAGATTACCTATATCTTTAGCATTAGTAGAAAAAAATCATCTCTCTATATTCATACTAATGGAAGATATCTTAGCGTTCAAAGACCGCTCCGTAATCATTTTTTAATATATGATTTAAGAAAGATTTCGTATAAATGAAATATTATCCCTAAAAATCTATTATTCTAATATTTTTTTATATTAATATAAAAAAAAAATATATAGCTTTTTAGGTCAATTATTTCAAAAATAAGGACTTTAAGGAAATTCCATGAATATCTATTTAATTTTTTGGTGTCTAAACTATTCTTATAAAGAATTATAAAATATCACACAATTCTTTAGAAATGCGCCTTTTTCGGATGTCTAATTTATTCTCATAAAGAATAATAAAATATCACAGCGCCCGACCTCCTCCTTTCCAAAGAATATTTCATACGTATTCCTTGAGTCATGCCTATACTTTATTTATCTATCCCTTAAATAAGAAAGCCATAAATAAAGGGAATGATTAAAAAGAATAAGGATAAACAAAGAATAAACAAAAGAGCACAGCTTAATTTAAATATAGCCAGTATTTAAAAATAAATCATTGTAAGATTACAACAAATACTATCTTATAAATCAAGTAATTACCAATAGTTATAAAATTAATTTATAATATTGACGCAAAATATATAAACAGATAGAGCTTTACCG
>JACYYK010000109.1_pt1 | contig 29101 bp, 28 predicted proteins | sample 8236871 | NCBI WGS metagenome assembly JACYYK01 (sample SAMN14103087, study PRJNA606662) | landfill metagenome | isolation source: landfill solid waste inoculated with endophyte fungus Paravalsa indica | place: India:New Delhi, Okhla landfill site | collected 2017-11-05 | reverse complement strand
CAGTCGACCGGAGGTGAGCGATGAGTGACCGAGATCGCCGCACCGTGATCGCGGAGGCCGCGCTCGACGTCGTGGCCGAGCGGGGGACACGGGGGCTGACCCACCGCGCCGTCGATCTGCGGGCGGGGCTCTCCGTCGGATCGACGTCGTTCTACTTCCGCACGCGCAAGGACCTGCTGCGTGCGGCGGTGAGCCGGTTGGCCGTCCGGGCGCGGGAGGACTTCGACGAGCAGACCGCGACGACGCAGCCGCTCGACGCCGGCGAGGCCGCGCGGGGAATGGCCGTGCTGCTGGATCGGATGCTCGGGACGCGTCGACGCGACACGCTCGCGCGATACGCCCTGGTCGTCGAGGTCTCGGACGACGACGAGTTGCGGGGGGCGTTGGCTCGTTGCGCCTTCTCGGTGCCGCTGGCGGTGGAGTTGCTCACGACACTGGGGGTGAGCAACTCGCCGGCAGTGGGCGCCGACCTCGTGGCGTTCGCCGAAGGGCTCGTGTTCGACCGCATCGCGGGCAACGGGACGCTGGTCGCACCACCGCCCGGCAGCGCGGCCAGCGTCGACCGGCTGGCCAGGGCGGTGGAGACCTTTCTCCGGGGCGTGATGGCGACAGCGGCGTAGCGGTCCAGGCCGCCGTGGGCTCGGGAACGCTCACGTGTGGAGTACCGGATCACCGGGTAGGGACTAGGCACACGATCGCAGGCCCCAGACGTCTCGGAGGTCCGTCCCATGACGAGCACAGACCAGCGCATCGCCATCGTGACCGGCGCGGCTCGCGGGATCGGGAAGGGGATCGCCGAGCGGTTGGCGCGGGACGGGCTCGCGGTGGCCGTGGCCGACCTCGACGCGATGCGCGAGGAGCTCTCCGCCGTCGCGAGGGGGATCGAGCAGTCCGGGGGCCGGTCGGTGGCCCTCACCGCGGACGTCAGTGATCCCGAGCAGGTCAACGCCCTGGTGCGCGACACCGTGCGGGAGTTCGGCAAGCTCGACGTCTTCGTCGCCAACGCGGGCATCGCGGCGGTCGATCCGTTGCTCGACATGACGCTCGACGAGCTGGACCGGCTGGTGCGGGTGAACCTGTACGGGGTCTTCAACTCCTACCAGGCCGCGGCGCGGCAGATGATCGAGCAGGGCCACGGAGGCAAGATCATCGGCGCGGCGTCCATCGCCGCGCACAAGGGTTTCGAGATGCTCGGCGGCTACTCCGTCACCAAGTGGGGAGTGCGGGGACTGACGCAGGTCGCCGCACAGGAGTGGGCCAGGCACGGCATCACGGTCAACGCCTACTGCCCCGGCATCGTCGGCACCGCGATGTGGGACCTCATCGACGAGAAGATGACCGCGCAGACCGGGGAGGAACGAGGCGCGGCGTTGAAGCGGTTCTCGGAGTCGATCGCGCTCGGTCGCGTGGAGGAGCCGAAGGACGTGGCCTCGTTCGTGTCCTATTTGGCCTCTCCGGACGCCGACTACATGACCGGCCAGTCCGTGCTGATCGACGGAGGAATCCTCTACAGCTAGAGCACGGCACGGCCGGCGCATGGACGAGACAGGTGGTGTCGACCGCGTCGTCGCACTCTCCGACGGCGTGTTCGCCATCGCGCTCACGTTGCTCGCGCTGCCACTCGTGGACGCCGACATCCGTGAGGACTTCGTCGGGGGCGACGTGCTCGGCCTCGGCCCGAAGCTTCTGGTGTTCGCGTTGAGCTTCGCCGTCATCGGTCGCTATTGGAGGGTGCACCACCAGGCGTTCATCCACATCGTCCGTGCCGACGGCACGCTGGTGGGGCTGAACCTGCTGTTCCTCTTCTGGATCGCGCTCCTGCCGTTCCCCACCGCGGTGCTGGGTGAACACGGCGACACCACGGCCGGGGTGGTGCTGTATGCGAGCACGATCATCCTGACCGGGCTGAGCTCCACCGGACTGTGGTGGTACGCGGCCGTCGGGCGGGCACGGCTTCGCGCCGACACCCGCCCGTTGACCCACGAGGACACGGATCCGGAGTGGGTCCGACGCGGCCTCGCGGGCGGGATCGCCGTCGTCGTCGGATTCGTGCCGTCGCTGCCGTTGGCGTTCGTCGATCCGCTGCTGGCGGAACTGTCGTGGCTGCTCGTACCCCCCGTCGGTCACCTCCTCGACCGGCTCTCACGGCGACAGCGCTACTTCTGGCCGTAACCGCGCAGCCGGTCGACGACGTGCTCGATCTCGGCGCCCGGAAGCAGCCGGGGCGAGCCCACGGAACGCGCGGCCAGCCACACCTGGCACACCCACTCCAGCTGTTGCGCGCGGGAGTACGCCGCCGCGAGGTCGGCGCCGTAGGTGACCGTGCCGTGATTGCCGAGGACGCAGCCTCGCCGCCCGTCGAGCGCGGTCAGCATGTGGTCCGCGAGCTCCTGGGTGCCGTAGGTCGCGTACGGGGCGACACGGACGCTGGAACCGATCGCGGCGACCATGTAGTGCACGGCCGGTACCTCGTCGACGAGCGTCGACACGGCGACGGCATGGGTGGAGTGGGTGTGCACCACGGCGGCGACGTCCGCGCCGTCGGGGTCCTTCGCCTCCCGGTAGACGGCGAGGTGCATGGGCATCTCGCTCGTCGGCCGCAGCGCTCCCTCGACCGGGGAGCCGTCGAGCCGCAGCACCGGCACGTCCTCGGGTCGCAGGCTCGCGTAGTCGACGCCCGTCGGGGTCACCGCGACGAGGTCGCCCTCGCGCACGGAGATGTTGCCCGACGTCCCGACCACCAGTCCGTCGGTGACCATCCTGCGGGCGTAGTCGCACACCGCCTCACGGTGTTCGGCGAGTAGCATTCATCGGCTCCATCGTTGACGCGCCGCGTCCAGCGAGTCGAGGTAGTGGGCGTAACCCCGCTCGTAGACGTCGGCGATGTGTGGTTGCACCGTGACCGTGCGCGCGTTGGCGGCCCACGCGTCCTCGTCGAACGGGTCGGACAGGGCCCTGGCGGCCACGAGGACCGCGCCCCGCGCGCCGACCCCCGGGTCGGCCGGAATCACGACGTCCCGGCCGAGCACGTCGGCGAAGATCTGCGTCCACTCGGCCGACCGCACGCCGCCGCCGTTGGCGTACAGGGTGCCGGTGAGCCCGGCCGACTCGAAGCAGTGGCGGGCGGCATAGGCGACGGACTCGCACAGCGCCCGCACCAGGTCGGCGCGGGTGGTGTTCAGCGACAGGCCCGTGAACTGGGCCCGAGCGGCGGCGTCGACGAACGGCGCCCGCTCACCCGAACCCGACAGGAAGGGCAGCGCCTGCACACCGTTCGCGCCCGGAGCGCTCGCGGACAGCAGCTCACCGATCGTCGCGACCTCGATGCCGAGCATCCGGCACGCCCAGTCCAGTCCCGCGGTGCCGACCATCGCGGGCATGCCGCGCAGGTACAGCCCCTCGTCGGGAGTGCACAGCAGCATCCCGGCGGGTTCGCCCTCGGGGTCGAACTCCGCACTCGTGCTCAGCACCTGGCAGGCGAGCGTGGTCCCCGCAGTCAGGATGCCGTCGCCCGGCCTGCGCACACCCGCGCCGATGGCGCAGGCGGGCAGGTCGAACGGGCCACCGGTCACCGGGAGTCCCTCGGGCAGTCCCAGCAGCTCCGCGCCCTCGCGGTCGAGGTGGAACACCGAGTAGGGCTTGGCGGGCTCGGCCAGCAACGACGTCCGGTGGCTCAACCCGCAGGCCGCGATCGCGTCGGCGTCGTACTGCCGGGTGCGCGGGTCGAGGAACGGCAGCGAGGCGTCGGAGACGTCCACCGTGATCGCGCCGGTCAGCCGCTGGAGCACCGCGTCGACGCAGTAGCCCGCCACGACCGCCCGGTCGAGCGACGACGGCTCGTGTTCGTCGAGGTAGGCGAGGATCGGGCCCGCGCACCCCGGGAACATGCCGGAGCCCGTGCGGCGGAACACCTCCCGCGTCACCCCGCTGCGTTGCCACTCCGTCAGCAGCGCACTCGCCCTGCCGTCGAGCCAGGAGATCGCGGGCCGGACGCTGAATCCGTCGGCGTCGCGCAACCACACGCCGTCGCCCTGGCCGGTGAGGGCCAGCGCGTCCACAGGTCCGTCGAGCTGCGCGGTCACATCCCGCACCACGGACGCCACTGTCCCCAGCACCTGCTCGAAGTCCTGCTCGACGGCCCCGCCGGGCAGGTGCCGCACCTGGGACGGTGCGGACGCCTGCGCGACCGAGACGCCGGTGTGGTCGAAGACCACGGCCTTCGTCAGTGAAGTACCGATGTCGACGCCGATGATCCGTTGCATGGCTACCTCGTCAGAACGTCCGGGTTGGCGACGTTGGCGAGCGCCTCGCCGCGGACGTACCGGCCGACCTCCGCCGCCACGATCGACGCGGCGCGGTCGGCGGTCTGCTTGCTCGCCCCGGCGAGGTGTGGTGTCGCGATGACGTTGGGCGCGTCACGCAACGCCCAGTCCGCGGGAGGCGGTTCGACGTCGTACACGTCGAGCGCCACGGCCCCGAGCCGTCCCGAACGCAGCGCGTCGGGAAGCGGCGCGTAGTCGAGCAGACCGCCGCGGGCGGAGTTCACGAGCACCGCGCCGTGGGGCAGCAGAGCGAGCTTCTCGGCGCTGATGAGGTTGCGCGTCTCCTCGGTGAGCCGGGCGTGCAGGCTGACGGCCATGCTGCGCCGCAGCAGGTCGTCCAGCTCCGCGAGCTCGGCCCCGACGGCCTCGACCGCGGCGCGGTCGGCGTACGGGTCGGAGACCAGGACCTTCGCGCCGAAGGCCACCAGCACCTTCGCCACCCGGGCACCGATGGCTCCGAAGCCGACGAGCCCCACCGTGGTGCCCTCCAGCTCCACGCCCGCGTTGGCGTAGGTGTAGTAGTCGCCGCGCCACGTGCCCGACAGCAGTTCCGCCGACGAGGTGGAGATGCGGCGCATCGCCGCCAGCAGCAGACCCACCGCGAACTCGGCCGCGGCCGCCGCGTTGCGTCCCGGGGCGAACGTGACCGCCACGCCCGCCTCCGTGGCCGCGGCGAGGTCGATGTTCACGGGGCCGCCTCGGCACACCGACACGAGCTTCAGCTGCGGCGCGGCCTCGAACACCCTCCGCGTGAACGGCGCCATCTGGGTGACGGCGACCTCCGCGCCGTCCAGCGCCTCGATCACCTGCTCCTCGGTGCCGCTCGCCTCGTTCACCTCGGCCACGGGACCGAAGGGCTCGATCGGCCAGGGCAGCGACAGCTCCCGGAACTCGACGTCGGTGTTCGTGCCGGACAACTCGGCCCGCACGGCGGCCTTCAGCAGGTCGTTGCCGACGAACTCGTCGCCTGCGCTGAGAATCCGCATTCTCGTTCCTCCTCGAACTCGCCCGTCAGCAGGCAGCCTGGGTTTCGTAGTCGGTGATGCAAGCGACCTTGGCCGCGCTGGCCGACTCGGGGTCGAAGGTGTGGCCGACCCATTCCGCCGTGATCTTCTTGGCGAGCTCGGGACCGATGACCCGCTCGCCGAAGGTGATGATCTGGCAGTTGTTGGACTTGATCGACCGTTCGGCCGAGTAGGAGTCGTGTGCGACTGTAGCCCGGATTCCGGGCACCTTGTTGGCCGAGATGGCCATGCCGATGCCGGTCCCGCACACGAGGATCGCCCTGTCGGCCTCGCCCTTGGCGATCTTCTCGGCCGCGGCGATGCCGAAGTGCGGATAGGCCGTGTCGTCCGTCGCGCTCTCCGCACCGAGATCGATGACCTCGGTGACGCGCTCGTCCGAGTTCAACTGGTCGCGCACCGCGTTCTTCAGTGCGACCCCGGCGTTGTCCGCCGCCACCACGACACGCATCACTGCTCCTTCGCCAACTCGTCGCCGATGGCCGACACCAGGAGCGCGAACGACGTCGCTCCCGGGTCGGCGTAACCCTTGCTGCGCTGCGCCAACCGGGCCGCCCGGCCCTTGGTGGGCAGGAGGTCCGCGGTGTCGGCGGCGGCTTGCGTCGCCCGCTTCGCCGCCGCGTTCCACGCCTCCGTCACGTCCGTGCCCGTCGCCGCCTGCTCCCGCAGCACGGTGCGGAACGGTTCGATCGCGTCGAGCATCGTCTTGTCACCGAGCTCGGCCTTGCCCAGCTCGACGAACGCCCGCACCGCCCGGTCGACCGCGTCGGCCACCGTGGTGGGCGTGACCCCGTCCGCCAGTCCGGCGCCGGTCTCGGCCAGCAACACGCCGTACAACGCTCCGGACGCGCCGCCCGCGGCGTCGGCGAACGCCGTTCCCGCCGCCAGCAGTGCGGCGGAGAGGTCGGCACCGCTCGACTCGGCCCGTCGGGCCGCCGCCACCGCGGCCCGCATGCCCCGGGTCATCCCGAGTCCGTGGTCGCCGTCGGCCGCCACGGCGTCGAGCCTGCCCAGCTCGGCTTCGTTGTCCTCGATGCGCACCATCGCGGCCGTGAGCAGGCGGTCGACCACGCCCGCGGTCTGCGTGGGCTCGGGTCGCGCCAGGGATTCGTCGACCGTCGCCACGGGAGCGACCGGCTCCAGCCGAGCCCCGGTGCTGCGGTAGGCGGGGGTGTCGCACGGCGCGGCGTAGAGTGGCGCGAGGTCGTCGTCCAACGCGAGCACGGTGAGCGACACGCCGGCCATGTCGAGCGAGGTGACGAACTCGCCGACCTCGGTGTGCAGGGGGTTCAGTCCCTCCGCGGCGAGCCGCTCGTGCACGCGCTTGTAGAGGACGAACATGTCCTCGTACTTGGTGGTGCCGAGTCCGTTGAGCAGCACCGCGACGCGGCCGTCACCGCCCTTCGGCAGTTCGGGCAGCAGGCCGTTCACCAGTTCGTCGGCCACGCCCACGGCGTCGAGGCGCGGCACGGTGCGCACACCGGGTTCGCCGTGGATGCCGAGCCCGAGCTCCATCTCACCCGGGTTGACGGTGAACAGCGGTTCCGTGGCACCGGGCAGGGTGCAGCCGTCGAACGCCACGCCGAACGTGCGGGTGCGGTCGTTGGCCCGCGTCGCGAGCGCGTGCACCGTGTCGAGGTCGTCGCCGCGCTCGGCGGCCGCACCGGCCACCTTGAACACCATGAAGTCACCGGCCACACCCCGGCGCCGTTCCGGTTCGTCGGCGGGGCCGCTCGCCACGTCGTCGGTCACCAGCACCGTGCGCGAGTCGATCCCCTCGGCGGCCAGCCTCCGCGCCGCGAGTCCGAAGTGGAGCACGTCGCCCTGGTAGTTGCCGTAGGAGAACAGCACACCGGCGCCACCCTCGGCGGCGCGGGCGGTGCGGTAGACCTGTTCGGCGCTGGGGCTCGTGAACACGTCGCCCACGACAGCGCCCGTGGCTAGTCCACGTCCCACGAGGCCCGCGAACGCCGGGTAGTGTCCGCAACCTCCGCCGATGACGACCGCGACCTTGCCCCGCTCCGGTGCGTGGGCCGCGACCACGCCGTAGGCGTCCGGCACCTTGCGCACCGTCCGCCCGTAGGCGCCGGCGAAGCCGTCGAGCCAGTCCCGTTTGAACACCTCGGCGCGGCCGAGCGTGCGTGCCTTCCCGTGCGTCACACCGTCCTCCCCACAGGCTCGTTCCGTGCGCCGTCCGCGAGCCGGTCGAGCAGGATGCGGCGCACAGCGTCGTTGCTGTCGGCCACCGCGCCGGCGAGTTCCAGCGCGTCGGGCTTCGGCGGATAGGTCTTGTTGGGCAGCGCGACGACGGTGAGGCCCGCCGCCGCGGCCGCGCGGATGCCGTTGCTGGAGTCCTCGACCCCCAGGCATTCCTCGCCCTTGCGACCCAGTCGCGAGGCGGCTTCGAGGTAGACGTCGGGGCTCGGCTTGCCCCGGGGCACCTCCGCGCTGGACACCGTGGCGGTGAACTCCTCGGTCAGCCCGTAGGTCGCGAGCACGGCGTCGATGACGGTGCGCGGCGCGGACGACGCCAGTGCGATCGGCACCCTCGCGCTGACGTCGGTGACCATCGCGTCGGCACCCGGCAGAAGCGGGGCGCGGCCGTCGGCGATCGCCCCGATCATGCCGTCGACGACGGCGCGTTCGACCTGCTCGGGGCTCTCGGGGGAGCCGCTGCGCTCGGCGAGGTAGGCCGCCCACTCGGGGGCGCTCATGCCCTGCACCGTGGAGGTGTCCTCCGCCGTCCACTCGACGTCGTACCTCGCCGCGTAGGCGACCCAGTTCTCTTCCCACAGGTGTTCGCTGTCGACCAGGACACCGTCCATGTCGAACACCACCGCGGCGAGCACCATCGATCACAGCCCCTTTCACACGATTGGTGTTAAGTTAACACCGCTCAGCGGGAAATGTAACCACCCCCGCTCGGGTGATCATCCGGTTCTCGGAGGTCCCAGACGTGTGACCAGCGGTGCTGTCCTGGGCGAGAGCATGCGGGCGGGACGGGAGAAAGCTTGCGCGGGGTGACACACTTTCACCATGAGCAGTGAGACGTCCGGGACCACGCGCAGTCGGCAGGCTCGACAGCAACGCATCGCCGACTTCGTCATCGACCACGGAACAGCGGCGCTCTCCGAGCTCGCCGAGCTGACCGGTGTCAGTCACATGACCGTCCACCGGGACATCGACGACCTGGTCCGGCGCGGCGTGCTCCGGAAGTTCCGCGGTGGAGTGTCGGCCCTGCCGTCCACTGTGTTCGAGAGCAACGCGGAATACCGGCTGGGAGCGCACGTCGAGGCCAAGGCGGCCATCGCGCGCCGGGCGGCGACGCTCGTGGAGCCCGGCATGTCGATCATGCTCGACGACTCCACGACCGCGTTGGCGCTGGCCAAACTCCTGCCCGAGCACGCGCCGTTGACGGTGGCCACCAACTACCTCCGCACCGTCGACGTGCTGAAGGACGTCGACGACATCAGGCTCATCTGCATCGGCGGCGACTACTCGCGCACGCACGACTCGTTCCTCGGCATGCCCTGCCTGGAGATGGTCGAGCGCATCACCGTCGACGCCGCTTTCGTGTCGACGTCGGCGATGAACGCGTCCATGACGTTCCACCAGGAGCCCGAGGTGGTGCTGGTCAAGCGCGCGATGCTCGCGTCGGCCGAGACCAAGCTGTTGCTCATGGATTCGAGCAAGATGCCGCGCCCCGCGCTGCACCGGTTGGCACCCGTGGCGGACTACGACCGGTTGATCGTGGATTCCGGTGTCGAGCAGTCGCTGGTCAAGGAGCTGCAGGAGCGGATCATGGTCGACGTGGCGCCACTGTGACGTCCACGGTGCGTGACGGGTGACCGGACGCCGGGACTGCTGTAACGGTCAAGTGGTCAAGAAAGCCGTTGTAACATCTTGCGCGTTAACTTAACGCGGTTCATGATGCTTTCCGTCTGAGTACGGAGGCGTTCATGGTTTCAACGACGACACCACGGTCGGAGGGTCAGGGCGGCCTGGCCCGGTTACTGAACCGGTGGGGGCTTCCCGCGCCCCTCTTCCTCGGTTACGTCGGTCTGCTGATCTTCATGATCGGCGACGGCGTCGAGTCGGGCTTCATCGCGCCGTACATGGCCGAGAACGGCGCCGGCACCGACGTTCGCGCGTCCTACGTCATCACGGTGTACGGCGTCGCCGTCATGCTCGCGTCGTGGCTCTCCGGTGCGCTTTCCGAACTGTGGGGACCGCGCCGCGTCATGTTCGTCGGCCTCGCGGTGTGGCTCGTCTTCGACGTGCTCTTCCTCGCGGTGGCCGTCGCCGGGGAGAACTACGCGTTGATGCTGGTCTTCTACGGGCTGCGCGGTTTCGGGTACCCGATGTTCGCCTTCGGTTTCCTGGTGTGGATCACCGCCGTGGCTCCGGTGGCCCGGCTCGGTGCGGCCGTGGGCTGGTTCTACTTCGCCTTCACCGGCGGACTCCCCACGCTCGGGGCGTTGGTCGCGAGCTTCACCAACCCGCTGCTCGGCGAGTACGGCACGCTCTGGCTGTCCGTCGGCATCCTCGGTCTCGGTGGTCTGATCTGCCTGCTGGGAGTCCGGGAGCGCACCGGCTACCAGCGGTTGGCGCCGCCCGAGGTCAAGCCCGTGCAGAGTCTGATGTCGAGCATGTCGATCGCGTGGAAGGAACCGCGGGTCGGGATCGGCATGCTCGTGCGGGTCATCAACACCGCGCCGCAGTTCGGCATGCTGGTCTTCTTCCCCACGATCTTCGCGTACGAGATCGGGTTCGGGATGAGTCAGTGGCTGCTGCTGGTCTCGGTGATCTACGGGACCAACATCTTCTTCAACCTGATCTTCGGGGTGGCGAGCGACAAGATCGGTTGGCAGAGGACCATCTTCTGGTTCGGTGCCATCGGCTGCGCGGTGTCGATCCTGCTGCTGTACTTCGTGCCGCTGCAGCTCGGCAAGGACTACTACTGGGTCGCGTTGCTCGTGGGCGCCCTCTACGGGGCGACGCTGGCGGGCTTCGTTCCGATCTCGGCGCTGCTGCCCTCGTTGGCCCCGGAGAACAAGGGCGGTGCGATGGCCCTGCTGAACTTCGGTGCCGGCGCGGCGACCTTCGTCGGGCCCGCGATCGTCAGCCTGTTCCTCGTCCCGCTCGGCGCGGGCGGAGTGGTGATCATCTTCGCGGCCCTCTACGTGGTGGCGGCGGTGCTCACCCGCTTCCTGACGCTGCCTCCCGAAACGCAGAAGGCAGCCGAGCAGAACGTGAGCCTGGCCGAGGTCGCCGAGAAGAAGGCGGCGACCACCTGAGGTTCGTGCCGGTGGGAAAGCCGTGGCGATCGACGTCGCCACGGCTTTTCCCGTCACGGGCAGTCCACTGTGTCGTCGCCGCCACGCCGTTACGGTGAGGTGATGAGCACAGACGCCGTCGAGCTCGACGTGGGCCAACGCACGGTGCGGTTGACGCATCCCGACCGCGTGTATTTCGCGGCGCGGGGCGAGACGAAGCTCGATCTCGCGCGGTACTACCTGGCCGTGGGCGAGGGCATCGTGCGCGCACTGTACGAGCGGCCGTGCATGATGCACCGCTTCCCGTCCGGAGTGAACGGCGAGAAGGTGCACCAGAAGCGCGTGCCGCGCGGTGCGCCTCCGTGGCTGGAGACCGTGCGGGTGCATTTCCCGCGCTACGACCGCACGGCCGACGAGCTGTGCGTCACCGAGCTCGCGCACGTCGTGTGGGCGGTGCAGATGTCGACGGTCGAGTTCCATCCGTGGAACTCGCGCCGGGCGGACACCGAGCGGCCCGACGAGTGGCGCATCGACCTCGATCCCATGCCGGAGTGCGGGCTGGACACGGTGAAGCGGGTCGCCCACGTCGCCGAGGAGGTGCTGGCGGAGCTCGGCATCCGAGGGTTTCCGAAGACGTCCGGCGGGAAGGGGCTGCACGTGCTCGTGCGCATCGAGCCCCGGTGGGGGTTCGCCGACGTCCGGCGGGCCGCACACGCGTTCGCGCTCGAAGTCGAGAGGCGCGCACCTCGGGACGTCACGACGGAGTGGTGGCGCAAGGACCGCGACCCGACCGCCGTCTTCGTGGACTTCAACCAGAACACGCGCGACCACACGGTCGCGGCGGCGTACTCGGTGCGCGGCGTGCCCGAGGCCACGGTGTCCACGCCCGTGCGGTGGGACGAGATCGACGACGTCGAACCGGGCGACTTCACGATCGCCACGGTCCCGGCGAGGTTCGCCGAACTCGGTGACCTGCACGCGGGGATCGACGAGGTCGCCCACTCGTTGCAACCGCTTCTCGACTGGGCCGACCGGGACGGGCTGGAGGCCTGAACCGCCGGCGTGTCACCGAGTGGGTCAGCCCTCCCCGTCGCCGCGCACCGGAGCGTCCACCTCGGCCCAGACCATCTTCCCGGTCGGGGTCGCCTCCACGCCCCAGGCGTCGGCGAACGAGTCGACGAGGAACATCCCGCGCCCGTGCTCCCGGTACGGCGAGGGCGTGAGCACGAGCGGCATCTCGACGCTGCCGTCGTGTACCTCGGTGCGCAGGACCGAGCCGTCCCGCAGCACCCGCAACCGCTGGGGGCTGTGGGAGTGCAGCACGGCGTTGGCGACGAGCTCCGAGACGATGAGAAGGAAGTTGTACCGGGTGTTCGCCTCGATGTCGCCGAGAACGGCGTCCGCGGCTCGTCTGGCCTGCGCCGGGAAGTTCTTGTCCACGCTCAGCCGCACGTCGACCAGGGGGAGTGCGTGCGGGACACCAGCCGGCCGCGCCATTCAGGTGTCCGGTTCGAGGTCGAAGAGCGGCAGCAGGCCCGCGATCTGCAACACCCGGTACGCGTACTGGTCGACGTTGACCAGCTTCACCGTTCCCCCGTTCTCGGTCACGCGCGCGTGGGCGCGGACGAGCGCACTGATGCACGCGGAGTCGAAGAAGGACAATCGAGCGAAGTCGACGACGAACCGATCGGCGCCCTCGGCGAGAAGCCGGTCCAACGCGTCGTCGAGTTGGGGCGCCATGCCGTGGTCGATCTCACCGACGAGGGTGATGCGTCCTTCCTCGTTGCTCACCAGCTCGACATGTACCGTCGATCGTTCCGGCCGGTGCGGGGTTCGTGTTGTGGGCGGTTTGTCGCCGTCCGTCATTCTCAACCGCTCCTGGAAGTCGCTTCTACCCCCCTACCGGAAAGTACCCGACCTGGAGGTTAGCTCTGTCGTGCCTTAAGTTTGCCAGGGAGAGCCACATCTATCAGCGTGAAACCACGTCACCCCGGCTGGGAGCCCACCATGACTGACGAGACCCCGCACCCGGTACGGAATCGCGTGCTTCGGTTCCTCGAGGACCACAAGGACGACATCTTGCGGGAGTGGGTCGCGACGCCCCTCTTCAGCACGCGGAACCGGGCGGACTCGGACGAGGAGGCCGCCGCGCTGCTCCGCAGTGTCGAGAAGGTCATCGAGGCGGGTGAGGAGGAGGACCCCTCCGCCGAGGGCTTCGCCTCCGTCCGGCCGGTGCTCAGCTCGTTGGCCTCCCGTTCCGCCGGGGGACCGTCGGGCAGCAAGCGCCCCGACGTGACCTCGCTCAAGGCCCCGCTCCTGCGGTTGTGGGAGCAGCAGGACCTGACCCAGGACGAGGAGTACTACGGCGCGGGCACGTTGTCGACCGCTCTCAACACCCTGCGCATCACGCTGCTGGAGATCGAGTTGTCCGCGGGGGCCGACACGATCCTCGCGCAGCAGGAGCAGCTCGCCGAGCTGTCCACGCCGGTGGTCAAGCTGTGGGAGGGCATTCTCGCCATCCCGCTGATCGGCACCCTCGACAGCATGCGGAGCCAGGCCGCCACCGAGAGCCTGCTCAACGAGATCGTGAAGCAGCAGGCCAAGGTCGCGATCCTCGACATCACCGGGGTCACCGCGGTCGACACTCTCGTGGCGCAGCACCTGCTCAAGACGGCGATGGCGGCGAGGCTGATGGGCGCGGAGTGCATCATCAGCGGCATCCGCCCGCAGATCGCGCAGACGATGGTGCAGTTGGGCATCGACCTCGGGGAGGTCGCGACCCGAGCCTCGCTGTCGGACGCGTTCGCCTACGCGCTGGGTACCGCCGGATACCGGGTCGAGCGCCACTCCGAGGTGAAGTGACCCGGCATGCCCACCACGACTTCGATCGTCGGACTCGGCGACGTTCTCCTCGTCACGATGCAGGGCGAGCTGCGCGACGACGACGCCCTCACACTGCAGGAGAAGCTCACCACCCGAGTCGCGGAGACGAGCGCACCCGGCGTACTGATCGACATCTCCGGCCTGGAGGTCGTCGACTCCTTCCTCGCGCGGACACTGCACGACATCGCCGGCGCGTGTGCGCTCCTGGCGGCCAGAACCGTCGTGGTGGGCATGCGTCCGGAGGTGGCCATCACGCTCGTCGAGCTCGGGCTCACGCTGCCGGGTCTCGAAACCGCGTTGACGGTGGCAGGGGGCCTCTCCCTGCTGGGCAGCTCGGGGCCACGATGACCAGCGTTTCCACCGTGCACGAAGTGCCGATCCGCGAAGAGGTCGACATCGTGCACGTCCGGCAGGCCGCGCGCGACGTGGCGGTCTCGGTCGGGTTCTCCCTCGTGGAGCAGACCAAACTGGTGACGGCGGCGAGTGAGCTCGCTCGCAACACCCTCAAACACGGTGGCGGCGGGGTCGCCGAGGTCGAGCTGGAGCGCGGCAGCGGTCACACTGCGTTGCGTCTCGTCTTCCGGGACGAGGGGCCGGGCATCGACGACGTGGACCTGGCCCTGACGGACGGGTACAGCAGCGCGGGCGGACTCGGGTTGGGGCTGAGCGGTGCCCGTCGACTGGCCGACGAGTTCGAACTCTGGACCGAACCGGGACAGGGCACGACCGTGACGGCCGTCTTCCGCACGAGGACGGCATCGGGATGACAGGCGCGGCGCTCGCGGTGACCTCGCCGGTCCACGTGACGCAGGCGCGCCAGCTTGCCGCACGTGCGGCTCGACAAGCAGAACTGCCGGACACCGTCGTGGAGCGAGTGGCACTCGCCACGGTCGAGTTGGCGACCAACCTCGTGAAATACGCCACCGACGGCATGATCGTCGTGATGCCGGGGCCGGAGCGCCTCGACGTCATCGCCACAGATCGCGGACCGGGCATCGAGCACGTGCCCGAGAGCATGCGGGACGGGTTCTCCACCACCGGGACGCTCGGAATCGGCCTCGGCGGCATCCGGCGGATGGCCGACGAGTTCGACATCTACTCGTCCTACGGCGAGGGCACGACGGTGCTGGCGCGGTGGCGAAGCGCGGCCCGGGAGGAGGCGCCCGACGCGGAGTTCGGTGTGGCGGTCGGTGCCGCGTTGTCCCCGGCACCCGGGGAAACGAGCTGCGGGGACAGCTGGACGTCGGCCCGGTGCGACGAGGTGTTGACCGTGGCGTTGAGCGACGGACTGGGGCACGGTCCCGAAGCGGCGGCGGCGAGCCTGGCGGCGATGGAGCAGATCGCGGCGGCACCCGCCGCGTCGCCGGTCGAGCTGATCTCCGCGATGGACGCGGACATGCGGCCGCGGCGCGGCGCCACGGTGGCGGTCGTGCAGTTCCACGTCGCGAAAGCCACGGTGACGTTCTGCGGGGTGGGCAACACCACTGTGCGGCTCGTCAGAGGTGACGGGTCTCATGAAGCATTGGTGTCGACTCCTGGCATCGTAGGAAGAAGGCAGCGAAGCGGCCGGCGGGCGATGCCGGTGACGCGCCCGTGGGAGGCGCGGAGCCTGCTCGTGATGCACACGGACGGTGTGTCGGAGCGGTGGACACCGGCGGATCGACGCGACGCGCTCGACCATGATCCCGCCACCGTGGCAGGCTGGCTGCTGGGCACCTATGGCAGGAACCGGGACGACGCATGCGTCGTCGTGGTGGCCGGAAGAGGAACCAGATGACCGACGACCTCCGAGCACGGGCACGGGAGGACGTCGCGCGCGCCCTGCGGGAGGCGCTGCGCGATCGCGACCTCCCGCCCGACGTGTGGCGTCGGCTGGACTCGGAGTGGGCCGAAGGACCGCCCGACGACGTTCTCGCCGCCGGGCTGCGGGCGTTGGCCGACCTCGTGGGCGAGCGGGATCGCGACCTGAGTTGGCACCAGTCCGAGCTCGAACAGACCAACGCCGGGTTGCTGGCACTGCACGCGGAGATCGACCGGCAGCGGCGCCGCACCTCGTTCCTCGACGAGGTGTCCAGGGCGTCGGCCAGGTCGCTGGATTCGAGCCACCTTTTGGACGCGGTCGCCGAGTTGGTGCGCTCCCACGGGTTCGCCGACACGCTGGACGTCTGGACACTCACCGAGTTCGGGCTCTCCTGCCCCGACGATCCCGATCGGCAACCCGACAAGACCACGCGCAGCGCGGCCCGGACCCGGGAGGCGGTCCGCGACGGCGGGAGCCGGGTGAGCGTGCCGCTCACCGCCGGACCGCACGTGCTCGGCGTGTTCGACCTGCATCGCAGTGTGGGCGAGTTCACCGACGACGATCTGTCCCTGGCGATGGGCATCGCCAACCGCGCCGCGGTGGGCCTGCGCAACGCCAACGAGTACGAGCGCGAACACGAGCTCGCGCAGCGGCTCCAGCGCGCGATGTTGCCGACGCTCGCGCCCCTGCGTGATCTCGGCCTCGTCGCGCGGTACCGGTCCGCGACGAGCGGTGTGCACGTCGGGGGCGACTGGTACGACGCGGTGACGCGCCGGGACGGCACGGTGGTCCTGACCGTCGGGGACGTCACCGGCCACGGCGTGGACGCCGCGGTCGTGATGGGAAAGCTGCAGAACGCCCTGCGCGCGTATGCCCTGGAAGGTCACGGCCCGGCCGCGTCGCTGCGACTGGTGCACGACCTGCTGCGGGGGCTCGACACACCGCTCTACGCCACCGCCGTGGTCGCGGAGGTGGAGCCGGAGAGCGGCCTGCTGCGATGGGCGAGCGCGGGGCATCCGCCACCGCTGCTCCACGAACACGGCGGCGAGGTGCGATACCTGGAAGCCGTCCACGCCCCGATGCTGGGCATCCACCTGCCGGCGGGGCTCCAGTTCCCGCAGCACGAGCGCAAGCTGCGGCCCGGATCGTCGGTCGCGTTGTTCACCGACGGCCTGATCGAGCGCCGGACCAGCGACCTCGACGCGGGCATGGCGCGGCTGCTCGACGCTTTCCGCACCTGTGAGGCCGACGCGCTCGACGCGCGGGCCGAGCACGTTCTGACGACCATGCTGGGCGCCTCCGATCACGACGACGACGTCTGCCTGCTCCTGTGTCACTGGGAGGGTTGACCGCCGCGCTCAGTGGTCGCCGACGGTGAGTTCGATGACGGTGAGCGGCTCCCCCTCCGGCCCGCGGGTGTGGAAGCAGTGCACCGACCGCACCAGCGCCGTCAGCACGTGCCAGTGGAACCCGTTGTCGGGCAGAGCGGTTCCCGCGCGGCAGACGACTTCCGTGCGTGCCGTGATCGTGTTCTCGGCGACGCTGAACCGCGTGCGCAGCGTGGTGGGCGTCGCGGCGCGGGTGAGCAGCAGGCCGCAGGCCTCGTCCACGGCGAGGCGCAGGTCGGCGATCGTGTCGAGCTGTAGGTCGAGCCGGATGGCCAGATCCGCCGCGACGTTGCGCATCACGGGCACCAGGGCCGGTTCCGCGTCGACCGCCATCTCCACAGTCCGGTTCGTCACGGTGCGACTCCCTTCCTGCCCTCTGCACCGTAGGCCGTCGTGGCACACCGGCGAACCGACAGTCCGAGTGCGTCGCCATCGATCCGAAGACATCACACTTCCGGGGGAAGTTAGGCTCGTCTAACCTAACCCGCATGGGTAGCTCACTGTCTCGTCGCGCGTTCCTCGGTGGCAGCCTCGCTCTCGGAGCGACCGGCCTGCTCGCCGCCTGTGGCGGCGGAACGTCGAACGGCTCGGGCGGAGGCTCGGGCGCGTGGTCGTTCACCGACGACATGGGTGAGACCGTCACCCTCGACCGGCGCCCCACGCGCGTCGCGGGCCTCAACGACGCCATCGCTTCACTGTGGAACTACGGCATCGTGCCGGTGGCGTCCTTCGGGGCCACCGCGCTCGCCGACGACGTGAACTTCCAGGACAAGGACACGTCCGCGGTGACCGAGGTGGGCACCACCTACGGGCAGATCGACGTCGAGGCGCTCGCGGCACAACGACCGGACGTGATCATCGCCCACGCCTACCCGGTGGACTCCGAGGGCACGTTGGACCCGGAGAAGCCGCTCTTCGGCTTCAACGATCTGGAGCAGCAGAAGCTCGTCGGCGAGATCGCGCCCGTCGTGGCCATCGCGATGGCCGGGTCGGCGACCGGCGTCGTCGACCGCACCGTCGAGTTCGCCAAGTCCCTCGGGGTGACCGACGAGACCCTCGCCGAACCGAAGCGGAAGTACGAGGCCGCGCGGGAACGCCTGCGCAGTGCCGCGGAGAGCGGTCTCACCGTGATGGCCGTGGCGGCCTACCCCAACGACGGCGTGCACATCGCGAAGGCGAAGGACGACCCGGCGCTGCGCAGCTACACCGAACTCGGTCTGTCCTACCCGGACCCCGGTGGCTCGGAGTACTTCTGGGAGTCGGTGAGCTGGGAGAACATCACCGACTACCGCACCGACGTGGTGCTCTACTCGCTGCGCGCCATGGACGGCGACGCGATGCTGGACCAGCCCACCTTCGCGCAGATGCCGGCGGCGAAGGCGGGGCAGGTGTATCCGTGGGAGTTCAGCTCGATGGACTACGTCGCGCAGGCCCGCACGATCGACAACCTCGCGGCCAACCTGGAGAAGTCCCGCAAGGTCACGTGAGCACGGGGCGGGACGAGCGCCCGACCTCGCGCGTCCCGCCCCCTCTCGCGTTCCCGGGTGTTCCCTACGCGGTCGAACCGTTGGGGGACTTCGCCAGCGTGGCTTCCTCCTCCGGCGTGGCGACCAGCGCCGACTCGCCCTGGCGCAGCACCTGGTCGGCCTCGGCGAGCCGGGCGCGGGCCTCCTCACGGATGCGCGTCAGGCGCGTGACGATGTCGTTGGCCTCGGTCGTGCGGCGCTCGGCGTCGGCGGTGGCCTCGTCGACGAGCGTGCGGGCCTTGGCCGTGGCTTCCTCCACCAGCCGCTTCGCCTCCGCGGTCGCCTCGGCGATCCGCCGCTCCGCCGCGTTCTTGCTCGCCTTCGTCTGATCGGCGACGTGCTTCTGCAGCGCGCTCTTCTCCGCGGCCATCCGCGCCTGGAAGTCGCTCTCGATCCGGCGGCGCTTCCGCTCGGCCTCGGCGTCGAGCTGCTCGCGCCGGGCGGCCGCCTCGGCGGTCATCCGCTGCACCTCGGCCTTCGTGGCCGCCAGCGCCTCCTCGTGCTCGCGCTTCAGGTCCTCGGCATGGCTGTCGAGGGTCTCCAGCAACTTCTGGTAGCGCTCGTGGAGCCGCTTCGACACGGCACTGCTCTCGGCCCACGTCTTCTCCGCCGCCGACTCGGCACGAGAGACGATCTCCGCGGCCTGCGTCTCGGCGAGCTGCACGGTGCGCTGCATGCGCTCGTCGAGATCCTCGATCCGCTCCGGAGGCTTCTTCAGCTCCTCGACGCGATCCCGGAGCTTGGCGATCTCGCGGCGTGCGCCGTCGAGCTCGCGGGCTGCGTCGGATGCCCTCGACGCCGCGGCATCCCGCTCGGTGATGAGCCGATGGACCTGCGCCTCGAGATGGTCGAGGTACTGCACCACCTGGTTGCGGTCGAAACCATGCCATGCTTGGCCGAACTCCCGCCTCAGCGGAAGCAGACGGTGATCGTGGTCGGAAGCCATGTATCGACCGTACCCGCGCGCGCCCGCGCGTCGGCGTCAGGCAGGCCGAGTGGGTGAGAGGTGTGTACCTCGGCGAGCCGCACGCCGCCGTCAGGCCGGCTCCGCCACGACCACGCGGTTCTCCGCGTAGCCCGTCGTGCCGCCGAGCCATCGTCCGCCGCAGGTGACCAGCACGAGGCGGTGCGGTCCGCTTTGTCCGAACAGCTCGGTGGCCCGCGCGGGAAGCTCGTCCTTGCCGAGGGTGAGGATCTGCGAGACCACGTAGGTGAACGTGGTGCCCTCGGCGTCGGTGACGGTGACGTCCTCGCCGATGCGGACGTCCCACAGTTCGGCGAACGGTCCCGTGCGGCCCTGCCAGTTGACGTGCCCGGCGAAGACGCTCGCCCCGCTGGGGGCGTCGAGTCCCGCGCCCCACCAGGTGGCCTCGTCCAGGTCGTCCGGCACGGGCAGGACCGCGTCGGGGCTCAGTTCCTTGCGCACCAGCTCCGCCGTCCCGCCGTCGGGCAGGACGACCGTGCCCGGACGTTGACCGCTGGGCGCGGTGGCGGGTCGATCGGTCGCGGGCTCGGCCGCGTCGGTGTCCTTCTCGTCATTCTCGGGTTTCTCGTTCTTCGCGCTCTTCTCACCGTCCTCGGCCGGCTCCGAGCTCGGTGCGGGTGTGGACTGGACCGGCGCGGTGACGGGCCGGGCGGGCACCGCGGTACCCGCCACGACCGTCGGTGAACGCAGCGCCAGCACACCCGCGACCACGACCTCCACCGCGAGGACGCTGGCCACCCCGAGCAGGTAGGCCCGGCGCCATCGGCGACGGTCGTGGTCTCGGTCGTCCTCGTTCCATGCCGTCATCGCTGCCGCAGAACCCGTTTCCGTGCGATCCATCCGACGAGGGCCGCCACGGCCAGCGCGAGGGCTCCGAAGCCCACCAGCGCGCCCACCGGCGCGCCCGAGGTGGTCGCCGCCTGCGCCACCGTCCGCTGCTCACCCGCGGGGATGGTGCGAGGCACCTCGTCGGCCACGTTCGCGATGCGGAGTTCGAGTGTCTCGCCCGGCCCGAGTTCACCGCACGCCGTCGGTGGGTTCTCCGGATCGAACGCGTCGGCGTAGCCGTTCGGGGGTGACACCTCGACCAGGCACACGGTCTGCGGTGTGCGCAGGTTCTCGATGGTGACGGCTCCGTCGTCGCCTTCGGTGGTCACGACCAGCGGCTTTCCGTCCGGTCCCACGAGTTCCGTGCCGTCCGTGGCCACGGCGGGCGAGGTCCGGTCCTCGGCGGTGACACGCAACGGCACCCCGGCGATGCCCTCGCCGGTCTCGTCGTCCACCTTGGTCACCTTCACGATCCCGGGCGCGGGGACGGCGCTGGTGGTCGCCTCGGCGGTCAGGGTCTGCTCGCCTCCGGTGGAGACCACGCGCTGGGTGTCGGTCGTGACCGGGTCGCGGACGTACGGCCGCTCGGCGGGCGCCTCCAGCGTGGCCACGATGCCCGGCTGCTCGCCCGTGGGGCTGGCGCTGATGCTCGCGGTGCCGTCGTCGCCCGTGACGACCGTCAGCTGCTGCGCCTGGGAGCTGTCGCCGTCGTCGGTGCCGTTCTCGGCGTTCTCGGCGTCCGTGTCCTCGGTCGTCGCGGTCTCGCCCGGTTCGTCGGTGGCGGCGGCGCCCGCCGCGGCTCCGTCGGTGACCTCGCTGTCCTCGGCGCCGTCCGCCCGCTGGTCGACGCCACCGTCGCCCGCGGGGGCCAGGTCGGTCAGCGTCAACTGCACCTCGACGCCCGGGATGCCCTCGCCGTCGGCGCCCGTGACCGTCACCGACCACTCGGACGGCGTGTCGAGGTACAGCTCGCCCTCGGGCGCGGCGGCCGTCGCCGTCCACGGCCCGCGGTTGGCCTCGGCGTCGGCCCGCAGGCGTTCCACGGCGTCCTGCGCGGAGGCCGGGAGCCTCTCGAAGTGGGCGTCGACGTCGTAGCCGATCTCCGTGAACGGCTTGGCCGGGTCGAGGTCGGCCTTGCTCCGCGGCGCGGCGGTCCAGGAGTGCAGGAGGTGGGCGAGAGCGGCGGCCTCGTCGGCGTCCTGCGTGTCGCCGTACCGCAGCAGCAGGTACGAGATGTTGGCGGCGACGTCGTCCGGCAGCGGGTCACCCCACTTCGTCAGCAGCGCGTCGCCTGGTTCGTACCGCTCGTTGCTGTCGGGTGCCTTGAGCGCGAACGACACGCAGAACACGTGCTCGCCGTTCACGACGTAGGAGCCGAGCCAGTCGTAGGCGCGGTCCCGGCCGCCCCACGACTGTCCCGGAGTCGTCCGGTGCCCGATGCCCTCGTCGACCGCCGCGGACGCCGCGGGGGCGACCACGACCAGGGACAGGGCACTGAGCAGGACGACGAGAACGAGGCGGATCGCCTGCGCCGGACGTCTTCGAGTCACGGGTCGAAACCCCCAAGGTTCGGTGAGATTCCCATCACGCCGGCGCGAAAGGACGGCAGCCGCGTCGGCCGTTGCTGCACTCGTGTCGTGAGAATGGCGTGTCGCCTGTCACCAGGGCAATCGGCCAGCCGGTGGACGTGTGGGGGCCGTTTCGGGAAGGATGCGGGCGACATGCGCAGTGCCGGAGGCGTCGTCGGCCGGTTCGCCTACCGTTCGGGTTCAGGCGGGTAAAGTTGGTTTTACTCAAAGTGCAGGGAACCAATCGGCGCACGCGGTCGTTGACATCCGTGCAGGTGCCGAAAGATCCAGGAGGATCAGGTGCGAACTTCCAGCAACCCCGCCTTCCGCAACCTGCCTAGGGGTGCGGCGGGCGCTCCGTACGCGGGCTTCCAGCAGCCTTACGGCGCGCAGGCCGGCTACGGGACCCCGGCCGGTTACGGTGCCCCGCAGGCGCCTTCCGGCGAGGCCAGCCGCCCCATGACGGTCGACGACGTGGTCATGAAGACCGGCATCTCGCTGGGCGTGACACTGGTCGTCGGTGTCCTCACGGCGATCTGGGCCCAGTCGCAGGCCGCCGCGGGCTCGATGGGCGCCATCACCGGCGCCATGATCGGCGGGATGCTCGTCGGTCTGGTGCTGTCTCTGGTCATCATCTTCAAGCAGATGGCCAGCGCGCCGATGACGCTCGCCTACGCCGCTGCCGAAGGTGTCTTCCTGGGCGCCATCACCGGCGTCTTCGAGATGATCTACGAGGGCATCGCGCTGCAGGCGATCCTCGGCACCGCCGCGGTGTTCGTGGTGATGCTCGTGGTCTACAAGACCGGCGCCGTCAAGGTGACGCCCAAGTTCCGCAAGTGGATGATCGGCGCGCTCGGCGGCGTGGCGATCGTCATGCTGGTGAACCTCGTGCTCGCCCTGTTCGGCGTGAACACGGGGCTGCGTGACGGCAGCACGCTGGCCATCGTCTTCAGCCTCGTGGTGATCGGTATCGCCGCGTTCAGCTTCCTGCTCGACTTCGACATGGCCGACGAGGCGATCCGCCAGGGCGTTCCCGCCAAGTTCGCGTGGTTCGTGGCCTTCGGCTTGCTGGTCACCCTCGTGTGGCTGTACCTGGAGATCCTGCGTCTGCTGTCGTACTTGCAGCAGGACTGACGAACTCCGCGCCGCGAACGGCGCCGACGGGGCGTCCGACCGAGAGGTCGGGCGCCCTTTTCGTCGGTTCCGTGACCTTTGGGTCTCGGTTCGGTCCGCACGCGACCGGTCTCGGTCGCGCCGTCCTACGCTGACGCGACCCCACCGGCCTCGGCGATCGTCGTCGATCTCTCGTCGGTGCCTGTCGCAGTCCGTCGTCGCACACCTTGAGAGGTCCTGGTGAGTGTCCCTCCCGGTGCCGGGTCCGGCGATCCGTACTCCGGTTCACCACAGCATCAGCCCGGGCAGCCCTACTACGGTGTCCCGCCCTACGGTCAGTCCGGGCAGCCGTACCGGCAACCCGCCTACGGCGAGATTCCCACCTGGCCTCCGCCGCCTCCACTACCGCCGGTGCCGCCGAAGCAGTCGAAGACCGGTGTGCTCGTGGCCGTCGCCGTGGTGGTGCTCGCGGCGCTCGCGGGCGGGGTGTTCCTCGTCGTGACGAACCAGCAGGCCGACCTGGACTACCCCGACCCCGCCGACGTCGCGGTGGGCGACTGCCTCAGCGTGCACGGCGTGGGCGACGAGGACGCCGCGATCGCGAAGCCCGCCGACTGCTCCGCACCCGAGGCGCTGTGGCAGGTGGCCGCCAACCTCGACAGCACGTCGACCCCGTGCCCGGACGGCGACTACGACGAGTACCACTTCGCCGTCGGCACCAAGTTCTGCCTCACACTCAACGTGGCGACCGGGGACTGCCTCGCGCACCTCGGCACGGATCTGGCGGAGCTCGAGAGGGTGAACTGCACCGACCCGAGTGCCGAGGTCGTCGTGGTGGCCGTCCAGGACGGCGTCACGGACGCGTTGGGTGTGTGCGGCACGCTGCCGGACTCGTTCGGCGGCGTTTACTACTCCGACCCCGCCCGCGTGCTCTGCTTCGGGCACCCGCGGACGATCTGAGGCGAGGCGGTGTGTGCTGGCCCGGCGCCGCACACACCGCCACAGCGTCAGCTCAGCCTCTCGATCACCATGGCCATGCCCTGACCGCCGCCGACGCACATCGTCTCCAACCCGAACTGCTTGTCGTGGTGCTGCAGCGAGTTGAGCAGCGTCGTCGTGATCCGCGCGCCGGTCATGCCGAACGGGTGCCCGACGGCGATCGCGCCGCCGTTGACGTTGAGCTTGTCGAGATCGATGCCCAGGTCGCGGTACGACGGGATGACCTGCGCGGCGAACGCCTCGTTGATCTCGACGAGATCGATGTCGTCGATGGTCAGCCCGGCCCGGGCGAGCGCACGCCGCGACGCCTCCACGGGACCGAGTCCCATGATCTCTGGCGAGAGGCCGGACACGCCGGTCGAGACGATGCGGGCGAGCGGTGTGATGCCGAGCTCCCGCGCCTTGGTGTCGCTCATGATCACGAGGGCCGCCGCGCCGTCGTTCAACGGGCACGCGTTGCCCGCCGTGATCCGGCCGTCGGGGCGGAACACCGGCTTGAGGCCCTCGACGCCTTCCAACGTGACGCCGGGGCGCGGGCTGTCGTCGGCCGACACGACGGTGCCGTCCGGCAGGGTCACCGGCGTGATCTCCTTGGCCCAGAAGCCGTCGGCGAGTGCCTTCTCCGCGAGGTTCTGGGACCGCACGGCGAACTCGTCCATCTCGCGCCGGGAGATTCCCTTGTGCAGGGCGAGGTTCTCGGCGGTCTGGCCCATGGGGACGTAGATGTCGGGCAACACGCCCTCGTCGCGCGGATCGGTCCAGTCGTCGGCTCCCGACTCGGCGACCTGCGCGGTGCGGGCCTCCGCGTCGGCGAACAGCGGGTTGTGCGTGTCGGGCCACGAGTCGGACGTGCCGTTGACCGCCCGCGACACGGTCTCGACGCCGGCCGAGAGGAAGACGTCGCCCTCACCGGCCTTGATGGCGTGCAGCGCCATGCGCGTGGTCTGCAGGCTCGACGAGCAGTACCGGGTGATCGTGCAGCCCGGCAGGTGGTCGTAACCGAGTTGGACCGCGACGACGCGGCCCATGTTGAAGCCCTGCTCACCACCGGGAAGACCGCAGCCGAGCATGAGGTCGTCGATGTCGCGGGGGTCGAGCTGGGGGACCTTGTCGAGGGCCGCTCGCACCATCTGCGCGGTGAGGTCGTCGGGACGCATGTCCACGAGCGAGCCCTTGCGGGCCCGGCCGATGGGGGAGCGGGCGGCGGACACGATGACGGCTTCGGGCATCGAACACTCCTTCGGGTCGACTAAGCGCGTGCTTAGTCCCCATCCTGCCCGCAGCGGACACGATTGCAAAGAGCGGCGCCGGACACCACACCGCATCGGCGGGGTGTCCGGCGCCCGGCCTCACAGCGAGGTGATCCGCCCCTCGCCGCCCTCCGGGTAGTCGGCCGCGGTCACCGTGCCGCCCAGGCCGTCGGCGAGGTAACCCTGCACCGCCAGCTGGTGGGTCAGGCCGACGCTCGTGAACGGGAGGTCGGCGAACGGGTAGCCGTCCCCGCCGCGGGCGGAGAAGTCGTTGGTCGCCACGGACACCGGCGGTCCGTCCACGACGACGCCGTCGGCCACCACGACCGTGCCGTCGGCCAACACCACGTCCCGCACCCGATCCCCGGGCGTCACGATCTCGTTGGTGCCCTCGCGCACCTCCTGGGCCTGCCGGGCCGGGTCGTACGTGAACGACAGGCCCGCCACCTGCATGAACGCGCCCGCGGCCTCGGGGGCGGCGGCGACTCCGCGCTCCAGCAGCTGCCGCAGCACGTCCCGCGGCACCTCCGGCACCACGGCCACGAAGTTCGCGAACGGGGCCACCTCGTAGGTGTCCAGCGTGGTCAGCTCGCCCGCGGGCAGGACCGAGTCGTTGCGGATGCCGCCGCCGTTCTGGATCGCCACCTGCGGCGCGGGTACGCCGTACTCGTCCGCGTTCTGCCGTCCCGCCCACAGCAGGCTGTCGGCGACCAGGTTCCCGAGGTTCGTCTCGCGGCTGCGGACGTCGCCGCGCACACCGTCGAGGGGCACCTCGCTGGTGGCCACGACCTCCTCGGCCAGCGAGGCCACGTGCTCCGCCACCGGCTTCTCCACCTCGGCGCGCACGAGCGGATCGCCGTGCACCGCGTCGGGTCCGACGCCGGACACCCGCACCGGCCCGGTCCGCTCGTCGTCGACGCTCACGACGGTGCCCCGCCGGTCGAAGTTCAGCACCAGCCTGCCGACGTACTTGTAGTCGCCCGTCACCGCGACCACGGGGACCGTCCGCCCGTCGGCGTCCTCGGCGTGGAGCGGGAAGCCGCGTTCGGGCACGTCGCCGGGGATCAGCCGGTCGTCCTCGTCGGCGAGAATCTCCCCGCCGCCCGCGCCGACCACCGCGTCCACGCCACGCAGCTGCGGCACGAGCGCGAGTTCGTTGTCGATGTCCTGGAGGTGGCTGACCAGCACCACCTTGTCGACCCCGCGGCGGGCGAAGTCGGCCGCGAGCGTGTTGGTGATCTCGGCCAGCTCCGGCTTCACCTCGACGTTGCGCGGGCTGGACAGCGCGGGCAGCTCCGGCGTCGTGAGGCCGATCACGCCGACACGCTCACCTGCGGTGCGGAGCACGCGGCTCGTGGCGAGCGTGCCGTCGGCGGCGTGGGCGGCCAGCTCCGGTTCGCCGGACACGTCGAGGTTAGCGCTGACGAACGGCACCTCGTCGCCCGCCGTGTCGAGGAACCGGTCGAGCTCGTCCGGCCCGAAGTCGAAGTCGTGGTTGCCGAGCGCGCTGACGTCGTAGCCGATGTGTTCGAGGGCGAGCGCGTCGTAGAACGGGGCTCCCTCGACGGCGCTCGCGGAGTACTCGGGCCCGGGCAGGAAGTTGTCGCCACCCGAGACCACGATCTCGCCGCGGTGCCCGGCCTGTCCGGGTGCGGGCCTGCCGCGCGTCGCCTCCGCCCGCAGCTCGTCCATCAGCGTGGCCACGCGGGACGGGCTGCCGTACGGGTGCTCGCCACCGTCGACGATCGGCCCCTCGCCGGTGCCGTCCTCGCCGCCCGGCACGCCGAGCAGTGCGGATTCCATGTCGCTGGTGAACAGCACGGTCAGGGTGAAGTCGACCCGGCCGGAGCCGGCGGCCGACGCGGGGAGTGCCGCCGTGCCCAGCAGCGTGGCCGCGGCCAGCGCGCACAACGCGGCCTTGCGGTGAGTTCTCACGTGGGCTCCTCGGATGCTCGCGAACGCGATGTCGCGCCAGAGCTAACCACACCAGTCCTAATCGGACAATGCTGTCGGCGGAGACCCCGCCGAAGGTCGGTGTGCCCTCCTGGTCACCGGGCCGCATACCCTGGTCGCATGGACTACGCCGAACACGTCACCGACCTCGTGGGCAACACACCGCTGGTCAAGTTGAACGCCCTCACGAAGGGCGTGAAGCCACTCGTGCTCGCCAAGGTCGAGTACCTCAACCCCGGCGGCAGCGTGAAGGACAGGATCGCCGAGCGGATGATCGAGGCCGCGGAGGCGTCGGGAGAGCTGCAGCCCGGCGGCACGATCGTGGAGCCCACGTCCGGCAACACCGGGGTCGGGCTGGCCATGGTCGCCCAGCGCAAGGGCTACCGGTGCGTGTTCGTGTGCCCGGACAAGGTCAGCGAGGACAAGCGCAACGTGCTCAAGGCCTACGGCGCCGAGGTCGTGGTGTGCCCCACCGCGGTGCCGCCCGAGCACCCCGAGTCGTACTACAACGTCTCCGACCGGCTCACCCGCGAGATCGAGGGCGCCTGGAAGCCGAACCAGTACGCCAACCCGCACAACCCGGAGAGCCACTACCTCTCCACCGGGCCGGAGATCTGGAAGCAGACCGACGGCAAGATCACGCACTTCGTGGCGGGCGTGGGCACCGGCGGCACGATCTCGGGCACCGGGCGTTACCTCAAGGAGGCCTCCGACGGCCGCGTGAAGGTCATCGGTGCGGACCCCGAGGGCTCGGTGTACTCGGGAGGCAGCGGCAGGCCGTACCTGGTCGAGGGGGTCGGTGAGGACTTCTGGCCGGACACCTACGACCGAGGTGTCGCCGACGAGATCATCGCGGTCTCCGACGCCGACTCGTTCACCATCACCCGCAGGCTCGCCCAGGAGGAAGGCCTGCTCGTCGGCGGTTCGTGCGGCATGGCGGTCGCGGCGGCTCTGCGCCTCGCGGAGCGCTGCGGGCCGGACGACGTCATCGTGGTGCTGCTGCCGGACAGCGGGCGCGGCTACCTCGGCAAGATCTTCAACGACGGTTGGATGTCGTCGTACGGGTTCCTCTCGCCCGAGTCCCAGGACGCCACGGTCGGTGACGTCCTGCGCCGCAAGAACGGCACGCTGCCCGACCTCGTGCACACCCACCCCAACGAGACGGTGGCGGAGGCGGTGGCCATCCTGCGGGAGTTCGGCGTCAGCCAGATGCCGGTCGTCAGCGCGGAACCCCCGGTCATGGCGGCCGAGGTCGTGGGTGCGGTGAACGAACGCGACCTGCTGGAGGCGCTGTTCACGGGCAAGGCCGCCTTGGCCGACCGGCTCGAGGAGCACATGTCCGCTCCGCTGCCCACCATCGGCGCGGGCGAGCAGATCAGCGCCGCGATGAAGGCACTGGGAGCCGCCAGTGGCGCGCTCGTCCTCGAGGACGGCAAGCCCGCAGGGGTCGTGACCAGGCACGATCTGCTGGCGTTTCTCTCCGGCCACGCGTGATCCATTCGAGATCATCGGACGACCTGCCAGGGGCGTTACGCGCTTGGCGGGTCACGATCCGATAGCGTGTGCGCGAGCGAAATCACCAAGGTCCTCGTCAAGGGGGTTCACGACCCAATGAGTGCTCCGCAGCCACCGAACCAGCCGTGGGGTGGCGAGCAACAACCCCAGGGGCCGTCCAGCGGCTCCCAACCACAGCAAGAAAACCAGTTCGGCACGTCCGAACCGACCCAGGTGGTGCAGCCCCAGCAGCCCCAGCAGNNGCAGCCCCAGCAGCCGCAGGGTGAGCAGCAGCAGCCGTTCGGGGACAGCCCCGAGCCCACTCAGGTCGTTCAGCCCCCGAACCCGGCTGCGGGAGACCAGCAGGGTTCGAACGCCGAGTCGACGCAGTTGGTCCCCCCGGGCATGCAGCCGCAGGCCGGCATCCCGTACGCGCCGCCGCCCAGCGCCGCGGACAACCCTGCCGCGGTGAACCCACAGGGCGGCTTCGGGCAGCAGCCGCCGTCCGGTGGGTTCGGCGCGCCGGGACAGCCGGGCCAGGTCGGCCCGCCGTCCGGGCCGCAGCCCCAGCAGGGCTTCGGGGGCCAGCCGGGTCAGTTCGGCGCCCCGCCGCAGGGTGGCTTCGGAGCTCCTCCCGGGGGTGGGTTCGGTGCTCCGCCGCAGCCCGGCTTCGGCGGGGGAGCGCCCGCCGGC
>JACYYK010006903.1_pt1 | contig 29363 bp, 26 predicted proteins | sample 8236871 | NCBI WGS metagenome assembly JACYYK01 (sample SAMN14103087, study PRJNA606662) | landfill metagenome | isolation source: landfill solid waste inoculated with endophyte fungus Paravalsa indica | place: India:New Delhi, Okhla landfill site | collected 2017-11-05 | reverse complement strand
TAAAAAAAGAGCTAAGCTTAGATGACTTAGCTCTTTTTTTTGATCTAACTGCGCTCTTCGCACCTAGGAGATGTCCGTGTGGTCGAATATACTCACTCTGTTTTTGTTTGAATAACTGATCCTGTTCTAGCATCGACAAAAAACTCTAAAGAAATATGTTGCCCGTCTACATGCTTGGTAATTCCACCATGGTATACATCATAGGTTAGCCCATGGATTTGATATTGCTCAGGTTTCATATAAATCCACGAACCACTTACATCATATTGTTGCTGAAATTTTTGTTTGGCCATTTTAAGAGCATTTTCTGGCTTAATCCACTGATTAGTTTTCTTCTGAATGGTATAGCCTAGTATAAACCCAACTCCAACTGCCAGTATCCATTTATTTGTTTTCACAGTATCCTCCTACATTATGACAATGATAGATGTTTGCACTTTCCTTTAGTGTAAATAGAAATATTAAAAAAATGCAAGTATTTTAATGAAAATAAAAAAAGTGTTATAGTTAAGAAAATGATAAAAGAGGGTGCTTGTTTGTGAATCAAGAAACAATACAATTATTTCGTGAATTAACAGAGTTACCTGGAGCGTCGGGTAATGAACACCAAGTGCGTGATTTTATGCGCAAAGAGCTTGAAAAATATGCGGATGAAATTATCCAAGATAAATTGGGCGGTATATTTGGTCTGAAGCATGGTAAGGGACCTAAGGTTATGGTTGCAGGTCATATGGATGAAGTAGCCTTTATGGTGACACAAATAACCGAAAATGGGATGATTAGATTTCAACCACTTGGTGGGTGGTGGTCCCAGGTTTTATTATCTCAAAGAGTAGAAATTATGACAGAGCATGATAAAGTAGTTGGGGTAGTTGGATCGATTCCACCACATCTCCTCACAGCAGAAGAAAGAAAAAAACCGATGGAACAGAAAAACATGTTAATTGATGTCGGAGCAGATGACAAAGAAGATGCTAAAAAAATGGGAATTAAACCAGGACAATCGATCATACCTGTATCTTCTTTTACCCCAATGGCTAATCGTAAAAAAATATTAGCCAAGGCTTGGGATAATCGCTATGGCTGTGGTTTAGCGATTGAGCTATTAAAGGAATTAAAGGGAGAAAGTTTACCAAATCAGCTTTATTCGGGAGCAACTGTCCAAGAAGAGGTAGGACTAAGAGGTGCAAAAGTAGCAGCGAATATGATCGAACCAGATATTTTTTATGCACTAGATGCATCGCCTGCAAATGATATGTCAGGTGATAAAAAAGAATTTGGGCAGCTAGGAAAGGGTGCTTTACTTAGAATCTTCGATCGTTCCATGATTACACATAAAGGAATTCGTGAGTTTGTTTTAGATACTGCAGAATCACATAACATTCCATATCAGTATTTTGTATCACAAGGTGGGACAGATGCTGGTGCGGTACATCTGTCTAATCAAGGTGTACCATCCGCTGTTATTGGCATTTGTTCACGCTATATTCATACACATGCTTCCATCATTCACGTAGATGATTATCAAGCAGCGAAAGAATTACTCGTTCATCTCGTTAAAACAACAAACCAAAATACAGTAGACCAAATAAGGAAGTATTAAAAAAAATGAACATGATTGTTGGTTCTTTTAATAAAGCAAAAGTAAATGCAGTAAAACGAGTTTTTACAGAAGCTAGCGTGGAAAGTAAAGAGGTTTCCTCACAGGTTAGTGGACAGCCTAGGAGCGAGGAAGAAACATTAGAAGGGGCGATTAATCGAGCAAGAGCGTGTCGGAATGATACATCATTTGGGATCGGATTAGAAGGTGGTGTTACTTATCTTAACAACCAGCTTTTTCTTTGCAATTGGGGTGCATTAGTAACACCATCAGATGAATTATTTATAGCCAGTGGGGCTAAAATACCCTTACCGGAAATAATAGAACAAAAATTAGTAAAGGGTTTGGAGTTAAGTGAAATAATGGCTAATCTAACACACGAAGAAGATATTCGTCATCATTTAGGTGCAATCGGTGTGTTTACAAATGGAGAGGTATCAAGAGAAGAGATGTTTGTACATGTATCCTTACTTTTGAAAGGACAGTATCAATCATCGCATATAGGAAAAAAGAATTAAAAAATTCCTCTTGTTTAGATAAAGAAAAAAAAGTATGATTATAATGGGGAATATAGGACTATATGATCAGGAGGATCTCTATGAAGGTAAATGCGCCAGGATTGGCAGTAATTTGTGTATTACTAGTTTGTGTCGTAGCAATTAGTATCTTGAGCATAGAGCCAACAGAGGAAGTCTTATCAGAGGCAATTAAGGTAGCGGAAGAGAATTTTGATAATACAACTGTTGAGCCCAATGAGGAAACAGATCGTTTTTCCTTTTATTTACCGGAAGAATATGACATTGAAAAACAAACGAAAAATAACCTTATTTTAATTAGGGATGATCAAACGTACATTTTGTTTTACAATGCCTTAGAGGATAGAATGAGCCGTTTAAATTATGAGGCTGCGAAGGAAAGCGATTATACAGTGCTCGAATCGTTTGAAAAAAAGGATCGTTTCGGTTATATTCATATTTTAGAGGATGAAGAAGAGATGCTACAGCTCCAGATTGGAGTAGGTGGTGTCAAAATTACTACAATTAGTGAGAAGGGTCGGTTAGCGGAGGATGCTAAGCAAATGATGCTTATCGCTAATTCCATTGCCTATGAAAATCATCAATAATTGGAGGTTTATACATTGCAGCCATTACAATCAGAACAACAATTTAACGAATTGATCCAAGGGGAAAGAGTCATCTTTCTATTTACAGCTGGTTGGTGCCCAGATTGTCGTATCATCGAACCAGTCTTACCGGAAATAGAAGAAAAATTTAATACGTATCAATTTGTTTCCGTTGATCGAGATCAATTTATCGATATTTGTGCAGAATATGATATATTCGGCATTCCAAGCTTTTTAGCATTCGACAAAGGTCAAGAAGTTGATCGGTTCGTAAGTAAAGATCGCAAAACACAGGAAGAAATTGAAACTTTTTTAACAGATTTATTTTAATTAATCGATGAAAAGGGCTTATCATAAAGATAGGCTCTTTTTATGTCTAATGAAATCTTAACGGAAATTAGCAATGGTGTACTTGCTAGAATCTTAAGCAGATCAATCATTCGCTCATTTTCTTGATTCCATGAAGTTCTACATGCTAAAATGAAGATTGGTTGTTTTCTTCCTAGAAGGAGGATGCTAAAAATGAAGATGACTACATTAAAAATGAAAAAAAAATTAGACGAGCTTTTTATAAATGAAGCATGGCGTGTATCCTTTTTAAGAGATAAAGATATTTATCGAGTAGAGTGGAAGGACACGAAGCAAGGTGTTTCGATCAAAATTCCCAATGTGATTACAAAATATGAACAAAGAGGAAACAAAGCATTAGACGAGCTTCAGTTTCATGTATCGGAATCTTTAAAAATGATGCATGAAGAGCATGAGTTAGATGGAAAGGAAAAGAATATCTTTCCAGTAATTCGTGCAACTTCATTTCCAAAGAAGACAAAGGCGGGTATCAAGTTAGTTTATTCCGAACATACTGCGGAAACGAATATTTATTATGCCCTTGATCTTGGAACAACCTACCAACTAATTGATGAAAAAATGTTAGAGGAACAAGGCTGGACGAAGGAAAGGTTAAGAGAGATATCGATATTTAATCTACGATCTTTAGACATAGATAGTAAAAAAGACACAGTTGCTGGAAATGATTATTACTTTATTGCAACTCAAGATGGCTATGATGCCAGCCGTATATTAAATGAATCCTACTTGGAGGAAATGAAAGCTAACGCACTTGGGGAATTAGTTGTCGCCGTTCCTCATCAGGATGTACTGATTGTTGCAGATATCCAAAACGAAACCGGTTATGATATTATCGCACAGATGAATATGAAATTCTTTGCTGAAGGACGAGTTCCTATTACTTCATTGCCATTCGTTTATGACAACAAGCATTTAGAACCTATATTTATTCTGGCAAAAAACAAACCAAAAAAATAAACCGAAGGGAAGAACGAAGAAATGTATGCTTTTTATAATAAACAAGGTATTGGAGATGTGTTACTTTTTCCGATTAAATCAACCAATGACAAAATTGATTTTGAAAGAAAACAAGACATTGTGAAAATAATGGATAGAGAAACTAATCAAATTATTGGCTATAATATTTTCCAAGCATCCACTTATTTTGCTTCTTTGGAACAAGGAAAATTAAAAGTAACTGAATCTCTTTTAAGTGAAATAAAACATGCATTTCAACAAAATGGAGTGGAGGATGATTTAGAGCTTGATCTTTCCCCTAAATTTGTGGTGGGGCATGTTCAATCGACTGCACTACATGAAAATGCCGATAAACTAAAGGTATGTAAAGTAGATGTTGGTACGGAAACACTACAAATCGTATGTGGTGCCCCCAACGTGCAGGAAGGACAAAAAGTAGTCGTAGCAAAGGTTGGGGCGATTATGCCTAGCGGTATGGAAATTAAGGAGTCAAATCTTAGAGGAATAGATTCATTTGGTATGATCTGTTCTCAGAAAGAATTGGGCATTCCTAACGCTCCAAAAGAAAAAGGAATCTACGTATTAAATGAAAACATGAAAATAGGAGAAGAATTTCAGCTATAAGCCTTTGTCCATGAACAAAGGTTTTCTTTTTCCTTGGAATTTGATAAAAAGTGATGGTTGTTTTTTCTAAACTGGGCCTAGTTCTATCGTTAGAAATGCAGGAGCTTATAAACTGCAAGTGGAGCTAATACACCGTTAGAAATGCATTTTATAAAGCCAATAAACTGCAAGTGGAGCTAATACTTCGTTAGAAATGCATTTTATAAAGCCATTAAACTACAACTTGATCTAGTGCTTGCATTGAGATGCGGTTTATATCGTTTGAGAAGTTAAGTTTCCTCACCTGCTATTCATTAACCATGTTTCATGCTAAAATAGTTAGGATGGATACTTATCGTACCAATTTGAGGAAGTGAGTGAACGTACGATGTGGAAGGAATTTAAAAATAAGTGGAACAATTTATTCGATGAGGAAGTAGAGCAAACCGAAAGAAATACTGATCATCGACAGGTAAGAAGCTTTGGACATAAATCAATAGAATCAAAAGTATCTTACCAATACCCTAAAAATAATCATACTCAGCCGAAAGCTATAGCTGCAAATAAAAAAGAGGGACAAAAACCAAAAGAGCGTGCCAAGGAAGCAGAATCATTTCCAGAAAGAACACAACCATTTAAGGCAAGTGATGTTCCTTCACCAGTTCATGGCTTTCGTGGTTATAAAAAAAAGGAGCCAGACACGATCGATAATAGAACTGTGCGTGAGGAAACGAGGGAAGAGGAACCAGAATCCCAGGAAGTACATAACCATATGCAAGAACATCATACAAAGAAGATTGTAGAAGTTTCTAGTCTAAACCTTATAACAGATGATGATATGCCGAATCACAACAATCGAAAGGAATCTGTTCGTAAGCCATTCAGTGAAGGTGAAGCAGATTCGCCTAATCATCAGCCTCAAAAGACGAGAAGCGCACAACCCTTATCACACCAGAAATTAAACAAGGAAAGGTCATTTTCGAAAAAGCCAATCAATGTCATGATGACACCGAGAGATAAAAAGGTGTTAGCCGATAGACAGAGGAATATGCCGAATAGACCAAATCAGATGTCAAATAATATCGTGAAAAAGGTACCATTACATTTACTGAATGATGCTTCTGATCATGAAGAGGTGAATCATGAGGAATGGGTGAGGAAGCAGGCGGAAATTTTACAAACAACATTACGGTATTTTCATATCAAGGCGAAGGTAGTAGGTGCTACACAAGGACCTTCTGTTACGAGATTTGAAATTCAACCAGAGCCTGGCGTGAAGGTAAGTAAAATAAAGAATTTATCGGATGACATCAAATTAAATCTTGCAGCAAAGGATATTCGAATGGAAGCTCCCATTCCAGGTAAAAATACCATCGGAATTGAGGTGCCTAATGCAAAGTCTGAACCAGTATTCCTACAACGCATGCTAGAATCGAAAGAATTTCAGGATCAACCCTCTCCACTTACGGTTGCACTAGGGGCTGATATCGAGGGGAATGCGGTAGTAACAGATTTGCAGAAAATGCCACACGGCCTGATTGCAGGGGCTACGGGTTCAGGAAAAAGTGTTTGTATTAACACGATATTAATTAGTATGCTTTACAAGGCGAATCATGAAGAAGTGAAATTTTTATTAATAGATCCGAAAATGGTAGAGCTGACACCATATAATGAGATTCCCCATTTAGTAGCACCAGTAATTACTGATGTAAAAGCGGCAACTTCCTCGCTTAAATGGGCTGTTAGTGAGATGGAGAACCGGTATCAATTGTTTGTCGAAGAACGGGTACGGGATTTAACACGATATAATGAAAAAATGGTCCAGCAAAATCGCACCACTGAAAAATTACCTTATATTGTCATTGTAATAGATGAGCTTGCTGATCTAATGATGACATCACCTCAGGATGTAGAAGATGCTATTTGTCGAATTGCGCAAAAAGCTAGAGCGTGTGGAATACATTTATTAATCGCTACTCAAAGACCTTCGGTGGATGTCATCACTGGTTTGATTAAAGCCAATATACCGACGAGAATAGCTTTTAGTGTTTCGTCCCAAGTTGATTCGAGAACGATTCTAGATGTAGCTGGAGCCGAGAAGCTCCTTGGAAAAGGGGACATGTTATTTATTGAAAATGGCTCTGGTGAAACAAGGAGAATACAAGGCGCTTTTGTATCTGATGAAGAAATTGAAAGAATTACTCGCTATGTTAAACAAATGGCATCACCTAATTATCTATTCGAACAGGAGCAATTGATTCAACAAATTGATTCATCTGAGGAGCGTGATGAATTGTATTCGGAAGCGATAGAATTTGTTTTGGATCATAATGGCGCTAGTGCTTCATTACTTCAACGACGTTTTAAAATTGGTTACAACAGAGCGGCACGTTTGATTGACTCGCTAGAACAGGACGGCATAATTTCTGGACAAAATGGTAGTAAGCCCCGAGAAGTGTTAGTGAGTAAAAGTGAAATCTTTGAGCAATAGATGCATTGAATAAGGAAAGACTTGTCGAATAGATGAGATTGTTTTATGATAGATCTATTGGATTTTTAGTCTAGATGAACGTCAGCTAGGCAAATTGTATATAATATGACAACAGACAAATGAAACATAACGATGCCCTTACTATTTAATGAATTTATACGTAAGGATTTCATAAATAATAAGATAACAAAAAATTAATCCATTTATTCGACTGGGCGTTTTCGAAAAGCCATTCTAGGTTTCGCAGTCAAATAACAAGAAGAGAATTCTCTTCGCCATTGAAGGAAGAAGGGAAAAATTAAGAAGGTCAGTTTGTCTGAATGATCAGCCGAACTTACGAGAGATTACAGATGTTGGAGGTTCATTTTATGGGAATTTACCATTTTGTTGGTATAAAAGGAACTGGTATGAGTTCACTTGCGCAAATTTTATCTGATACAGGGATGCAAGTACAAGGTTCTGATATTGATCAATATATTTTTACACAAGACCAATTAGAAAAAAGAGATATACCAATCCTGTCTTTTTCAAAAGAAAATATTAAAGAAGGACTTATTATTATTGCAGGTAATGCATTTAAAGAGGATCATGAGGAAATCAAAGAGGCAAAACGGCTGGGTTTACCCTTTTATCGTTATCATGAATTTTTGGGAGAATGGCTCGGGAAATATACGAGTATTGCAGTTACTGGAGCTCACGGCAAAACCTCTACCACAGGTTTATTAGCACACGTATTGGAAGCATCCTTCCCTATCTCTTATTTAATTGGTGATGGTACAGGTAAGGGAGCACCTGAAAGTAAGTATTTTGTTTTTGAAGCTTGTGAGTATAGACGCCATTTCTTGGCGTATCAGCCAGATTACGCAATTATGACAAATATTGATTTTGACCATCCGGACTATTTTAAGGATATTGAGGATGTCTATTCTGCTTTTCAAGAGATGGCAGAAAACGTCAAAAAAGGAATTATCGCTTGTGGTGATGATGAATATCTTCAATCTATTCAAGCAAAAGTTCCCGTATTATATTATGGTTTAAACGATAACAATGATTTTCAAGCAAAAAGTATTCGAATAGAGAATCAAAGAACAGTTTTTGATGTCTATGTTCGAAATACTTTTTATGATACCTTTGAAATTAATACATTCGGTACACATAATATTTTAAATGCATTAGCTGTGATTGCAATTTGTCATTATGAAGAGATGAATCCAGCACAAATTAAAGAGATAGTGTCTTTCACTGGTGTTAAAAGGCGCTTTTCAGAAAAAAAATGGAACAAACAAGTATTGGTGGATGATTATGCCCATCATCCGAAAGAAATTGAAGCAACAATCGAAGCAGCAAGAAAAAAATATCCAGACAAAGAAATTGTCGCTATTTTTCAACCACATACGTTCTCAAGAACAAAGACATTCTTAAAAGAATTTGGAGATTCTTTATCTGCGGCAGACGCTATTTATCTTTGCGATATTTTTGGCTCAGCAAGAGAAACAAAGGCTGATTTAAGTATTGAAGATTTAAAGGAGCTTATCCCGAATAGTAAAGTATTGGAATTAGATGAAGTAGAAAAACTCAAAAATCATGCTAGTGGAGTATTAGTATTTATGGGGGCAGGAGATATTCAAAAATATCAAGATGCTTATGAAAGAATTTTCATTTAAAAAAAAGCAGGAAAATGAATAATTCTTGTAGAATAAAGTAAGGAAAGAAGATTTTTTTCGCTTCTTTCTTTCTTTTTTGTTTAGAAATCTTGTCTTCGGGTATACCATAATTATAATAAACTTTCTAACTAATCGATAATTACATAAAGAGGAGTGAGCTTATGGAAATACTAGGATACCTTGCTGCGATTATAGCTGCAATTGCCTTTGCTGTTCTTGTTGTTTACCTTGTAAAAGTTTTAAAAGAAACACAAAGGACGATGGCAAATGTTGCAGATACTTTAGAAGGCCTAGAGAAACAGATGGAAGGTATTACACTCGAAACAACTGCTTTATTAAACAAAACCAATAAATTGGCAGAGGATATTAATGACAAGGCAACTAGACTAAATACCCTTGTCGATGGAGTAAAGAACATTGGTGACAGTGTAAAAGAATTTACACAGTCGATTAAAAATGTTTCCAAATCAGTGAACCGAGTAGCTGAGGAGAATAAAGAAACGACTGCACAAGCTATTAAGTGGAGTACTGTAGTATTAGAGATGTTTAAAAAAAATAAAACTAGATAATATAGGAGGAATTGGAAATGACAAATCAATCAAACAATTATGAAGACAACAAAAACATTAATAGTAAGGATTTTTTAATTGGCTCTCTGATTGGGGGAATTGTCGGAGCATCATTAGCACTAATTTTTGCACCGAAATCAGGTAAAGAGCTACGTGGGGATTTAAATCAAGGTGCGCATTATGTAAAAGAACGTGCAAACGAATTAAAAGGTGTAGCCTATGAAAAAGGAAATGAATGGAAGAGTTATGCAAAAGATCAATCAGAGAATATAGGAAGAGTAGTATCTGAGAAGTCACAAGACATTACGAAAAAATTAAAAGAAACAAAAGCTACGATCCAAGATAAAATGAAAAATGAAGATGATCCAGAAAAAGCTGCTGAAGAGGTAGCTCAAGCTATTGATGAAGCAGCACGAGAAATAGAATCAGAAGAGAATGCAACAAACATTTAAGAAATAGACTTTTATAAATAGTTACCCGGACTTTATCTAAGTCCGGGATATTTTTTGGTTTATACGTTAGTGCAGTAAGTAATGTGATGATGTGAAAATTTTGAGTCTAAAGTATAAGAAAAGCTAACGCATCCGCTAAAGGAGGAGCGAATGGAAGAAGTTCTATCCTGATTAGTCCAATATTATTTCTATTTCATCATTGGCTTTTAATTCATCTAAAAAGGAAACTTTTTCTCCATTTTTTCTTAATATGACTTTGCCTTTTACATTGGCTAAGTCAAGGGATATGTGGCGGAAAAGATCTTGAAATAGAAAGGGCTCTTCCTTTAATTCTGTAACTTCTAACTTGTCTTGATCATTTATCCTAGCATTTTTTTCAATTGCCTTTCCATTTCGACTCACTTTAATGAACGATTTCGTTAGAACCAGAGGCTCATGATTATAAGTAACAGTAATCGTTTTCTCTGTTGGAATATTTAATTTCAAGAGAATATCCTCTAACAGTGGATGATCGTTAGAGATCAAATCGATTCGATCACCATTTTTAATCGATTGCTCTTTACTAGCAGGCTTTCCATTAATAACTAGCTTCTTACTATAATCTTCTAAGAGCATTTGTTCATTATTCACCCAAATAATGAAGGAATTATTAATGTCTTTGTCTATCCTATTATCCTTTAGGACATCTTGTACCTTAAACTGTTGTTTGAAACTCACTTGATCCCCATCCTGGAGCAGATAATCCGCACCAACTTTTTTCTGATTTACAAAGATTCGCGGGGATAGGTGTTGTTCTTTCTGATTGAAATAAATAGTGATAGGAGTTGGTTGGCCAATAAACTCGCCTATTGTCATTTCAGGGCTTGTCCCGTCCACTCCCTTTGTTATCGTAATATTGTCACCATCATGGATGATCGTATCAATGGTTGCTTTCTGTTGATTAACATAAATAGTTGGGCCTTGTCCAAAGCTTCCCGGTAGCGTCATCTGTTTGCCGTTAAAATCAATCATATATGCCATTCCTGGTCGACCGTAAAGTTTTTGAACCTGAATGCCTGCAGCAAGTAAGGAATCTGCGACAGTTAATTGCTTCATCTCAAAAAGCCGTATGGTACGATCATTTACTGTAAGAGTAACATAATGAACTGGGTTCTGTTTAGCTGCGATCGCTATGCCGATTGGCGTAATAAATTCAGGGCCAATCGGCATATCATCATTTTGTTTTAGTAGAGTAATCGCATCTACTCCTCTAATTGCTACTCGATTGGAAGGGAGCTTCAATTTATTGGCTAGTCGAATAGCAAGCTCCGGCGTCTGACTTCCACCACCGACAAGCATAACAGCCTTAGGTGGCGTTCCGTTTAATGTGAGCATTTCTTCCGCTAGTGCATTTGTCAGATTGTCTACAGCAGGACTTATAACCTCTGCTAAATCTTTGTAGCTTACCTCTTGTTCAAAGCCTAGAATATCTTGTACCTTTGCCGTTTTATGCTTCGTTATTTCCTTTTTGAAAACTTCTGCCTGGTTGAAATCGAGCAAATAATGATCACTAATCGCTTCCGTGATTTCATCACCAGCCTTTGGAACCATGCCATAAGCGGTAACTGCACCTTCAGACGTAAGAGCAATATCACTTGTCCCTGCGCCAATATCCACCAATGCTACATTTAATCGACGCATTGACGGAGGGATTAACACATGTATGGCAGCGATTGGCTCTAGAGTTAAAGCCTCTAATTGAAGATTAGCGCGATGCAATGCAGAAAGCAATGATTCCACCACAATTTTCGGTAAAAATGTAGCAATAATTTCTACCATTGCCTCATCGCCTTGTTGATCAATTAAGGAGCCAATCTCTTCTTGATCAATGTAATATTTCAAAACAGAATAACCGACACAATAGTAATCATTTTCTTTATCCGTAGACTTTTCCTCTGCTAATTGATATTGAGCCTTTTGAACCGCATCGAGTTCTAAAAATAATACATCCTCTTCATTTAATAAAGGCTGTTTCACAATATTTTTTGTGGTATGTGTTCTTTTTGTTTTTAAGGCTCTTCCGGCTGCGGCAACACAAGCCTTGTTTAGTGTTATACCATGCTTTTGTTCCAGGTGTGATTTTACTCGTTGTATGACATTAGATACAGATACGATATCATGGATTTGGCCATCTAGCATGGACCGTTCTTCATGTTCAATGACATAATAATCTAGTAATTGGTATTGATTATCCACTTTCTCCATCAATAATCCAACTACAGATCTTGTTCCAATATCAAGTGCAAACATTTGATCAGACATAGACGTTTTTCCTCTCTGTTATGTAAAAAATTTTAAATTATCTAAAAATATTATAACTAACTGGTGACAAGACGAAAAATTTTAGCTATAATTATCCCTAATTATATAAAAATTATAACATAGTAATTTATAATAGAAGTAGGGGGATTTATAATGAGTAATGAACAATTGGATCAGCTGCGAACAAAGCTTGATGAAATAAACTTAGAAATACTAGAGTTAATTAATAAACGTGCTGAACTAGTGAAAGAAACTGGTCAAGTAAAGGAAAAACAAGGGGCAAATCGTAGCTATGACCCAGTCCGTGAGCGAGATATGCTAAATCTAATTACTAAAAATAATAATGGACCATTTGAAAATTCAACAATTGTTCATTTGTTCAAAGAGATCTTTAAAGCTGGTTTAGAATTACAAGAGGATGACCATTCAAAGGCATTGCTTGTTTCCCGTAAAAAGAAAGCAGAAGATACTGTTATTGATATAAATGGCGACAAATTTGGTGATGGTAATCAACATTTCATCTTCGGACCATGTGCGGTAGAAAGCTACGAACAAGTTGCGGAAGTAGCTAGCGCCATTAAAGAAGAGGGTTTGAAGTTGATCCGAGGTGGAGCATTTAAACCTAGAACCTCCCCATATGATTTCCAAGGGTTAGGATTTGAGGGCTTAGAAATATTAAAACGCGTATCAGACGAATATGGTTTAGCGGTCGTAAGTGAAATTGTCAATCCTGCTCATATCGAAGAAGCCATTAATTATATTGACGTAATTCAAATTGGTGCTCGTAACATGCAAAACTTTGAATTATTGAAAGCGGCAGGAGAGACCAATAAGCCCGTATTATTAAAACGCGGAATGTCCGCTACGATTTCTGATTTTATTAATGCTGCGGAATATATTAATTCTAAAGGGAATGGACAAATTATTCTTTGTGAGCGTGGTATAAGAACATATGAAAAAGCAACAAGAAATACTTTAGATATAACAGCAGTACCTATTCTAAAACAAGAGACACATTTACCAGTAATGGTGGATGTTACACACTCTACAGGTAGAAGAGACTTATTGCTGCCAGCAGCAAAAGCAGCGCTTGCGATTGGTGCTGATGGTGTGATGGCAGAGGTGCATCCTGATCCTGCTGTTGCTCTATCTGATTCCGCACAGCAAATGGATATTCCAACATTCCATAACTTTATGAATGAGTTATTGCAAAGAAAATAAACGATTTGCATCTGCATGAAAAAGTTCATCTTCTATTTACGTGATACTTGAATTTAAGACAGAGCAAAACCTCTTGCATGAATAAGACTGCAAGAGGTTTTTCAATGCATGTAAAGTATAAAAGCTTTAAGCATTGTAGTTAAAGATACGAATGTTGGTAGGAAGCTAAGTATATAACAATAATGACATATATTTGCGTATTTTGATACTTATTGTCGTATAGTTTGGATAGGATCGTGTATACTGGAAATTAACAGTATATCCTTTAAAATTTTTGCATTCATAGGTTTTGATAACGAGCTTTAGGGAAATAATTTATTTATAGGATACTTGTTTTTTTGAGAAATTCATCATACTTTAAGCTAGAATAATATGAAAAAAAATCGAATTTTATGCGAAATATTGTAAATTAATCTATGAGTTTTGTTATAATAGTAATGATATACTATCCTTTTTGGACTGGTTTTAATTCGTGGAATAAATACTAGTAATGGATGATGAAAAAATATACTAATGAAACTAATAATTTTTGGAGGTTTAGAAAATGAATGTAACCATTTATGATGTAGCAAGAGAAGCAAATGTGTCTATGGCTACAGTATCAAGAGTAGTGAATGGTAATCCGAATGTGAAACCGGCTACTCGTAAAAAAGTATTGAATACGATTGAACGGCTAGGATATCGTCCAAATGCCGTAGCAAGAGGTTTAGCAAGTAAAAAGACAACAACGGTTGGAGTTATTATCCCTGACATCTCAAGTATCTTTTTCTCTGAGTTAGCACGAGGAATTGATGATATTGCTACAATGTACAAATATAATATTATTTTAAGTAACTCTGACCAAAATAAAGATAAAGAGCTTCGATTAATCAATACAATGTTTGAAAAACAAGTAGATGGTCTCATATACATGGGAGCAACCATTTCAGAAGAGCATGTGCAACAACTAAAAACATCACCTGTTCCAGTTGCTCTTGCGGCTACAATTGATGCGACAGAGACTATTCCATCGGTTAATATTGATTATGAACAAGCGGCATTTGAAGCGACATCCCACTTAATCAATAATGGGACAAAGCATCCTATTTACGTAACTGGGGAGGAAGAATCGGTCGTTAATGAGCTTAAATATAAAGGTTATGAACGAGCGATTACCGAAGCAAAACAAGCGGTTAATGAAGATTATGTAATAAAAGGTGAATTTTCTTATGAATTTGGAGTACAAGCAGCAAACCAAATTATTCAATTAAAGGATTATCCAAAGGCTGTTTTTGCGGCAACTGATGAGATTGCTTTAGGAATTATACACGGGTTACAAGACAATGGGGTAAAAGTCCCAGAGGATGTAGAAGTATTTGGTTTTGATAATACGAGACTTGCGACAATGGTTCGACCAACATTAACAACAGTTGTTCAGCCAATGTATGATATCGGTGCTGTTGCTATGCGTTTACTTACTAAATTTATGAACAAAGAAAATGTAGATGAACAAAATGTCGTTTTACCACATCAAATTGTCAAAAGAAACTCAACAAAACAAAATTAATGCCGATACTATTGGTGTAATGTAATTTTCCTTTTTTAGTGAGATATTTTAATGCTTTTCATAGTTTAGGGAGAGAAAAAAATGAAAAAGAGAGACATTTTTACACCAATTGGTATTACGGTAGGATTTATGATGATCATGTTCGGAATTGTATCAAGTGGAGGAATGGGAGGCTTTGTTGGTTTTATTCACGGGTCTTCCGTTCTTATCGTTCTTGGAGGATTAGTTGCTGCACTTTTGGTTAATTTTAATATTAAACAAATCAAAACAACGAAAGATGTTCTTCAAGAAACCTTCAGACGAAATGACCATGATCTTGCAGAATTAATTACACTATTTGAAAGATTGTCAGAAAGAGCTAGAAGAGAAGGGCTTCTAGCATTAGAAAATGAATTAGAAGAAGTAGAAGATCCATTTATTAAAAAAGGGGTTCTACTAGCGATTGATGGAATTGAGCCAGAAGTGATCAATGACATTATGAATGCAGAAATTGATGCAATGGAAGATAGACATTATCGTGGAAGATTAATCATTGAAAAGGCGGGCGAATACGCGCCAGCATGGGGAATGATTGGTACATTAATTGGCTTAATTTTAATGCTGCAAAATTTACAAGACCCAGAAACCCTTGGCCCGAGCATGGCAGTTTCCCTTATTACGACTTTCTATGGATCTGTATTAGCTAATCTTGTATTTTTGCCAATGGCAGGTAAATTAGAAGAAAAGACAAATGAAGAAGTTTTTATCAAACAGGTGATCATCGAAGGTGTTATCGGTGTCCAATCTGGACAGAATCCTAGAATTTTAAATGAGAAATTGAGTGCATTTCTATCTGATAAAGTAAAAAATAAAAAAGAAGATGTGGAAGAGTTAGTAGAGGAGTCTTTCAATGAGGCGTAATAGAGAAAGACGTAAATCTGTTGACAAAGGTGCCCCAAAATGGATGGTTACGTATTCTGATATGGTCACTTTAATTCTAGTCTTCTTTATCTTATTATTTACTATGTCCCAAATTGATGCTGAAAAATTCAAAAAGGTTGCCGAAGCATTAAGAGCTGAAAATATTTTTGATTCCATGCCATCCATTGTTGAAAAAGAAAATGCGATGAATGAGGTTAAAGGTCTAAATGATGAAATGGAAGAAAAGAATGATGTGACCGATCAACCGAAGGAAACACCAGAGGTACATAATGCAGAGATAACGGAAAATAAAGATACATTAGATGAATTGTTAGCTGAGGTCGAGAGATTCTTAAATGAAAACAATTTGAATGATGTTATTTCCGCTTCTAGAACAGATCAAGGTGTTGTTCTTGTTCTACAGGAGAATGTGTTGTTCGAAACAGGGGAAGCAGATGTTCTTGAGCCTGCCAAACCTTTTCTCGATAAAGTTTCTACCTTAATTTCCAATATTCCTAACGAAGTAAGAGTGGAGGGTCATACGGATGATCGACCTATCTCTAACTATCGTTACCCTTCTAACTGGGAATTATCGGTTGCAAGGGCAAGTAGTGTAATACGCTATATCTTAGCGAATAATAACTTTGACTCCTCTCGATTTATCGCAGCCGGTTTTGGTGACACTCGCCCTGTTGTTCCAAATAATTCTCCAGAGAATTGGAGTAAAAATAGAAGGGTAGAAATGGTGATCTTAGAATTAGATGCGAAAGAGTAAGGATGCTTAGAGCATCCTTTTTTAGTTTTTGGCGTTTTCCACAAATTTCAAGACTTGCTCTAACACTTGTCGATTAAATTCGCTAATTTCCTTTCTTCGTGGAATTGCTTTATAATTCTCCAATGAGTCATGCCAAGTAGTAGGTAAAGTGACTGGACTTTCTTTTTGCCATTCTTCAATCCAATCAGATGAGATGGCACCAGAAAATGAAGTGTTTGTCTGCATAATATTCCATAGCTGTGCCCAAGCTCGTGGAACAACTCGCCAAATATCATACCCTCCACCACCAAGCGCTACCCACTTCCCACCACAATATTGTTGAGCAAGCTGATGGATTTTTTTCGGTATTGTTTCATAGATTTTCATAGTAGTATGCATATGTGTTAAAGGATCTAGATAATGAGTATCTGTTCCGTGCTGACTCACGATAATATCAGGCTGAAAATAACTAGCAATTTTGTCGATCGATTCGTTAAACGTATGTAAATAGGAATCATCTTCTGTGAATGCATCTAATGGAAAATTAAAGCTATATCCAAAGCCTTTTTTTATCCCACGTTCACTAATCTTCCCTGTCCCTGGATATAAATATCTGCCAGTTTCGTGAAAGGAAACGGTACAGACGTTAGGATCATCATAGAAACAGTGCTGTACCCCGTCACCGTGATGGGCGTCTATATCAATATATAAAACTTTAAGGTGATAATGTTGACGAATATATTGAATGGTGATAGCAATATCATTTAATATACAAAATCCAGATGCATGTGTCGGAAAGCCATGGTGAAGTCCTCCCGCTAAATTCAAGGCATGATCTACTTGGTTTGTTAGAACAAGGTTAGCAGCTTCTATACTACCACCAACTATTCGTCTAGCGGCATCATACATATTCTGAAACATAGGGGTATCTGTTGTCCCTATTCCATAAATCTCTTGATTAGCTACAGGCTCGAGTTTACTAGCATGTTTCACTGCATGGATATATTCTGGAGAATGAATGGATAAAATGTCTTCTTCCTCTGCCACAGGAGGAGTAATCACTTGATCTATAGTAAGGGCATGGTGATTTTCTAATAATTTTTTGGTCAAGAGAATTCTCTTTTGATTAAAGGGATGATTTTCATGGAAAGAATAGGCTAGAAAATCATCTGTATAAACAAATGCTGCCTTACAAGCGTTCATTCGTTATCCTCCCTCATTGGTGTCACAACTTCAAATTCCTTACTCTGTTTGATATCATGGATCACATTCATTGGGTTCATTGTTTGAATCCGAAACACCAGTATTTTAAAGCCCGATTGCTGTGGAGTAGGATAGGTGTACACAGAAACAATTTTAATATTGCGCTTGGAGAAGAAAGTGCTTACATCTGAAAGTATACCCACTCGATCCGGTACCCTTATTTCTAAACGTGTACTTGGTCCTTGTGTTCCGGTTAATTGTATAAAGGCATAGAGCAAGTCTTTTTCTGTGACCATTCCAATTAATTTCTTTTGATGGACAACTGGGACACACGCAAATTCCTTTTCGTAAAAAATATTTGCCACCTCTTCAAACAGTTCATCAGGGTGTGTGGTAACAACAGGTGATGACATAATTTGATCAATGGTGTGGTCTAATAATGCTTGATTAATCTCAGAGTCAAGTATAGAGGGACTAGCATCACGGATATCACGATCTGATACGATTCCTATCAAATGTTGATCGTCATCTACGATTGGAATATGACGAATGTGATGCTTGTGTAATAAAGACAATGCATCTGCAATGGTATTATGCTTCTTGAGACTGATTACCTTTTTCTTCATAATTTCTTTGACAAACATGGCTACCATCCTTTCTATGCATTTAAAAATCTTAATTGATCGAATAGCTTCCTATCTTTTTCTGTTACGTTTTTTCCAATACGAACCATTAAACAGTTGGCAGGATGTGCCATGATTTCTGGATCATTAGTAGGGGCCGGGGTTAGCCCACCAGCAAACATCATTTTCTCCATAATCTTACGATAATCCCACACACTTAGCTTTGAATTGTTCAAATCCCAATGCCAATAATATTCTGTGGAAATAATGATGTAATTTTCCATAAATGGATCAGTAACAGATAGCTCAATTAGCTTGGATCCCAATCCTATTCCACGATAAGAAGGAGCTATTTCAATCGCTCCTAATTCTAATAAATTTTCCATATAAAAGGTAGACCATCTTTCAATAGGGTCGGGGTGTAAAAATGTCACATAACCAATAATTACTTTTTCCGATATGGCAACGTTCACTCGGCCTTCCTCAAGATTAGCAATTTCGATGAGTGCTTGATGCTGTTGATTAGCCTTACGAAAGGAATCAAGTCGTGAATGCAATGGGTATTGCTTCAATTCTTCTTCTGTCATTGGTCCTTTTAGCTGAATTTCTCCTAATGATGTTGATAAATGGCTGGAGAATGTTTTTTTGGAATGGATCAATGGAAGTATCACCTCTTTGTACTCTAGTACCTTTATTATACAAAAGAAACCCCTGATCATCAAAAGTCGATCAGGGGCAGGATGGATCATTCTTCTTGTTTCTTGTCTTCTTTTTTCGCAGATTCTTTTTTCTCTTCTTTCTTTACATCCTTTGAAGAGCTTGTCTCTTTTTCACTTTTTCCTTCTTCTTTTTTCTTCTTTTCTTCCACTTTCGTATCACCATAGACGACACTTTTAGATGGTCGTGATTCTAGACCTGAATAATCAACTGCTCGTATGTGATATACCGCATTATTGTCAGGAACTTTAAAGCTAGTGGACGTTGTGCTACCAACCCGTTGAAATTTATCACTGGAGCTACTTGAGCGATAAATTCGGTAGCCAACAACGTCACTGCTACTTGAGTCATTCCACTTTAATGTTTGACCTGAAACCTGAAGTGTAGATGGTGGGTTAGGATTTTCCCCATTTGTTTTTAACGTTCCACTATTAGGGAAGGTTAGTTTTAACCATCCACCAGATGCGTTTCTAGGTATCAATTGCTTGATATTTGATAATTTGTCATAACCCTTTTCTTTCAACCATTCAGGGTTAAAAATGGCACCTTCCTCTTTCGTAAATTCACTTGGTGTCTTATCACTTGCTAGTACAGCCTTGTCACCAACCATTACATAATTTTCGCGAATTAAACTGTTATCCTTTTCAGTAGGTACGTATTTCGCATTGTAAATATCCGTTCGGACAAGACCTAAATCTTTACATACATCTGATGGCAGATCTCCTGATGTTGCACAATAGCTTCTAGAAACAATACCATCAGGTCGTTCAAATGATTGGGATGGCGCCATTAATTCAGGACGAACCTCCGTAGCCGCATTGACAAGCTTGCCCCAAAAGATATTATTTCGACTACTATAACCTTGCGAATCTAACTGCTGGTTATAGTCATAGCCCATCCATGTACCGATCGTTACATTCGGATTCGTTGCTACAAACCATGTATCTTGGAAGTCGTTTGACGTACCCGTCTTTCCGGCCCAGTCCACACTTTTGTTAGTTAAAGTTGCTCTAGCTGCTGTACCTGTACCACGAGTTAATACGTCACGCATCATATCAATGGTCAAATAGCTTGTTTGAGGGCTAAAGACTTCTTCTGATTCACCTTTATGTTCATATACAACCTTGCCATCTTTTGTTTCGATTTTTTCAATCATGTAAGCATCCACGAAATTTCCCATGTTTCCAAATGTAGCATAAGCATTGACATTCTCCTCGACAGTAACCCCATTGTAGGGACTACCTAGTGTTAAGGAGAGATTTTCATAATCACTATGTCCTTGAACCTCTGTTAATCCGTCAAAGCCCATCTTATCTAAAAATAGCTTGGCTGGATTTTGATCTAAGATTTTGTCATAAACCTGCAATGCTGAAATGTTATGAGATTTGTATAATGCTTCCCTTACAGAAACTAATCCATAATACCCTCCAGTGTAGTTAGTAGGAGGTCGATTATAGCCTCTAAAGTTCTTGGCAACATCGGCGACGACTGAGCCTGGCTGTACAACTCCTAATTCCATAGCTGGTGCATATGCTGCTAATGGCTTCATGGTACTACCATTAGGGTTTCTCGTTTCTGTTGCATGATTGTATTGAGATGTTTCAAAGTCACGACCGCCGACAAAGCTTAATATTCTACCAGTACTGTTTTCAATTAAAATACTTCCCACTTGTACTGGCTGTAGTCCTAACTGTTCCATTTCACCAGTTTCAGGATTTTCTACCATAATTGGTTCATTCGTATTTTCATTTACTGCTAATTTATCTCTTCCATAATTATCATAGCTTTTTGCCACTTGTTGAAAAACATCATAGAGCTTTTTATCGATGGTAGAATGGATACGGTAACCGTTACTTCCGAGCTCTCGTTCTGCTCTAATTTGGTACTCTTCTTGAAGAACATCACTAGATGCTAAATCCTCAGCGGTGTATCCATCTTGCTCTGCTAACACATTAGTGAGGATATCAATAGATCGCTCTTTTAATTCTTTCACAAGCCAAGGGTATTCCTCCAGCATCGAATCCTCTGGTTTTTTAAAATCTGCCACGATATCATAGTTAACTGCTTCGTCATATTGCTTTTTATCAATATAACCAGCATCTAGCATCCGTGACAATACAGTTTTCATTTTGGTTAGACCAGGTTCTAAGCCAGCTTGATCCTTCAATCCACCATTATTAACAAAAGGTGTGTAATAAGAAGGACTTTGAGGCAAACCGGCGATATAAGCAGATTGTGCTAAGTTAAGATCAGCCGCATTTACACCGAAAATTCCCTGAGCAGCTGTTTGTACTCCTGCAATGTTTTGACCAGATGCATTTCTACCAAATGGTACGATATTTAAATAGGCCTCAAGAATCTCATCTTTTTCAAAGAATTTCTCCAATCTTAAGGCTAATAACATTTCCTTTGCTTTTCGTTCAAAAGAAACTTCATTGGTTAGCAGCTGGTTTTTAATAATTTGTTGTGTAAGTGTACTCCCACCTGTTTTCGTCTGAGCGTTCGTCACCTCTTGGAATACAGCACGTAAAATAGCTTTCGGGACAACACCATTGTGTGTTTCGAAATACTCGTCCTCTGTAGCAATAATTGCTTTCTTAACAAATTCGCTTACTTTGTCTAAGGAGACTTCATCCCTTTGTAAATCTGTTTGAACATCTGCTAGAAATTGATTCTCGGCAAAATATAATTCAGAAGTCTCTTCATAATTATAAATAGCTGTAGACATTTCCTCTTTTGTTTGGATTTCCTCATCAGACACTAGGGAAGCAAAATAGCCTGCACCTAGCCCACCGACAAAAAAGAAACCAATGATAGCGAGAGTTATAAAAAATAACATTATATTCCAAATGATGTGATAACTTATTCTTGCAGATCTTTGAATCTTGTTTTTCTTCCAAAGTTCCCAAAAAGAGTGCCAGCCTTTTTGTATGTATTGCCAGCATATATGAAAGAAGTTTTTATTATTCATTCAACAAACCTCCATTTCCCCAATCATTATTATAGCATAATCGTCAATGTAAAATGCTTTCTTTTTTTGATTTGAATGGTGTCTATGAGTGAGGATCATGACGTTTTCTTTGCGAATGATAAAAATATTAAATTTTTATTGCATTTCATTTAGATATATGCTAAAAATGTAATAATAACTTTATAAGCTAAACGTTGATTGATTGCAGTAAGGACATGATTCCCTTATGAAGAGAGCTAACGGTCGGTGGAAGTTAGTAATAATCATGGAATGAATTACGATCAGGAGTTTCTTCATGAAGATGAAGACGGTGTATCCAGCATCGATATTTGTTAAGTGGCAATACTTTTTTATTGCAACAAGGGTGGTACCGCGATAATCTCGTCCCTTATTTAGAGGGAGGAGTTTTTTTATTGAATAAAAATAGGAGGAATGAAATACATGCATATTTTGGATGATCTGAAACAAAGGGACTTAATTCAACAAACAACAGATGATGAGGGACTTCGCCAACATTTAGAAGATAATATCGTTACCCTCTACTGTGGGTTTGATCCTACAGCTGATAGTCTTCATATTGGACATTTGCTACCAATTCTAATGCTCAAAAGATTTCAACAAGCTGGACATCGCCCTATTGCATTAATCGGTGGGGGAACAGGCTTAATTGGCGATCCAAGTGGGAGATCGACAGAACGTTCGTTAAACAGTGAAGAGGTTGTACAAGGATTCAGTGATAAGATTAAAGAACAGCTAGCAGGTATTCTTAATTTTGACAATGGAAAAAACAGTGCCGTTGCTCGGAATAACCATGAATGGCTTCATTCTATGACATTTATAGAAGTATTGCGCGATGTCGGTAAACATTTTGGGATTAATTATATGCTAGCAAAAGACTCTGTCGATTCAAGGATCGAAAATGGGATTTCATTCACAGAATTCAGTTATATGATTTTACAATCCATTGATTTTATGAACCTATATGAAAAAGAAAATTGCACATTGCAAATCGGTGGTAGTGACCAATGGGGTAATATTACTGCAGGTATGGAGCTAATAAGACGTACTAGATCTGAAAAAAATCAAGAAGAAGCGAAGGTTTTCGGATTAACGGTCCCACTGATCACCAAAAGTGATGGGACAAAATTTGGAAAAACAGCAGGTGGAGCGGTTTGGTTAGATTCTGATAAAACTTCTCCATATGAATTTTACCAATTCTGGATCAATACAGACGACCGTGATGTGATTCGTTTTATCAAATATTTCACCTTCCTTGATATGGACGAAATAAAAGCTCTTGAGCAAGAATTAGAAACAGCGCCTGAAAAACGGGTGCCACATAAACGGTTGGCAGAAGAGATGACAAAACTTGTTCATGGTGAAGAAGCATTGAGCCAAGCGATAAAAATTACCGATGCTTTGTTTAGTGGAGAACTAAAAAGTCTCAATGCTGCTGAAATAGAACAAGGCTTTAAGGATGTGCCTTCAGTCGCCATAGAAGATAAAGAGATCGGTTTAATCGATTTACTCGTAACAGCTGGAATCTCTTCCTCTAAACGCCAAGCTCGTGAGGACATTAAGAATGGGGCAGTTTATATAAATGGAGAAAGAAACCAAGATCTAGAGCACCAAATTTCTGCCTCAGATCGAATCGAAGAGAAATTCACCATTATAAGAAGAGGGAAGAAGAAATATTTCCTCATTTGTTATAAATAAAAGCAAGAGGACTTTCTATTAGAAGGTCCTCTAGTCTTTACTCACAAACCAAAAGGAAAAAATCATCGAAATCACTATGACGATAAACGGAGCGTAAAAATGTATAAAATCATCCATGTAAGACCACCCCTTCCACTACTTAATTTTTCCTTGAACATAATTTTTGTTAAATAAGAATAATCGAAGTAATAGATATAAAGAAGGTAACAATAAGCAAAATCCAGCAATGAATGCGATAATTAATGCTATAGCCATTCCTTCATTTGTAAAGCCCTCTGCAATAGTTAGGTAAGGATAAAGCAAATATGGATAATGGGAGATACCATAAGCAAAGAACGCGATCAAGAATTGACCAATTAATAACAAAAAAGCAACCCCGTAATTTCTTTTTTTCCAGATCAGATATACAGTTGCAGCAAATAAAATTCCAGATAGCAAAAACATCCACCACACATTGAGCATGTTTTGAAAATGCAGTTCATTATGGACACGGAGTTCTACTATAATTCCACCTGCTGTAATAATCGCAGGAAATGCCCAAATAAGCGCATATTTTCTTAATAATGCAGTTGCCTGCTCATCCTTAGCTTCATTGGCATACCAAGTGAGAAAGACAGCCGATATATACAGGACAGAGGTTAAGCTTAATGTGACAATACTCCAAGTTAGTGGACTGAAAAATAGTGCCACATAATCTAGAGATAACCCTGCTGACGTGTTGTCAATAAATCCTCCTTCAGAAATAGTGAGAACGATTGATAAGGAGGCAGGAATTAATAAACCTGAAAATCCATATAAATAGGTCCAAAAGTGACTCTTTAACTTTCCGTAGGTCGTAAAAGCATAGTACGAGCCCCTAATAGCAAGTAATATAATTCCTAAGCTTGCAGGTACGAGTAAAACAGTTCCATAATAATAAGCCGTGGATGGGAAAAAACCGACGATACCGACAAAGAAAAAAACAAGAAAAACATTGGTAACCTCCCATACAGGGGATAGATATCTTTGGATAATATTACTGATGATATGATTTTTTCTCGTTAATAAACTATAGGCATTAAAAAAACCTGCACCAAAGTCGATCGAAGCAATAATAATATACCCGAATAAGAAAAGCCACAAAACAGATATTCCAATTAATTCATATGACATGGTTACTCCCCACCTTCTCGATCTCTTAATTCACGTTCGATTGGGTTTGCTTTAAACATACGGATAAGTACAATGACACTCGCAATCCCTAATAGAAGGTATAAGCCGATAAAGAGATATAGCATGATGTCGACATCATTACTCGTTGTAGCCGCATCCTCTGTTCTAAGTATTCCTCTTAGTACCCAAGGCTGTCTTCCTACTTCTGCAAGCCACCAGCCAGCCTCGATCGCGAGCATACATAATGGCCCTGTCGTGACTAGTGTCCATAAAAAGAATTTTTTGTAAACAAATTTCTTCCTTAGCCAATTTCCGACGATATAGATTAGGGCAACTAGTGCAACGAACATGCCGATCATGACCATAATGTTAAATAGATAATGTATATAGAGCGGTGGAACATCTTCCTTTGGGAATTGATCCAATCCAAGCACTTTGGAGGTTGGATTCCCATGTGCCAAAATGCTTAGGGCATAAGGGATTTCAATAGAATACTTGATCTCATCACCATTAGTTAAGACGCCAAATAGAGTAAGAGAAGCCTCTTCTTCTGTTTCGAAGTGCCACTCCATAGCGGCTAGCTTTTCTGGTTGGTAGGCTGCTAAATATTTTCCTGAGAAATCCCCGATAATTGCAGAAGCAATGGCAAATACGAGACCGACCTTTATCGTTAGTAAGAGGGCCTTCTTATGGTAGATATGATTGGAGCCTTTGATAATGCGATAAGCACCAATAGAAGCTAGTATAAAGGCAGCTGTCATATAAGCAGTTGCAAGCACATGAGCAACCTTTGTCGGCATTGCGGGATTAAACATGGCAACTAATGGTTGAACATTAATGAATTCACCATTCATCATTTCAAATCCCTGAGGTGCATTCATAAAAGAATTCACCATTGTGATAAAAACAGCAGAACAAGATGCCCCGATCGCAACAGGAATTAATAAAAGCATATGCTTCTTCTGATCCTTAAAACGATCCCATGTATACAAATAAATACCAAGGAAAATAGCCTCAAAGAAGAAGGCGAAGGTTTCCATAAATAAGGGTAATGCAATTGCCTTACCTGCAAGCTGCATAAAGGTTGGCCAAAGCAAATTCAACTGTAAGCCAATAGCTGTTCCTGTGACAACTCCTACAGCAACTGTAATAATATATCCTCTTGTCCACCTTCTTGCCATGAGAATATAATGCTCATCCTGCTTTTTAATCCCCATCCATTGAGCCATAAAGATGAATAGAGGAATGCCAACTCCTATCGTTGCATAGATAATATGAAAGGTGAGGGTTAGTTCCGTTAATACGCGACTATAAAATACACTGTCCATGAATAAAACTCCCTTTATCCCATTAAAATTCTTCTCAGAAGTGCAATACCTAGTAGAATAGCGATGACGACTAGTAAAATGACTAATTTCCGCTCATGCTTTTGGTACATGTAAAAACCTCTTTTCATTTCCCATGCTTCTTATTCATTTTCAGCTTAAAAGATAATATTATACGTCTTAATTGAATAGGATACCTTTAAGTGAGGATATCAAATCAGATATCCCTTTTCAAGATTTGGTAATAATACCATTCTTTCTTATTGAAATCGTAACGGTCTATTGGTAATGTTATATGGGTGAAAAAAATTCTCTTTTGACGTTTTATGATATTTTTAATGGAAATAGGGTATATATTGGAGAGAAAAGAAGGGAAGGTGTTGGAAAATGAGTATGATAGAAGAAATACTCAACAAGATAGTAGAATGGGGAAACCTCATATTATGGGATTATGTCCTTATTTATTTATTAATAGGTGCAGGATTATTTTTTACACTTAGAACAAAATTTATCCAATTTCGTTTGTTTGGAGAAATGTTTAAGGTTATTCGTGAGGAGGCAGTAGAGCAAAGTGGTAAGCGAGGAACAAATGCCTTTCAAGCATTTAGTATCTCGATCGCCTCAAGGGTTGGTACTGGTAACTTAGCAGGTGTAGCATTAGCAGTTGCTATTGGTGGACCTGGAGCTGTATTTTGGATGTGGGTTGTCGCACTAATCGGTATGGCAACAGCATTTGTGGAAAGTACACTTGCTCAAATATATAAGGTGCCTGATCGAGACGGATTTCGTGGCGGACCAGCTTATTATATGGAAAAAGCATTAGGACAAAAATGGATGGGTATTTTATTTTCCATTTTAATTACAATTACATTCGGCTTTGTCTTTAATGCAGTGCAAGCGAATACAATATCTGGTGCTGTGGATGAGGCATTCAATGTTGATCCAATCTGGACTGGTATCATTCTAGTCGTTTTAGCTGCCATTATTATATTTGGAGGAATTAAGCGAATTGCGTCTATAGCTGGAGTCATTGTACCATTCATGGCAATCATCTACATAGTAGTTGGTTTATATGTAATGATCACAAATATTACGGCTCTACCTGATGTTTTCATGATGATAATCAAGAATGCATTTGGACTGGAGGAAGCTATCGGTGGAACAATGGGTGCAGCTATGATGTACGGGATAAAAAGAGGGTTATTTTCTAACGAGGCTGGTATGGGTAGTGCGCCGAATGCAGCCGCTTCTGCTGGTGTCAATCACCCAGTAAAGCAGGGGCTTGTACAATCATTAGCTGTTTTCTTTGATACGATCGTGATTTGTAGTATTACCGCATTTATCATTGTGTTATATGATGGCTTTTATCAAGCATCAGAGGATGGTATTCAACTGACACAGGTCGCTCTAAGCTCACATGTAGGTGAATGGGCATCCATTTTTGTAGCGATAACGATTTTCTTATTTGCGTTTAGTTCCGTAATCGGAAATTATTACTATGGGGAAACAAACATTGCCTATCTAAGAGAAAGCAAGACATTACTAACAATCTATCGTCTTATTGTTTTAGCAATGGTGATGTTCGGCTCCTTAGCTTCGATCCAAATTGTATGGAGTATGGCAGATTTATTCATGGCAATGATGGCTGTCGTTAACCTTGTGGCAATCCTATTCCTAACAAAAATAACGATCAATGTACTTAATGATTATATTAGTCAGAAAAAGGAAGGCAAAGATCCTGTATTCCATTATAAAAATATTAAAGGTTTGAAAAACGTCTCATGGTGGGGAGCACAGGATAACCAAAAAGGAACGAAATAATGGTATAGTAGAAAGAAGGCTTTTGTAATGGAAGCCTTCTTTTTTACTAGAACAAAGAGAGAGAAGGAATATGAAATGAATGAAGCGGCACAGAGTTATTGGATTCACTATACCTTATCAAAATCAGTAGAAAATCAACATACCGTAACAGCCTGGCAATTTGGAGGAAACCCTGATTATTTAGCACAGCTCGTTATGGAAGGTATAAAAACAGCAACCTGCTCAGCAAAAATTTTATACGATAAAGAAGAGGAAAAGCTACCAGCAGTGGGTGATTATAGCATTATTTTAAACAGTAAAGACGAGCCAGTGGCAATTATTAGAACAACAGAAGTAGAAATCATGCCGATGAATCAAGTGTCAGAGGAATTTGCCATAGCAGAAGGAGAGGGAGATAGAACCTACGATTATTGGAAAAGGGTTCATATAGAGTTCTTTACAGAAGAATTAAGTCGATATGATCTTGAATTTTCTGAGGATATCATGCTTGTTTGTGAACGGTTTGAATTGGTCAATGTAAAAGGTGAATGATGGATTGGCATTATTATTTTTAAAATTTCGGTGGACTAACAAACCCTAAGATTATCTCGAAATAGCGCTACTGTTCATATCTGGCGTAACATATGGTATCAGTGGTAGTACAATGGTTGGGACATTACAAAAGCTTATCAATACAAAAGTTGTTAAGTATCTCGGACCACAACCTATTAGTACGTTGCAAAATTACTTAGATACACCTATTGATCGGAAGGTTAGTAAACCCTCTTTAATGGTTACGGAAATGCAAAAACGTTTGAATGCAGGTACGTTTGTAAAATAAGATAGTATATACAATATATTGATGATGTTTTAAAACTATGGGATAGCCCTCACGAGTGTCGGGGCGTCTCTTTTTTATGCTTCTTATAATGTGGACATTTTAAAATTCATCATGTCATTTTATTTACTCATAACTACAATTTGCTCTAGAAAAATGACTTAACTTTGCAAAGAAATCTTCGAGAATAAATCGTGAATTAATTGTTTCATACACTTTAATCGGTCGAAATTTACCGGAATGAAAATAATTCATGTTCTGATCAAAAACTGGTGCAGGTTTCCATGTCCATTTACCACAATCCGGATATATCATTACACCAACAGCTGGGGAATCACCAAGTATTCGGTATTCTGCAGGTCTCGATATACTTTGATTATTAAAATAAATAACCTCCTCTGCCAGGTATTTGCCGATTTCACCATGCGGGTATACTCTTTCAATAAGCTCTGCATAGCCGACAGGCAT
>JACYYK010001899.1_pt1 | contig 30195 bp, 29 predicted proteins | sample 8236871 | NCBI WGS metagenome assembly JACYYK01 (sample SAMN14103087, study PRJNA606662) | landfill metagenome | isolation source: landfill solid waste inoculated with endophyte fungus Paravalsa indica | place: India:New Delhi, Okhla landfill site | collected 2017-11-05 | reverse complement strand
GCCGGGTACGCGAGCAGCAGATGCCCGAGCACGGCCATCTGCCACCGATCGTCGAGCTCGCCGGCCGACAGGGCCGGATCCCGGAACGTCTGATCGCTCATCGTCCGTCACACCGTCTTCAAGACCCACGCGGACTTCGCAGCCCGCGACGGCCACACGAACTCGCCGTGCTGGTGCAACAACCCGGCGCGTCGCAGGTCGCGGATCGCGTTCCGGAAGCCGTCACGTTCGCCGAAGCTGGTGTCATCGGGCGAAACCAACTCCGCGATCAACTCATCGACGCTGAACGGCGTCGGATACTCGAACAGCAGATGCTGCAACACGTCGTTGCGGTTGCGCGCATCCAACTCGACCGGGGACAGCTCCGAGCCGCAGGTAGGCTGGTCGTGCATGGGAGATCTCCGTCTCTCGTGCCGGCCCCAGGGACGTGTCCGCGTCGCCTGGGGCACTTCTTGGCGTTGTCAGTACGCGAACGAACGTAGCTGGACCGGAACCAGAAGCCAAGGCGCTCCGGCCCCGGATGCCCGGTGCACGAAGCCAGCGGCCGCCGGCGTCAATCTTCGCCGCGAGTCAGCCTCATGATCTCGTCGGTGCTCATCCGAGTCGCCGCGCGACCCCGCATGCGTTCCACCACGGCGCGACCGTCACCGCGGGCGCGCCGCACCCCTCTAGCGTCGCGCGAACCAGCCGCGGCCTGGCCCGCCAGCCACGCCGCGTGTGCCTCCGTGGCCTCCTGCTCGTTGCGGCTGATCCAGCCGTCGATCTCGTCGGGGTACGCATCGCAGTAGGCGACCGCCGCCTGAACCACGCCGAGCGGAAGCTCGAGAAATATGGCGGTCCCGGCAACGTCGCCGTCGTTGTCGCGCACCGCGGCGACGACTTCCCAGACGTCGCACCCGGTACCGACGAGTCGCGCTCGTCGCCCCGCCGGACCATCGACGAACCGCACCAGCGGATGCTCATCCGCCCGCAGGCCCTCTTCCACGTACCGCTGCGCCAACCCCCGCGGCGACAGCTGCATCCGCTGCGCCCGGACGCCCAGGCGCTCGACCGTGGACTCCGGCAGACGCAGGTGCAACGGACGACCGGCCATGCGCTGAACGTAGCACTGGGTCGCGGGTTCGCCGCGAACCCGGTCGTACTTTGCCCGCCCTGAGCGGGCGAACTGCACCCCAGTCCGGCCGAGCGCGCCGGCCTGCCGCTGAGCCTCCGAATCGCCGCTGATCCCGACGCCGGCAACCATCCAGCCGCCCCAAACCCCGCCCATTGGGCCACGAAAAGGCCACGAGACCGCTACTGGCGCGTAGACGCTTTCTTCCTACGGCACCGTAGAAAGACGAAGACCCCGCGATTTGCAGGGTCTTCGGGAGGTGCGCGATACAAGACTCGAACTTGTGACCTCACGCATGTCAACGACGCCGAAATGCCGCCTGGATAGCGCGTTTTGCAGGGAAAACGTGCGGGACGCCGACCGGTCCGTATGCGCGGTTTTGCGGGGTTTCGCGTGCCTTAAGGCCACGAGCCCAAGTGCCGTGGCCTAAACCACCGCGGTCCTGCGCACCGACCCAGCGGTCGGCTTTGGTCCCAGGTACGTCCCTCAAGAATGCGACCCCGTGCTTTCGGGCGGTATCCACCCGCATGCGAACGACATTCCGTAGGAGGAATCACATCTCGTTCACCTGCGACGGCGTCGCGGCTGAAACGCTCGGGTTCGCCAGGCCGGAGTGCCCCATCGCATCCGGCCGACGTTCCCCATCCGAGAGGTCCCATGCGTTTTCTCCCCCGCGTCCCGGGTCGTCGACCCCTGGTCGTCGCTGCGGCGACAATCGCCGCCGTCGGCGGTGGCGGCACCGCGTTCGCCGTCAGCTCGATCGGTGAGGCCGATCGCAGCGCCGATCTCGCCGCCGCGATCGACTCCAGCAAGCCGCGCAACGTCATCCTGCTGATCGGCGACGGCACGGACGACTCGATCATCACCGCCGCTCGCAACTACGAGAGGGGCGCGGACGGCCGCTTCGGTGCGCTCGACGAGCTGCCGTTCACCGGCGACATGACCACCCACGGGCTGAAGGTTGGCCCCGGACCTGACTACCCGATCGCCTATGTGTCGGACTCGGCACCGACGGCGAGCGGCTGGTCGACCGGGAAGAAGACCGTCGACAGCCGGATCTCGCAGGGACCGAGCGTCGCCGACACCACGCCCGGCGCCGACTACCGGACCGCGATGGAGATCCTGCGCGACCAGGGCAAGCGGACGGGCAACGTGAGCACCGCCGAGCTGACCGACGCCACACCGGCCGCGGCGGCCGCCCACATCAACTTGCGCGAGTGCAAGGGCCCCGCCAACATGGCCCGCTGCGCCGATGCCCGCAAAGCCAACGGCGGCAAGGGGTCGATCGCTGAGCAGCTGGTCGACAACAAGATCGACGTCCTGCTCGGCGGCGCCCGCGGCAGCTTCAACCAGAAGATCGACGCCGACGACCGCAGCGTCCTGCAGTACGCCAAGGACGAGCACACCTACGTCGAGGTCGCCAACCGGACCGAGCTCGACGCCGTCCGCTCGCTCGACGACGGCCCGATCCTCGGCCTGTTCGCCAGCGGCAACATGACGCCGCGGTACGCGCCGCTCGTCGCCACCGCTCCCCCGGGCGCCGGTGGCCCCGACCAGCGGTGCACCGAGGCGGACCGCGGCGAGCAGCCCTCGCTCGAGGCGATGACCCGCAAGGCGATCGAGCTGCTCGACAACCCGAAGGGCTTCTTCCTCCAGGTCGAGAGCGCGATGGTCGACAAGCAGGAGCACGCGTCGGACATCTGCGGCGCGATCGGTGACGTCGGCGAGCTCGACAGGGCCACGCAGGTCGCCCTCGACTACCAGGCCGAGCACCCGGACACGCTGATCATCGTCACCAGCGACCACGCGCACTCGACGCAGATCGTGCCCGGCGTCGACGCGGGGCGGCAGACCGCCACGCTGAAGACCGCCGACGGCGACCCGATGTACGTGGCCTACAGCACCCAGGAGTCCGGGTCCTCGCACACCGGCACGCAGGTCCGGGTGGCCGCCAAAGGCCCGCAGGCCGCCAACGTGACGGGCCTGATCGACCAGACCGACCTGTTCCCGACGATCCTTGGCCGCGAGCCGAGCGAACTGCCGACGATCACGGTACCCGGCGAGACGGTCACCGTTCCCGGCGAGACCGTGACCGTGCCCGGTCCGGCCCGGACCGTGACCGTCCCCGGCCCGACGCAGACCGTGACCGCGCCGGCCCGCCCGATCGCCCCGCGCATCTCGGTCAACGTGCCGCGCTCGATCACACGCAACCAGCTGCGCCGGCCCGGCGTGACGGTGACCGTCGCCGCGACCGGCGCGGCCCGCGTAACCGTCGAGCTGCGACGCGGCAACACCCGGATCGTCCGCAAGTCGGTCCGCTCCAACGGCGGCACCGTGCGACTGCCGGCTCGCGCCAACCGCGGCACGCTGCGCGTCGTGGTGAAGGCGACAGGCGAGGGCCGCGACCGGACCACCAGCCGTACGCTGCGCGTCCGCTAACCCGATGGCGTCGACGGGCCCCGCGGACGCGGGGCCCGTCATGCCGGATCGTCCGACGCAGAAGAGCACGCCGCGCAGATGCCGTCGCGGCGTCGGTGCTTTCCCTAGCGGGTAGCGGCACTCGCCGGACTGGGTCGGTCCGGCAGCAGGCGCGGAACCAGTCGGACGTAGACGACCATGCCGACGATCTCTACCAGCGTCTGCGTGACGATCACCGCCGCCGCCAGCGCGTACGCGCTGTCCAGCGCCAAGGCGAGCGGCAGGACCACCAAGGAGTTGCGGGTCGCACCCGAGAAGATCAACGCTCGCCCCGTCGGAGGATCGAACCGCATGCGCACCGCGAGGATGCGCCCGACGACGGCCATGAGGACCAGGAACGCGACGTAGATCGGGACGACGCCGAGCACGTCCCCGAACTCGTCCTTGACGTGCGGAACCTGCGACGCGACGACCACCAACAAGGTCGCCGCCATCAGCGCCACCGGCGTCAGATCAGCAACGTGCTTGACCCGCGCGCCGGTCGGAGAACGTTTCGCCCAGGCCTCGGTGCCCCATGCCAGGGCGAGCGGCAGCGCGATCAGGACGAGGAATGCCTCGATGAACGGTCCGGGCGTGATGATCTCCGCCAACTCGGAGCCCATGAAGAACCACAGGTACGCCGGCAGCAGCGCCATCTGCGCGAGCATCAGCAGCGGTGCGGCGGCCAGCAGCCGGCGGTGGCTGCCGCCCGCCAGGCGGGTGAACACGATCACGTAGTCGATGCACGGCGTCAGCAACGCCATCAACACGCCAAGCTCCACGGCTCGGCCCCCTGGCGCGAAGCGACTGAGGCTGAAGGCGATCACGGGCACGATCGCGAAGTTGAGAACGAACGCGACGACGAGGAACCGACGGTCAGCAAACGCCGACCGCAGTTCGGTGAACGGCACCTGCAAGAACGTCACGTACAAGAGCGCCCCGAGCACCGGATAGATCATCGCCTCGAACACGCCGTCAGCACCCGGAGCAAGCAGTCCGACCACAGCACCGACGGCCAGAGCGACTAGGTAGACGGGAACCTGGCGCCGCTCCAGGCGATCAGCGACGTCCCGGGCGCTCACCCGCGCGCCGCCGAGCGTGTGATCCGTTGGAAGGCGCGCGTGCGCTGACACGGGGGCGGTCCGGACGTCCTCCGCTGGCTCCTGTCATCCATCGAGGAGCTACGCCGCGGCCGAGACCTGGGAGCTCAGTTCGGCGGCAAAGGTCTCCAGTGCCCCCGGAGCCAGCCGGTAGTACGCGAACGATCCGCGCTTCTCACGCTCGACGATCCCAGCGGTCAGCAGTTGCTTGAGGTGGTAGCTGACGCCGGACTGCTTGAGGCCCAGCATCTCCTCGAAGTCGCAGACGCAGACCGCATCGCCGCCGGCCAGGATCAGCCGATTGATGATCCGCACGCGATGACGGTCCGCCAGGGCCTTGAAGACCTGCTCCAGGCGGACCGCGTCATCCTCGGTCATCGCCTCGCCGGTCAGCGGCGGGCAGCAACGGATCACGGGCAGCTCCTGCATGCCCACCATCGTATCGAAATATTTTGATGCGTCGGCAACTTTGCGCTACGGTCAAAGGCATCAAGAATTTTCGATGCCACCTGGAGTGCTCGTGACCACCACCGCGTCCCTGCCGACCGTCGTCATCGGTGCCGGCCCGGTCGGCCTCACCGCCGCCGTCCACCTCGTCCGCCGGGGCATCACGCCGCTCGTCCTCGAAGCCGGCGAGCAGGCAGCAACCAACGTCCGCGACTGGGGGCACGTCCGTCTGTTCTCCCCGTGGGAGTTCTCGGTCGACCCCGTCGCCTCCGAGCTGCTGACCGCCAACGGCTGGACCGCCCCGTCGCCGGACGAGTTCCCCACCGGCCAGGAGCTCGCCGATCGCTACGTCTCGCCGCTGGCTGCGCTTCCCGCGCTGCGAGGCCGCATCCGGTACGGCGCACGGGTTCGCGCCGTCACCCGTCGCGGCGTCGACAAGCTCAAGGACGCAGGGCGCGACGAAGCACCGCTGGAGGTCGTCGTCGAGACCACCCGCGGCCACGAACGCGTCCTCGCCGGCGCGGTGATCGACGCCTCCGGCACCTGGCAGACCCCGAACCCGCTGGGTTCCGGCGGCGTCCCCGCGGCCGGCGAGCGCGAGCACGCCGAGCGCATCGCCTACCGGATCCCCGACGTCCTGACCCGCGACCGCGACCGCTACGCCAACCGCCGGATCATCGTCCTGGGGACCGGCCACTCCGCGTTCAACGTGATCGTCGACCTCGCTGAGCTGCGCAAGACCGAGCCGGACACCGAGATCGTGTGGGCAATCCGCCGCCCGCAGTTGGGCACCACGCTGGAGCCCGGCGCCAACGACCCGCTACCCGAGCGCGGAGCGATCGGCGGCCACGTCGGTCGACTGATCAATGAGGGCGCGATCGAGCTCGTCACCGACTTCCACACCCTCGCCGTAGACGGCGAGCAGGAGCAGATCTTCCTGCGTGACGGTGACCGCGAGCTGGCCGCCGACGAAGTGATCGCGACCACCGGATTCCGACCGGACCTCTCGATCCTCGGCGAGCTGCGGCTGGACCTCGACGACCGCGTCGAGGCCCCGCGCCAGCTGGCCCCGCTGATCGACCCGAACCTCCACTCCTGCGGATCGGTGCCGCCCCACGGCGTCGACGAGCTCAGCCACCCCGAGCATGGCGTGTTCGTCGTCGGCATGAAGAGCTACGGCCGCGCCCCGACCTTCCTGTTGCGCACCGGCTACGAGCAGGTCCGCTCGATCGTCGCCGCGCTGGCTGGCGACTGGACTGCCGCGAGGAAGGTCGAACTGGTGCTGCCTGACGGCGACGGGATCGGCAAGGCCTGCTGCGCCCCGCAGCGCGTCGAACAGGTCGGTGCTTCCTCCTGCTCGGCCGCGCCCGTTTCGGCTGCTGAGCGCGAGCCCGCCTCGGTGTCGTGAGCCAGGCGCCCGGCACGACCGGGCAACCACGAACCGTGATCCCGGCGACGCCCACCCGTCGCCGGGATGCCCGCACCGTCGCGGTGCTGTCGGTCACCGAGACGATCTCGTGGGGGATCGTCTACTACGCCTTCGCGGTGTTCCTGCCGCCGATGGTCGCCGCCCTGGGCGCGTCGACCACCACCGTCGGCGGCGCACTATCGCTGGCCTTGGTGATCTCCGCGGTGGCTGGGATCCCTGTCGGCTGGTACCTCGACCGGCACGGCCCGCGCCTGTTGATGACCGTCGGCTCGGTGGCCAGCGTGTTGCTGGTCGTCGCGTGGAGCCAGGTGCAGAGCGTTCCGGCGCTCTACCTGGTCTGGGCCGGACTCGGGCTCGCGATGGCCGCAGTCCTCTACGAGCCGGCCTTCGTCGTGCTGGCCAAGTGGCTGCCCGACGCGACAAGCCGGCGGCGGGCGATGACCGTCGTCACCTTGGTCGCCGCGCTGGCGAGCTTCATCTTCATCCCGCTCGCCCAGGCGCTTCTGGACGCCCACGGCTGGCGCGACGCACTGCTTATTCTCGCGGCGATCCTGACGGTGACAGTCCCGCTGCACCTCCTGTTGCCCCCAGGCCGTCCCCCGACAACCCGGGGCGGTCCGGCCGCCGAGCCGGGGGCCGTGCGTCGGATCGCGCGCCGTCGGGACTTCCAGCGCCTGACGGCCGGCTACTTCCTCGCGTCGTTCGCCGGGATCGCGCTCTTGGTCCTGGCGATCCCGTTCCTCACCGACCGTGGCTACTCGGCCGGCTTCGCCGCGTTCGCCGTCGGCACGATCGGCGCGGCGCAGATCCCCGGACGACTGCTGTTCAGCGTCTCCGGACGCTGGCTGGCCGACCACCACGTCACGCCGCTGATCTTCTCGCTCGTCGCCTTCGGTCTGCTGCTGATCCTGGTCGCGCCGTCGGCGGCGGTCGTGCTTGCGGGCACGATCGTGCTGGGGATCGGCAACGGCATGACCACGCTCTCCCGTGCGACCGTCCTCGCGGATCGGTTCGGCACTGCCGCATACGGTGCAGTGGCAAGCATCACCGCGGCGGCGACGACCGGCGCCCGCGCGATCAGCCCCGTTGCGGCGGCCGGCTTCGCGTCGCTTGCCGGAGTCGACATGCTGATCGTGGCGCTGATCGGGTGCGCGGTCGGTGCGGTCTCCATGACGGTCGGACTCGAGCGGCATGCGCCTATCCACGAACGGCCGTGGATCGGCTCAAACCCTGGGCACCAACAGGGCTAGCGGCCTGCCGGCGCGGCTCCCGTGTCAGCGTCGGTGCTCGCCTGTTGCAGAGCGCGCCGAATCCACTCGTTGGGAGGCGTTGGTCTCGCGGCACCTTCCCATCGGTAGATCCGACACTTCAACCCGTAGTCTGTTCGCTTCGCCGCGGTAGGGTCAACATCGCGTCCGTTGATGCGAATCGACGGCGAACCGAGGAAGCGCTGGCGCTCGGCGTCCTCAACGGTCTCAACCGCCTGGAGCTGGATCGAGTTGGGATCGAGGCCGCTGGCAAGAACAAGCGCCCGTAGCCGCGGCATCAGCTCGCCGTACGACGGGCACCCAGCGAAATAGAGCACCTGGATCTCCATGGTTCGAGTGTCACACTCCGACTAGAACGGCCCCTACAACCGGGGGCATGCGCCGGGGCCGGCGCACGATTCACCTCGGATGTGGAGATCTCGCCCGTCGTCGCTCAGGCAGATAGCTCGGCCGCAAGAACCTGGACTCGCCGGTCGATCTCGTCGCGGGTCTGTCGAACCCGGTCGACGTCCTGGCCCGAGGGGTCCTCGAGCTGCCAGTCGATGTACCGCACGCCGGGCACGAACGGGCACTCGTCGCCGCAGCCCATCGTCACCACGACATCGGCCCACTCCGCCATCTCGCGCGTGAGCTTCTGCGGCGTGCGGCCGCGCAGGTCGATCCCCAGCTCGTCCATCACCTCGATCACCTCGGGATGGACGCGCTCGGCGGGTGTGGTCCCGGCCGACCGCGCGTCGTGGGCGCCTTCGACGGCGCGGGTGAACAGGGCCTGGCTCATCTGCGAGCGGCCCGCGTTGTGCAGGCAGACGAACAGCACGTGCGCCATCAGACCACGCCTTCCACCGCGGCGCTGGATGTCGCGCGGGCAGCGCGTGAGCGGGCCGGATCCCCGGGCAGCAGGAGCGAGAGCAGCCCGGCGGCGAGGACCATGATCGCCGAGCCCCAGAGGCAGGCCTGAAGGCCCTGCCACTGGTAGAGCGCGCCGGACAGCACGGTGCCGGAGAGCCGTCCGAAGGCGTTGGCCATGTAGTAGAAGCCGACGTTCATCGCGACCTTCGAGCCCTCGGCGTAGGCGAGGATCAGGTACGAGTGCACCGCGCTGTTCATGGCGAACACGACGCCGAAGACGATCAGTCCGGCGACGATCACGACGTCGGGGTCGATGCTGGTGCTCATCGCGACCGCGATCGCCGCGGGGAAGGCCGCCAGGACGAACGCGAGCTTCGCGGCGGTCCTGCCGTCGGGGTCCTTGACGAACCGCGGTGCGGCGGCTTGGACGATGCCGTAGCCGATCGTCCAGACGGCCATGAAGATCCCGACCTGCCAGAACGACCAGCCCATCACGGTGCGCAGGTAGACGGGAAGGCCGACGACGAACCAGACGTCGCGGGAGGCGAAGAGGAAGATCCTCGCACCGGCCAGCAGGTTCACCGAGCGGTTGTTGGAGAACATCTGCCGGAACTTCGCCGACGCATCGGGCGTCCCGAGATCGCCCCGCATCAGCAGCAGCGTGCCGACGAGCCCCGCCGCGACCAGGCCGGCGACGCACCCGAGCGCGGCCTGGAAGCCGACGAGGGTGAGCAGCAGGCCGCCGAGGAAGAACCCGACGCCCTTCAGGGCGTTCTTGGAGCCGGTGAGGATCGCGACCCACGTGTAGAGCGCGCCGGGGACGTCCTGCGGCACGACGAGCTTCACCGCGCTCTTGGACGACATCTTCGTCAGGTCCTTCGCGATCCCCGAGAGCGCCTGGGCGACCATCACGTACCCGACGACGAGCCACGACTCCGGGGCCAGCGCGAGCATCGCCAACGCCAGCAGTTGGAACGACAGGCCACCCAGGAGCGTGGACTTCAGGCCCCACCGCGCGGCGATGTAGCCACCGACGAGGTTGGTGATGATCCCGAAGACCTCGTAGAAGAGGAACAGCGAGGCGACCTGCAGGGGGCTGAAGCCGAGCTCGTAGAAGTAGAAGAGGACCAGCACGCGGATCGCGCCGTCGGCGATCGTGTCCGCCCAGTAGGCACCGGTGACCACCATGTAGTTGCGCAGATCACCCCCACGCCGCTCCACGGTCTCGGCCGGGGTGCTCACGGCCGGGGCTCCAGCGACGCGGCCACGATCCCGGCGAGCTCGACCCACCGGTTCACGTAGCCCCACTCGTTGTCGTACCAGGCGAGGATCTTGACCTGGGTCCGGTCGGTGACCATCGTCGACGGAGCGTCGACGATCCCCGAGCGCGGATCGTCCTTGAAGTCCACCGACACCAACGGCCGCGTCTCGAAGCCCAGGATGCCGTTCAGCGGTCCCTCGGCGGCCATACGCAACAGCTCGTTGACTTCCTCGACGGTGGTCTCACGCGCGACCTCGAAGACCGCATCGGTCAGCGAGGCGTTGAGCAGCGGGACGCGGACGGCGAGGCCGTCGAGCTTGCCCTGTAGGTCCGGGAAGATCAGGCCGATCGCCGTCGCCGACCCCGTCGTGGTGGGGATCAAAGAGAGGCCGGCGGCGCGCGCCCGCCGGAGGTCCTTGTGCGGCGCGTCGACCATCGTCTGGGTGTTGGTCAGGTCGTGCAGCGTCGTGATCGACCCGCGCAGGATCCCCAGACCCTCGTGGATAACTTTCACGACCGGCGCGAGGCAGTTGGTCGTGCACGACGCTGCCGTGAGGATGTCGTGGGCCTGCGGGTCGTAGCGGTCGTCATTGACACCGACGACGACGTTCAGCGCTGAACCGTCCTTGACCGGCGCGGCGACGATCACCTTCCGCACGCCGCGCTCGAAGTACGGGGCCAGCGTCGCCTGGTTCTTGAACGTGCCGGTGCCCTCCAGCACGAGATCGACGCCCAGCTCGTCCCACGGGACATCGCCGGGTGTCGCGTACGCGCTGTAGCTGAGCATCGTGCCGTCGATCGTGACCGCGTCGCCATCCGCGGCGATGTCGTGATCCCAGCGACCGTGCACGGAGTCGAACTCCAGCAAGTGCGCAGCCGTCGCGGCGTCACCGGCGATCTCGTTGATGTGGACGAACTCCAGATCCTCTCGGCCCCACCCGGCACGCAGCGCCAGGCGACCCATGCGCCCGAAGCCGTTGATCCCGACCCGGACCGGCCTCATGCGGCGCACCGGCCGGATTCCAGGCACTGCTTGACCTCGCGGTGCGCCAGCGTCATGACGTGTCCGCGAACCGTTGCGTCGTCGTAGCCGGCAAGTACTTGATCCGCGCACGTCCGGATCTGCTGATCGGAGTACGTCTCGCCCAGCTCCTCCCGGACCGCCGGAAGGAGCCACGCGAGACGGAGCTGGTGGGCGGTGCCGTCGGTGCGGATCTCCTGCAGGTGCCGTGTGAGGAGATCCTTGACGTGCTGCTCGATCTGGTCACGGATCTCCCGCACCCGCTCGATCGCAAGCCCCGATGGATCGTCGACGTTCCACTCCTGCACCATCGTCGGCACGAACGGGCACGCATCGCCGCAGCCCATCGTGATCGCCCAGTCGGCATGCAGTTGCATCTCGACGGTCAGCTTCTGCGGCTTGCGTCGGGAGATGTCCAGGCCGATCTCGGCCATCGCCTCGACGACGACCGGCCAGACCGCCTTGGCGGGCTGCGTACCGGCGGACTCCGCCCCGATGTCGTCGGGAGCCAGGCGGTCGAAGAACGCCTGGGCCATCTGAGAGCGGCCCGCGTTGTGGTTGCAGACGAAGAGGACGTGACGCATGAGTTTCGGACTCCGGGGATCAGGCGGGACGGGGTTCGGCGCGTGACGTCTGTTGATCGTCGTGTCGCGCTGCGGCCTCTTCGACCGGGTAGAAGCGGCGGCGGGCCCAGAGCGCGACGTAGACCAGGCCGACGAGCACCGGGACCTCGATCAGCGGGCCGACGACGCCGGCCAGCGCCTGACCGGAGGTCGCGCCGAAGACCCCGATCGCCACGGCGATCGCCAGCTCGAAGTTGTTGCCTGCGGCGGTGAAGGCGAGCGAGGCGGTCCGGGCGTAGTTGGCCCCGATCGCCCGCCCGGCGGCCCAGCCCGCGGCGAACATCACCGCGAAGTAGACGAGCAGCGGCAGCGCGATCCGCACGACGTCCAGCGGCTGCGAGGTGATCGCGTCACCCTGGATCGCGAACAGCATCACGATCGTGAACAGCAGACCGTAGAGCGCGAACGGCCCGATCTTCGGCAGGAACGTCTCCTCGTACCAGACCTCCCCCTTCTTCCTGACCCCGATCACGCGGGTCAGGGCACCGGCGACCAACGGGATGCCGAGGAAGATCAGCACCGTGCGGGCGACCTCCCAGATGCCGATCGAGAAGCCCTGGGTGTCGAGGCCGAGCAGGTCCGGCAACGCGGTCAGGTAGAACCAGCCGAGCAGGCTGTAGGCGACGATCTGGAAGACCGAGTTGACGGCGACCATGAGGGCGGTCGCCTCGCGGTCCGCACACGACAGGTCCGACCAGATCAGCACCATCGCGATGCAGCGCGCGAGTCCGACGATGATCAGGCCGGTACGGAACTCCGGCTGGTCGGCGAGGAAGATCCAGGCCAACGCGAACATCAGCGCCGGCCCGACGACCCAGTTGAGCACCAGCGACGCGCCGAGCATCTTGGCCGTCTGGGGGCTGCGGTCGCGGACGACCTCGCCGTAGCGGACCTTCGCCAGCACGGGGTACATCATCAGCAGGAGCCCGAGCGCGATCGGCAACGAGACGGTGCCGATCCGCAGCTTGTCCAGGCCCTCGTTGATCGACGGGATCGCGGCACCGAGCCCCAGGCCGACCCCCATCGCGACCAGGATCCAGACGGGAAGGAACCGGTCGAGCGTGGATAGGCGCTGGAGGACGGGGGCGTCGGCGGCGCGGGGGGCTGATGCCATGCGCCGCAGGCTATCAATCGACGTTCATCGCTTCAATCAGCCTCTGTCGATTAAGTGTCCTTCGTGGCGTCGGGGATCCCGGCGGTAGTTAGATCGAAGGCTGTCGACTAGATCGACCGATGGCCATTCTTTACAACGCGGTAACAACGGCGTAACGGGAGCGGTTCCGGGCCGTTGCACTCTTCCGGGCATGGCGATTACAGCCGAGTCCGTGGCGGTCCTTCCCGGGGCGCTCGAGGTCTTTCCGGGTGAGCACGTTGTGCGTGTCCGGGGACAGGTCGAGCGGTTCACCCGTCTCGAAGTTCGCGTCCTGCTCTATCTCGCATTGCACCGCGACCGGGTGATCTCCCGCGAACAGCTCTTCGAGTACGCGTGGGAGCAGCCACTGGCCGAAGGCTCTCGGTCGGTCGACGTCTACGTCCGCCGACTCCGCAGCAAGCTCGCTCGCTTCTTCCCGGAGTGGACCTTCATCCACACGCACTTCGGCATCGGCTACCGCCTGGCCCCGGAGCCGACGCCCGCGCCGGCGGCCTCTCGGCCACCCGCCCGTTCGCCACGGCGTCGCGTAGTGCTCGCCGCGCCGTACGACCCCAAACGACCCAGTACCGAGGAGACCCAGTGAAGACCAAGCGCATGAGCGTCCTGACCGGCGCCCTGATCCTGACCATCGGCCTCACCGCCTGCGGCAGCGACGACAACGGCGACAACGGCACCGCCGCCGCGTCTTCTGACGCGCCCGCACTTTCGGGCACGGTCCGCATCGACGGCTCCAGCACCGTCGCGCCACTCTCCGAGGCCGCCGCCGAAGGCTTCCAGGCCCAGCAGAAGGGCGTCCGCGTCACCGTCGGAACGTCCGGCACCGGTGGCGGCTTCGAGAAGTTCTGCGCCGGTGAGACCGACATCTCCAACGCCTCCCGCGCGATCGAGGACGACGAGAAGGCGGCCTGCGCCGAGAAGGGCATCACCTACGACGAGTTCACGGTCGCCAACGACGGCTTGTCGGTCGTCGTCAATCCCGAGAACGACTGGGCGACCTGCCTGACGGTCGACCAGCTCAACAAGATCTGGGACAAGGACTCCAAGGTCAACAACTGGAACCAGGTCGACCCGTCGTTCCCCGACGAGAAGCTCGAGCTCTTCGGCGCGGGCACCGACTCCGGCACCTTCGACTACTTCACCGAAGCGATCAACGGCGAGGAAGGCCGCAGCCGCTCCGACTACGGAGCGACCGAGGACGACAACGTCACCGTCCAGGGTGTCCAGGGTTCCAAGGGCGGTCTCGGGTACTTCGGCCTCTCGTACCTGGAGCAGAACGAGGGCAAGGTCCGCGGCGTGGCGGTCAAGGACAAGTCCGGCGAGTGCGTCGAGCCGACGGGCGAGACCGTCAAGGACGGCAGCTACAAGCCGCTCGGCCGGCCGCTCTTCATCTACGTCAACGGCAAGGCACTGAAGAACGAGGCGGTCGACGCGTTCGTGAAGTACTACGCCGAGAACACCGACGCGCTGACCGAGCAGGCGCTGTTCGTCGGCCTCACCGACGACCAGAAGGCCGAGCTGCAGCAGAAGCTCGACGCCCTCAAGCAGTCCGCCTCGGCGACCAGCTGAGATCGCTGGCGCGTCGCGATGGCCACACCATCCACCACCGCTCCGGCCCGCAGCCGCACCTCGCTGCTGCGGGCCACGCGCCCCCGCTACGGCGAGCGCGCGATCAAGACACTGCTCTTCCTTGCGGCGGCCGTCTCGGTCCTGACCACCGTCGGCATCGTCGTCGCGCTCGCTGAACCGACCATCGAGTTCCTGGGCGAGGTTCCGATCGGCGACTTCCTCACCGGCACCGACTGGCGTCCGTTGTTCAAGCCCGCCGACTTCGGCGTGCTGCCGTTGCTCTCGGCCACGTTCGTCGTCACGTTCTGGGCGCTCGTGGTCAGCGTGCCGTTCGGCATCGCGGCGGCGATCTACCTGAGCGAGTACGCAAGCGACCGGGTCCGCAAGGTGCTCAAGCCCACCCTCGAAGTGCTCGCCGGCATCCCGACGGTCGTCTACGGCTTCTTCGCGCTCACGTTCCTGACCCCGCTCTTGCAGGACATCTGGTTCCTCGGCGATCCACCGGGCGTGTTCAACGCACTGGCGGCCGGATTGGTGATGGGGATCATGATCCTGCCGACCGTCGCGTCGTTGTCCGAGGACGCGATGGCCGCGGTGCCGCAGTCGCTGCGCCAAGGCGCCTACGCGCTCGGGTCGTCGAAGCGCATCGTGGCCTGGCGGGTGGTCGTTCCGGCGGCGTTCTCCGGCATCGTGGCGGCCTGCGTGCTGGCGATCTCCCGCGCGGTCGGCGAGACGATGATCGTCCTCGTCGCGGCCGGCGGGACCCCGAACCTCTCGCTCAACCCGCTCGAAGGTATGCAGACGATGACCGCGTTCATCGCCGCCGCCGGCCTGGGCGACCAGCCGACCGGAAGCATCGGCTACAAGACGATCTTCGCCGTCGGGGCGGTGCTGTTCGTCTTCACTCTGCTCATGAACCTCGGCGCGATCCGCTTGGTCCGCCGCTTCCGTGAGGTCTACGAATGAGTGAACGACTCCGCGGAGGGCTGTTTCGCGCCGCGCTCTACTTCTCGATCGGACTGGCGCTGACCGCGCTGGTGACGCTGATCGTCTCCACGATCGTGGACGGCGCACCGCGCCTGAACCTCGACCTGCTCAGCAACTTCCCCTCCAGCAACCCCGAGGTGGCCGGCGCGCAGTCGGCGATCGTCGGCACGATCTGGGTGATCGGGCTGACCGCGTTGATCACGATCCCGCTGGGCGTCTGCGCGGCGATCTACCTGGAGGAGTACGCCGACCGCGATCGGTGGTGGAACCGCGCGATCGAGCTGAACATCCAGAACCTCGCCGCGGTGCCGTCGATCGTCTACGGGATCCTCGGCCTGGCGTTCTTCGTCCGCGGGTTCATCGGGCTCGGCCAGAGCGTCCTGGCGGCGGCCCTGACGCTGTCGTTGCTGGTCCTGCCGATCGTGATCATCTCCTCCCGCGAGGCGATGCGCGCGGTCCCCGACACCATCCGCCAGGGCTCCTTGGCGCTCGGCGCCTCGCAGTGGCAGACGATCTGGCGACAGGTGCTGCCCGCATCGATCCCGGGGATCGCCACCGGAACGATCCTCGCGCTCTCGCGAGCGATCGGCGAGGCCGCGCCGCTCGTGCTGCTCGGTGGCCTGACGTTCATCACCTTCAACCCCGAAGGGCTCGACAGCGCCTTCACCGTCCTGCCGATCCAGATCTTCAACTGGATCTCCCGGCCCCAAGACGAGTTCCGAACCCTCGCCGCCGCAGCGATCTTGGTGCTGCTGATCCTCCTGCTTCTGATGAACGCGGCAGCGATCCTGCTGCGCAACAAGTACCAGCGAAAGTGGTAACGCCCATGTCCGAATTCGACACCGGCAACGGCCTCGTCGGCGCAGGCGCCGACCAAGCCCCGGCCACACCGCACACGTCACCGGCGGTTCGCCTGACCGCGACCCACCGGGACGTGCAGGACACCGCCACCGTCTTCCGTCTGGAGGATGCAGGCGTCGCCTACGGCGGCAAGCCCGCCGTGGAGGGCATCTCGATGGATATCCATCAGCGCGAGATCACCGCCTTCATCGGCCCGTCGGGATGCGGAAAGAGCACCCTGCTGCGCTGCCTCAACCGGATGAACGACCTCGTTCGCGGCGCCGCGGTCTCCGGGCGGATCGAGTTTCACGACGAGGACCTATACGACCCCCGGGTCGACGCCGTCGAGGTGCGCAAGCGGATCGGGATGGTGTTCCAAAAGCCCAACCCGTTTCCCAAGTCGATCTACGACAACGTCGCCTTCGGCCCCCGCGTGCTGGGCCTCAAGCAGGACCTCGATGGGCGCGTCGAGCAGGCGCTGCGCCGCGCCGCCCTGTGGAACGAGGTCAAGGACCGACTCAAGGAGAACGCCTACGGCCTCTCCGGCGGACAGCAACAGCGACTCTGCATCGCGCGCGCCCTGGCCACCGACCCCGAGGTGCTGCTGATGGACGAGCCGTGCTCGGCCCTGGACCCGATCTCCACCGCACACATCGAGGACCTGATCCTCAAGCTCCGCGAGGAGTTCTCGATCGTGATCGTCACGCACAACATGCAGCAGGCTGCCCGGGTCTCCGACCGCACAGCGTTCTTCACGGTGACCGACGAGGGCCCCGACTCCTCGCGCATCGGGACCCTCGTCGAGTACGGGTCCACCAGACACCGCGCGATAGGCGCACCGAGTCCTACGTCACCGGCCAGTTCGGCTAGGCCACCGGCCGACCGGGGAAGGGGATTCGGATGTGGGGCAACACCGCACGACCGCTCCAGGTCGATCACACCGCCCGAGCGGTTGCCTGCGACGGCCAGTCGGTCTCGCTGACCAAGCGGGAGTACGAGATCCTGCTCGCGCTGCTGGACGCCGACGGCGGGGTCGTCACGCGCGAGCGCCTGCTCGAACGGATCGGCGTCGATCCGATCGTCGGCTTCCGGGACCGCCGGGTCGACGTCCACGTCTCCAATCTGCGTGGGAAGCTCTCGTCGCTGGACCCGCACCGAGACTTCGTCCAGACGCGCACGGGCATCGGGTACCGCCTGGACTTGGATCCGTGATCCTCGGCTGAATTGACGTCTACCGATTTAACGCTATCGTGTAGATCGATGTCCGTCGATATGGAACTGACGCCCAAGACCAAGCGCGCCGCCGGGGCACCGTGCTGCGAGCCCGTCGTCTACCCCGACGTCGACCGCGATCAGGCCGCACGGATGGCCGAGATCGCCAAGGCGCTCGGCGACCCGATCCGCCTCCAGGTCATCGACGTGCTGCGCAAGCACGCCGGCAAGGTCTGCGTCTACGAGCTCGTCCCGCTGTTCGACGTCTCGCAGTCGACGCTCAGTCACCACCTCAAGAAGCTCCGCGACGCCGGGATCGTCGACTCCGAGCGCCGCGGCCTGTGGGCGTACTACTACGTGCTGCCCGACGCGCTGGACGAACTTTCAGTCTGGCTGGGGTAGGACACCCCCTCAGCCACTGGGCAGGAATCGGTGGCTTGACGCGGGCCGCCGACCCGCTACCCGCGAGCGCCGCTAGAGCGCCGAGCCTCGGCCGCTCCACGCTTCGAGTTCAGCACGCGGATCCCGAGGTTTGCCGCCCTCATACCAGCCCGGCGCGCCCCATAGCTCGAAGTGCAGCAGGCAGGCGGTGGCGTTACCGGTCTTGCCGATCTGGCCGATAGTCGTTCCGGGGTCGACGCGAGCGCCGACTTCAAGTGCGGACCGGACCCCCAAGTGCATGTAGACCTGGTCCTCCCCCGAGGGGGTATCGGTGACCACGACGTAGTTGCCCGCCGCCGACTGTCTGGTGTTCGTCTTCACGGTCCCGCTCGATGCAGCCACGACCGGGGTTCCGCACGCGGACAGAAGGTCGACGCCCTGGTGCGCCCCCGAGCGAGCGCCGAACCCGGTCGCCGAGCCCCCGGGCGACCAGGCTCCCTGAATCGGGAACGCGTACCCGGCGACCGTGCTCGGTGAGGACACCGCGGTTCGCTGCTTGGCGACGAGCTTTTGCTCGATCTTCTCAGCGAACGCGAGCCTCATCGCCTTCAACGTCTGGAGGTTCGGACGGCCCGTGCGAACCAGGCGCTTCTTGGACTGGTACCGCTTGAGCGCGGTGCGCGTCTTCGATCCGAGAGCGCCGTCGGCTCGAACGTTGGCCCGGCGCTGCACGCTCTTGACCTGCGAGCGCGTGAGCTTCACGGTTTGCGTCTCGGACACCGCAGGAGCGGCGGAGTCCGACGACACCAGCGCCGTCGCAGGAGCTCCGCCACCGCCGGAAGCGGCGCTTGCCGAGGCTCCCGACGTGGCGGGACCGCCGGCGGCCAGCAGGATCAAGACGCTGAACAGTGTGGCGCGGCGCGCCGTCCGTGTAGGCATGTGCGGCAACTCTTTCGTCGGCCTACGGGGTTAGCTGACGGGCTGGCGCTGAAAGAGTCGCGCCTCCACGAAGACCGTGGACAAGCCCCAAACCTCTTGGGTCCCCCGCTCCCCGGAAACGACTTCCGGGGACTCGGCGGATCGCAGGCTACCAGACATCGCCCCCGATGTCCTACATGTCGTAGGAGGAAGTCGGACCGCCACGACCGCCGCAACTCGGGTCGGGTACTCGTCGGAGAATCGTGCCGACGATCCCGTCGGCGTCGCGGCCGATGATGCCGGACTCAATCGCGCCAACCACCATCAACACGCCAGCCGCCTGAGGGCGACCCGCCCTCGCGCAACGATGCGCGAAGGCCACACCAAACCCGACCCCGCGGTCAAACAACGTTTGAGGCCGCAGGTCAAGCGCGCCGGGCGTCGAGGGTCGCGTGTTCCGGCCGCACGTCCAGACGCCGCAGCAGCTGGGCGTTCATCGCGACGACGATCGTCGACGCCGACATCAGGATCGCCCCGACGCTCATCGGCAGGACGAAGCCGATCGGGGCGAGCACCCCGGCGGCCAGCGGAACCGAGATCAGGTTGTAGCTCGCCGCCCACCACAAGTTCTGTTTCATCTTGCGGTACGACGCCCGCGAGAGCTCGATCACCGACAGCACCGACCGCGGATCGGACGAGGCGAGGATCACGCCGGCCGAGGCGATCGCCACGTCCGTTCCCGCGCCGATCGCGATCCCGACGTCGGCCTGCGCGAGCGCTGGCGCGTCGTTGACCCCGTCGCCCACCATCGCGACCTTCCGTCCCTCGTGCTGCAGTGCGGCCACCTTGGCTGCCTTGTCCTCGGGCCGCACCCCGGCGAACACCCGGTCGATCCCCAGCTCGCCGGCAACCGCATGAGCGACCGCCGGGGCGTCACCGGTGATCATCACGACGCCGACCCCGGCGGCGTGCAACGCATCGACGGTCGCGCGCGACTCGGGACGGATCGCGTCGGCCAGTCGCAGCGCGCCGACTACCTCGCCGTCGACCAGCACGTGCAGGATGATCGCGCCCTCGTCGCGCCACTGCTCCACCACCGATCGCTCCGCAACGCCGCGTTCCTCGAGCAGGTACGGACCCCCGACCTCGACTGTGCCGCCATCGACGGTTGCGCGCACGCCGACGGCTGGCGACGACGAGAAGCCCGTCGCCCAGGGAACCGTCAGGTCACGATCCTGCGCCGCGCCCACGATCGCCCGGGCCAGCGGATGCTCGCTGTCCGCCTCGGCCGCAGCCGCCAACGCCAGCAGCTCGTCCTCCGTGCGACCGGCATCGGGGTCGACGCCGGTGACCGTCGGCTCGCCGATGGTCAGGGTCCCGGTCTTGTCGAAGATCACCGCGTCGACGGTGCGCATCGACTCCAGCGCCAGGCGGTCCTTGATCAGCACGCCGCCCCGGGCGGCGCGCTCGGTGGCGATCGCGACGACCAGCGGGATCGCGAGCCCGAGGGCGTGCGGACAAGCGATCACCAGCACCGTGATCGTGCGGATCACCGCCGCGTCGGGGTCTCCCACCAGCGCCCAGACCACGGCCGCGATCGCCGCCGACCCGAGCGCGAACCAGAACAGCCAGCCGGCCGCGGTGTCGGCGAGCCGCTGGGCGCGCGACGAGGACGCCTGGGCGTCGGCGACCAAGCGCTGGATCCCCGCCAGCGCGGTGTCGTCGCCCGTCGCGGTCACCCGCACCCGGATTCCCGAGTCGGTCGCAACGGTGCCCGCCACCACCGGCTCACCGAGGCTGCGGCGCACCGGCCGCGACTCGCCGGTGACCATCGACTCGTCGATGCTCGCACTGCCGTCGACGATCTCGCCGTCGGCCGGAACGGACCCCCCGGGACGCACGACCACCACATCGCCGACCACCAGCTCGGTGGGTGCAACGGCGACGACATCGTCGCCGACGACCTTCTCGGCGCGGTCGGGCAGCAGCGCCGCCAGCGAGTCCAGCGCCGAGGTCGTGCGTGCCAGCGATCGCATCTCGATCCAGTGGCCGAGCAGCATGATCACCACCAGCAGTGCCAGCTCCCACCAGAACTCCAGCTCGTGGTGGAGCAGGTTCAGGGTGGCTCCCCACGACGCGACGAAGGCGACGGTGATCGCCAGACCGATCAGCAGCATCATGCCGGGCTTGCGGGCCCGCACCTCGGAGATCGCACCGGTCAGGAACGGCCAGCCGCCCCAGAAGTAGAGGACCGTGCCGAGGATCGGGGAGATCCACTGGATCGCCTCGCCCGACGGCAGTTCGTAACCGACCAGGTCCGCGAACATCGGGCTGGCGAGCACCACCGGCACCGCCAGAACGAGCATGATCCAGAACAGCCGTCGGAAACCTTCCACATGATCGGCGTGGCCGCCATGACCGCCGTGATCGGCATGGCCGGCATGACCTTCGTGGTCGGCGTGTTCTTCACCGTGACCGGGACCTTCGCCGTCGCGGCCATGGTGCTCGGCATTCCCTGCGCTCGACCGCGCTCCGCGGTCATCGTCGGCGCGGTGGGAGTGCGGGTCTCGCGTCGGCATGATCGCACTCAGCATACCCCCTGGGAGTACCGCGACAACGCTGCGTGCGCGCAACACGCGAACCTACCGCTCGAAGAAGCACACGGCGCCGCGCAGGAACAGACTGTTGACGAGGCTGCTTCCTCGCTCGCCAGCCGTGTCATCTCGTGGGTCGCGACCAGGTAGCCGACGAGGATCAGCAGGACGCCGCTGACGGCGGTGATCACATGGTGGCAGCCGCCGCAGTGCGGAGAGTTCGTCGGTGCCAATCGTGCCAATCAGTTGTGCCAGTGCGGCTTGCCGCGCTTCGAGCGAGGCACCGGCGAGGGTCCTTTCGATGGAGCGCGACAGATACTGCCCCTCAGTCATCTGCGCGGTATAGACGAACGTCTTACCTCGACGCTCGCGGGTGGGGAGCCCGCGGTCGACGAGACGGTTGGGCACGGTCTGCACCGTGCTGTACGCACCGCGGTGCCGGGCCGGTAGTCCGGCGCGGACATGCTCAACGCACCCCTCGCCGTTGTGCCAGAGAACGATCATGATCTGCTCTTGCCGTTCTCCCTGGAGGGCACCTTCGGTCATCCCCCGAGTACGGCAGCGCAAGTCCTACGATTCGTGAGAGGAGCGGGCGCGACTAGGCGCAACGATCGAGAGTTCACAGGACTTACGTTTCCCTAGGGTAGCCCCGACAGACTGTAGGGAGTTCATGGTCTTCATTCGTCGCAGCCGCCGACCTCGGCGCCCCGTACCAGCACCGGCGACTCCCGCGAGGCATGCGAGCGCGATGAGCCATTCCGGCGTGATCGCTCTGCGCGACTTTGCGCCTGGCGACGTTGCCGGTCGCGGTGGAGACGTCGTTCGACGGAATCGCCAATCCCCGTGAGCGCAATCCGCCTCCGTACGGTCATGGACCGGTCGAGCAAGCAGTTCGCGGTGCTGCTGGTCATTCTCGGCCTCGGCGGCGCGGTCGCCGTCCACCATGGCATGCCCAATGGCATGTCGATGGGTGGCGGGCACGGCGAACACACGGCAACGGTTTGCCCCGCCGTTCTGACTGCCGGCACCGTCGTTGCCATCGTCGGCACCGCCAGAAGACGTCGACAGCGGCGGGCTGAGTCGCTGCCGCGCACCCCACTGGCGCGGCGCAAAAAGAGCGTCATCGCACTTCTCCCCACGGCCGCGCGGTCTCGCGACGGGCCGAAGATCCCGCTGTTCCTCCTCCTCGGGGTACTCCAACGGTGATTCGGGCGTGCGCTAGCCGCACGCCTGCGCGTCCGTGTCCGGACGCATCACGCCGTTGAACCTCACCCAAGGAGAAGGACCAGCATCATGACGCTCTCGAAGACCCGAACGGGTGCCATCGCACTGACGCTGGCCGGCACGCTCGCCGTCGCCGGCTGCGGCAGCAGCTCCGAAGACTCCGCCAGTTCCAGCGCGGGCCACGACATGAGCAGCATGTCGACCGGCACCACAACGACCGGCACGTCGAGCTCCACAACCCCCGTCGACCAGGCGTTCGTGCGCCAGATGGTGCCCCACCACGAGATGGCGGTCGAGATGGCCAGGATCGCCCAGGAGAACGGACAGCGTGCCGAGATCACGGCTCTGGCCGATGACATCATCGCGGCTCAGGACGCCGAGATCGCCAAGATGAAGAAGATCGCAGCCTCGCTTGACGTGAGGCTGGAGTCGATGAATGGCGTGGCTCACGCCGAGCACTCGGCCATGGACGACTCGAACTCGAGGACGATGGACGCCAACCTGAAGACGCTCGGCCTGACCACAGAGGAAGCGGGCATGTCGATGGACATGGACTTGCTCACAACCGCCAAGCCGTTTGACCGAGCGTTCATCGACATGATGATCCCCCACCACCAAGGAGCGATCCGCATGGCCCGAGCCGAACTGGCCCAGGGCAAGGACCCGAAGCTGCGCGCGATCGCGGACGCCATCGTGGCGGCCCAGAAGAAGGAAATCACCCAGATGAACTCCTGGCGCAAGGCCTGGTACGGAAGCTCGTCGCCTGCCGGCGGCGTGCCCGCGGCCTAAGCCGTCGGCGGTGGCCGAGTTCGCTCGGCCACCACAACAGTTCGTCGGAACCACGGGCCGCCAGCAAGTGCTCAGCGACGGCCAGCAGTACGCATCCGGCCTGCGGTCCGGGGACGCACCGCCGCTATCGCGAGCCCGCGACGCACTATCCACTTCTCGCACATGGATCGCACGATGAATCAGCAGACGTTCGTTTTCGCCGACATCGCCGGCTTCACGGCGCTGACCGAGACCTATGGGGACCAGCACGCCGCGGATGTGGCCGAGGCCTTCGCTGCCCGCGTACGCGAAGCGCTCAAGACCTACGACGGGGAGTGCATCAAGACCATCGGGGACGCCGTGATGTTGCGCATGGCCCGCGCGACCGACGCGGTCACTCTGAGCCTGGCCATCGTTGAGACGCTCAGGCACGACCACGGCTCGCCGTCAGTGCGCGTGGGCATGCATACCGGTGCGGCAGTGCGCGCCGCGGGCGACTGGTTCGGCGCCGTCGTCAACATCGCCGCCCGGGTCGCTGCAGAGGCGGCCCGCGGGGAAGTCCTGGTCACGGCAACGACCCGGCAGGCCACCGATCGCGGCCAGATCGACTTCGTCGATGTAGGCGTTCGCGAGCTGCGCAACATTCGCGAACCCGTCGCCCTCTACCGCGCCCGGCTCAACACCTCGGTTGGCCTTGTGAGCGAGCTGCACATCGACCCGATCTGCCGTATGGCGGTCGACCCGAAAAAGGCCGTGCGCATCCCGGAGCATCGAGACTCCCCGTACTTCTGCTCGCAGACGTGCATCCGCACCTGGCTCCAGCAGCAACAAGCCCCGGGTGACGACAGCGACGCGCTGCAGGAGCAGAGCCGGTGAGCCGCATGGCGCACATGGCCGACGTCAGCCGCGACGCGCTGTTTATCCAGCACCACCGATGTCGACACCGGCGCTCTGTTGCGCTTTCGACGGAAGCAGCGGCCCGCAGCGGGCTGAAGGAGGTCGTCCGGGCCGAGTCGTGGTGCTGCGCGTTCCTTGACTTCACCGTCACGGAAGCTCCAACGGCGCTCGTCCTGCACATCAACGGACCCGGGGGCACCGAGTCGATCAGGGACCCCGGAGGGAGCGGATTGCTCGTTTCCCCGGCAACTCGACGTGTGGGGTACGTGGGCGAGGCTCACGCTTGCCAGGCGACTCGCGAAGCATGGGCAGACGGAGCCCGAGTCGAATCTCCGTGGGATGTCGGTCACGCCGTCCCGAAAGCGTGAGCCTTGCTACGCCGCTGCGCGCGGCGTAGGGGCTCGGGCCGGTGCGGCTTCGGCGCCCGAAGCGCCCGCCGTGGGGATCAGCGCGCGGGGGCGCTCCCGCGCCACGCCGCGAGGTCGGCTTGCGGGTCGCGCGGCGCACCTCCGCTGTACCAGCCTGGTGCGCTCCAGATCTCGAAGTGCAAGAGGCATGCCGTGGCGTTGCCGGTGTTGCCGATCGATCCGACGGGCGTTCCCACGTCGACGCGGTCTCCGACCTTCAGGGAGGAGGTGGTCTGCAAGTGCATGTAGACCTGCTCTTCGCCCGATGGGGTGTCGCCGATCACGACGTAGTTGCCTGCTGCCGATTGGGTCGTGTTCGCCTTGACGGTCCCGCTCGATGCGGCCACGACCGGCGTCCCGCACGCTGAGAGCAGGTCGATGCCCTGGTGCGCACCGGATCGAGCTCCGAACGTCGTAGCCGAGCTCCCTGGCGACCAGCGTCCCAAGATGGGGAACGAGTATCCGACGACGGAGCTGGAGCTGGAGCCGGGGGTGGAGATTCGTTGCAGGGCCGCGAGCCGCTGCTCGATCTTCGCGGCAAACGCGAGCTTCATCGCCTTCAGCGTCTGGAGGTTCGGTCGACCCGTCCGGACCAGGCGCTTCTTGGCCTGATACCGCTTCAGCGCGGTGCGTGTCTTCGCCCCGACCGTGCCGTCAGCCTTAACGTTCGCTCGACGCTGCACGCTCTTGACCTGTGGTCGCGTGAGCCGCACGGTCCGCGTTTCCGACACCGTTGGGACCGCAGGATCGGTCGGGCCAGGTGTCGTTGTAGGCGCGGGAATGACGCCGCCGCCAGGCGCAGCGTCTGCCGAGGCGGCCGGCGCGAGGGGTCCCCCGGTTGCCAGTAGGACCAGGGTGCTGAACATTGCGGCTCGACGCGCCGTGCGTGATGACATGTGCGGCTGCTCTCTCGTCGGCGTACGGGGTTAGCTGACGGGCTGGCGCTGAAAGAGTCGCGCCTCCACGAGATCCGTGGATAAGCCCCAAACACCTGGGTCCCCCGCTCTCCGGGGACGTCCCTCGGAGATTCGGCGGCTCGAAACATACCAGCATCGCGCCCCATCTCCTACATGTCGTCGGACACTCTGGTTCTGTCGCTTGCGGCGGAGAGCTGGCGACCCAGGCAATGAAGGGAGCCGTGCGCTCGTCGATGGACGTGCAGGTGCTTCCGACCCGGGAGGCCGGCTCCCGAAATATTGTCCCGTGCCAACATCAGAGTTAAGCCGTGCCATAATCACGACATGACGGATCTCACGCGGCGATCACTCCTGGCCGGTGCCGTTCCGGTGCTCGGAGGCGGCGCGCTACTCGCGCGGGCCCTGCAGCCGGGTTCCGCAACCGCGGCCGGCGCTCACGACATGCACGGCTCGTCCACGCGATCGACCGCCTCACCGTCGATGGGCAGCGCGCATCAAGGACACGCGAACTTCCGCGACGGCCGCGAGGTCGACCACGCGAAGAACGGCTTCGATCCCCACGAGATCGTGCGGGACTTCGACTGGGGCAGGACGCGCCGGCTGCCCAGCGGTCGGGTCCTCCGCGAGTGGACGTTGGTCGCCGGTGACCGCGAGATCGAGGTCGCCCCGGGGATCACCTTCGCGTCGTGGAGCTACAACGGACGGATTCCCGGACCGAGCCTGCGCTGTCGCGAGGGAGAGCGCCTGCGCATCACCTTCGTCAACGGGTCGCAGCATCCGCACACGATCCACTTCCACGGCTTGCACCCGGCCACGATGGACGGCGTCGCCGGGCAGGGCGCCGGCGAGATCCGTCCGGGCGGCCAGACGGTCTACGAGTTCGACGCGCTACCGGCCGGGCTGCACCTCTACCACTGCCACGTCCGGCCGCTGGCCGAGCACATCGCCAAGGGCCTCTACGGCGCGTTCATCGTCGATCCCAAGCGGGAACGAGAGGACGCCGACGAGCTTGTGATGGTCATGAACGGGTTCGACACCAACTTCGACCGCGCCAACGAGCTCTACGCTGCGAACACCATTCCCTTCGCCTACATGAACCGGCCGATCAAGATCGAACGCGACCGGCTGGTGCGGCTCTACCTGGTCAACATCCTCGAGTACGACCTGATCAACAGCTTCCACCTGCACGGCAATCTGTTCGAGTACTTCCCGACCGGAACCAGCCCGAAGCCGTCGGAGCTGACCGACACCGTGATGCTCTGCCAGGGCCAGCGAGGCATCGCCGAGTGGCGGTTCCCCTATTCCGGCAAGTACATGTTCCACGCCCACCAGTCGGAGTTCACGGAACTCGGCTGGCAGGGCTTCTTCGAGGTCGCCTGATGCACGCACCCGAAGTCACTGCCCCCAGCGCGCACCCCGATCGTCCCCGCAAGGCTCCCGTCTGGCTGCTGGGCGTCGTCCCGCTGATCCTGATCGCGTTGGCGCTCGGGACCTTCCTCGCGCTCGACGGCCCCGGACTCGGCGACCGCGTCGGCCCGCCGATCGAGGAGCTTGCCGTCGAGCGCACCACCCTGCAGCCGGGCCTGATCGAAGTCACCGTTCGCAACGACGGTCCCGACCCTGTCACGATCGCGCAGGCCCAGGTCAACGACGCGTTCGTTCAGTTCACCGGTGCCGAGGGCCCGATCGACCGCCTCGACACGGCGACGGTGCGCCTGCAACAGCCGTGGATCGAAGGCGAGGCCTACTCCGTCGCCCTGCTCACGTCGACCGGCGCGACCGTCACCCACGAGATCCCCGCGGCCGTCGCCACGCCGTCCAACGACGCCTCGTTCTTCGGCCTGATGGCCCTTCTGGGGATCTACGTCGGCGTCATTCCCGTTGCGCTCGGCATGCTTTGGCTGCCATGGCTACGGCGCGTGCCACCCGCATGGCTGCGCGGCCTGATGGCCCTGACCATCGGACTTCTGGCGTTCCTCGCGGTCGACGCGACGTTGGAGGGCTTCGAGCTGGCAGCCGAGGGATCCCAGGCGTTCGGCGGGTCTGCACTCGTGCTGTTCGGTGCGCTGACCTCGTTCCTGCTCCTCACCGGGGTCTCGGAGTTCTTCAGGAGCCGCACCAGGCACGCGCGATCCGTCGGCGCGCCCGGTGGGACCCTCGCGCTCCTCGTCGCGATCGGGATCGGTTTGCACAACCTCGGCGAGGGCGTAGCGATCGGCGCGGCCTACGCCACCGGCGCTCTCGCCCTCGGTGCGTTCCTCGTCGTCGGGTTTGCGTTGCACAACACCACCGAGGGCCTCGCGATCGTCGCACCGGTCGCCCATGAGAAGCCGCCCCTCCGACGACTCGTCCTCTTGGGTCTGGTCGCCGGATTCCCGGCGGTGGTCGGTGCGTGGATCGGGGCGGCGGCGTTCAACTCCAGCGTCGCGGCGTTCCTCTTCGGGTTCGGTGCCGGGGCGATCGCTCAGGTGATCGTGCAGCTGCTCCCGTCGCTGCGCGACGAGGAGGGCCGGACCCTGCACCCCGTAGCGGTCGGCGGGATGCTCGTCGGCCTGGCGCTGATGTTCGGCACCGGCCTGCTGGTCAGCGCCTGACCTCCGACCTCAGCCCTTCTCCTCCGGCGGCAGCTGACGGTTGCGAACTGCCATGCCCACAACGCCAACCAGGGCAAGAACGATGATGCTCGGGATTGCCCAGGACGGCATGCCGTCGCCTTCTCCGGAGACGTCCTCGACGGCCGCCGTCGGAGGCGCGGTCCCGGTCTGCGGCGGGGTCTCCGCCGCGGTGGTGGTGCCGGTCGGCGACGCCGCCTCGTCGTCCGCCTTCTGGCGAGCCGGCGGCCCCGGGGGATCGCTGCGGTCGCTGGTGACCCGCAGTCGCTTCCCGCTACTCAGCGTGACGTAGGCCGAGACGTCCCAGTCCTGCCACGACCCTCGACCGGCCGTCGGGATCTCCGCGTGGTGGATGCCGCTGTCGTCGCGCTGGGTGGCGATACGAATCGATCGGCTGCGCCCCTCCGGCCGGACCCAGTACACGACGTTCGAACCCGTGCCCGTGCCCGGCCCCGTCAGGGTCGTAGCGAGGTCGACCTGACCGGTCCCGGCGTCGGACCCCTGGACAGCGATGCGAACGCCTCCTCCGCCCCCCTCTGCGACGCTGATCCCGCCGTGGGCTCCGGCCACCGCGGGTGCGGCGAGGGCGGCGACGGTCATGGCGACGATCACCCGTGCCACGGGCGGCCGACGCACGGGTCTCGCGCGCGTACGACGCTGGGTGGTGCGAGCGAGAGTGATCATCATGAGAGCAGCCATAGTCCGAGTGATGTGAATCCGACCATCACGGCGAGCATCCAGTACTGCGAACGCGCTGCCGCCCGCGGGCCGCGGAACGTCCGCAGCGCGACGTCATGCGCCGCGACCAACCCGGCGACGTGGCCCCCGACCAGCGCTGCCACCTGGAAGTACCAGATCGCTTCGGGTGAAAGAAGGTCGTAGTTGATGCCCCACCCGGCGGTGCCGAACAGATCCGCGCCTGCACCGCGAGGGTCGGAGAGCAGAAAGCCGAGCGCCTGGCCGTTGACCGCCAGTAGCGAGAAGTAGTGAGCGACGGCATAGCCGAGCGCGATCGGAACCAGGCTCGGCGTGAACAGACCGAGCACGTCCGTATTCCGCAAGCGGGTCCGGTCGACGCTGCGCACTCCGGCGATGCCGACCAGCACGAACGCGGTGACCAGCGCGACGCAGAGCAGCAGCCCGACCGTGGCTGCCGCGGTCGCCGACGCTCCTGCGTCCATCCCGAGTCCCGCGAAGGCGTCCTTCAGCGTCGGTCCGATCGACCCGTCGGTCGACCACAGCTCGCCGCCGGAGATCCCGTCGAACGTCGTCGTGCCGATCAGGGTCAGCACCACGGCCGAAAGGCCCGGCGACGGCGTGATCAGCGCGAGTCCGCTGCCAGGCACTCGCACCCGCAGTCGTCCGTCGCGCCACTCCAGCGGCGACAGCGTCGACGCCAGACGGAAATAGCGCCCGAAGCCGTCGACCCGATCCAGGAACTCGACGCCGAAGAACCCGCTCCCGAGCACCATCGCCGCGCCGTAGAGCAGCGCCAGGGTCCCGAGCAGCGCCGGATCGTCACGGTCACTGGCGGCCAACTCGAGCCACGCGAAGCTCAGCAGCACGGCGGCCGCGGGCCACATCCCCAGCCGAGCGGGATAGCGCAACGGCCGGGGTACCGCAGCAGATCCGACCGTGCGCCGCACGACCCAGCCCGCCAACGCGACGATCGTGCGCCACGGGCTGAGCGCGTGCCAGACGTCGCCGAACAGCAGCGACAGCACCGGAAGCCCGACCCAGAAGCCGATGAAGAGCATCGTCGGTGCCAGGTTCCCCTGCGGATTCGACGTGCCGGTGAGCCCGGCCCAGACGGTCATCCCGTAGAGCCCGAGCCCGATCGCACCCAAGGCGATCCGCCCGGTCACCCGCAATGAGACCGGCAGTGCCACGCTGCGTCCAGCGGCCATCTCGCGCAGCATCGGACGCCGCCACATCAGCGACAGCCCGACGAAGGACACGACGAGCACGATCGCGCCCGCCCACGCGAACAGCCACTCCGGCAGCGGCAGCTGACGGGTACCGGCAAGTCCGTGCGCCGATGCAGTCGCCGGGAACGCCGCGAGCCCGGCGACGAGCCCCACGACAAAGAGCAGCGCTGGACCGCGGTGCGCGCCGCGGAGACAGACGGTCACGTCGCTCATGCGAAGACCGAG
>JACYYK010000065.1_pt7 | contig 30391 bp, 22 predicted proteins | sample 8236871 | NCBI WGS metagenome assembly JACYYK01 (sample SAMN14103087, study PRJNA606662) | landfill metagenome | isolation source: landfill solid waste inoculated with endophyte fungus Paravalsa indica | place: India:New Delhi, Okhla landfill site | collected 2017-11-05 | reverse complement strand
GCGCCCTCGGCGTCGCGCGCGAGGGTGTCCGCGTCGAGGTCGGCGGTCGCAACCCGCTCGGCCACGCGCTCGGCGTCCGCGGGGCCGAGGACACCGGTGGTCGCGAGCGCGCGGAGCCAGGCGATCTCCACGGTGCGCATCGCGCCGAGCAGGGCGTGGTCGTCGACCAGACCGTCGGCCCGATGCGCTCCGGGTTCGAGCAGCCCACTCATCGGTCGTGAGCCGGGAAGGTGAGGAACACGGTCTCCCGCTCGCCCTGCAGGTGGATGTCGTGGGTGAGGCTGCCGTCGTCGTCGCGCATCGCCACCAGTGTGCGGCGGCGTTCGGCGGGCAGCGAGGCGAGCAGCGGATCGGCGTCGGTCGCGGGACCGGGCAGGTAGATGCGGGTGAAGAGCCGGTCCAGCAGGCCGCGCGCGAACACGGTCACGGCGAAATGAGCGGCCGTGCCCTCGCGGGTGGGGCCGGGCTCGACGGTGGTGATCGCGTAGCGGCCGCCGGAGTCGGTGGCCACCCGGGCCCAGCCGGTGAACACCCCGCTGCGCCGGAGGGACCCTTCGACGCGGGGAATCCGACCGGACGTGTCGGCCTGACGGATTTCGAGGAGCGCGTCGGGCACCGGTGCCCCGGAGCCGTCGTAGACCGTGCCGTGCAGCCGGATCGTGCCGGGCACGCCGGGCGGAGCCGGGTGCGGGCCGTCGGCGTAGGGCAGGGCGTAGTGGAAGAACGGGCCGACGGTCTGGCCGGGGGTCGGAACGAGGTCACGCATCGTCGGCCTCCTGCTCGATGGGGGTGGCGTGCGCGCCGGTGAGCACGATGTCCCAGCGGTACCCGGTGGCCCACTCGTGGGTGGTGAGCTCGTGGTCGTAGGTCGCGACGAGCCGGTCGCGGGCCTTCTGGTCCGTGATCGACTGGTAGATCGGGTCCAGGGCGAACAGCGGATCGCCCGGGAAGTACATCTGCGTCACCAGTCGCTGGGTGAACTCCCGTCCGAACAGCGAGAAGTGGATGTGTGCGGGGCGCCAGGCGTTGTGGTGGTTGCGCCACGGGTACGGGCCGGGCTTGATCGTGGTGAACCGGTACCAGCCGTCGTCGTCGGTCAGGCACCGCCCCGCGCCGTGGAAGTGCGGATCGAGCGGAGCCGGGTGCTGGTCACCCTTGTGCACGTAGCGTCCGGCCGCGTTGGCCTGCCAGATCTCGACCAGCTGGCCGCGCACGGGACGCCCGTCCGCGTCGAGCACCCGGCCGGTCACGACGATCCGTTCCCCGATGGGATCACCCTGGGGATGGAGTGTGAGGTCGGCCTCAGTCGGGTCTACATCGGACTGGCCGAACACCGGGGCGGCCAGCTCGACGTCCTCGGGGTCCACGACCAGAGGTCGCTTCGTGGGGTGCCGGAGCAGTGAGCTCCGGTAGGGCGGGAAGTCCAGACGGGTCCGGGTCTCGCCGGGGTCGGCCGATGCGTGGATCCGTGCGATCTCGTCGGAGATCGACCGCTGCGTTGCGGGCGTCATGGCGACATCGTGCGTCGAACCGGGGGCCAACGACTACAGTGGGATTTCACTGAGTGAAAGGACCGCGCATGGCCGGCAACGTGTCGACACCCGGTGCCACGGTGGTCTCGCGGGTGTTGTCGGTGCTGTACGCGTTCGACGACCGGCATCGACGCCTCACCGCGACCGAGGTGGCACGGCGGACGGGGCTGCCCGTGCCGACGGCGCACCGGCTGCTCCGGGAGCTCGTGGCGGGCGAGGCGATCACGCGTGGCGCCGACGGCCGGTACGCCATCGGCCGCCGGTTGTGGGACGTCGGAATGCTCGCCCCCGAGCAGACCGAACTCCAGCACGTCGCCTCGCCGTTCCTCAGCGACATCCACGCGGCCACGCGCGCGACCGTGCACCTCGCGGTCCGCGACGGGATGGAGGTCCTGTACCTGGACCGGCTCTCCGGGCGGGCGTCGGTGCCGGTGGTGAGCCGGGCCGGTTCCCGCCTCCCCCTGCACCCGACCGGCGTCGGCAAGGTGCTGCTCGCGCACGCGCCGGAGGAGCTGTGCGAGCGCTACCTCGCCGGGCCGCTGCGCAGGCCGACGATCCACACGATCACGCACCCCGACAGGCTGCGCCGTCAACTCGCGGCCGTGCGCCGAGACGGCTACGCGACCACGGCCGACGAGATGACGTTGGGTGCCTGCTCGATCGCCGTGCCGATAGCCCGGGCGCGGGCCGAGCGCGGCTCGGGCGCCGTCGAACACGAGGTCGTGGCGGCGCTGGGGATCGTCGTGCCCTCGCTCAAGCGGGAGCGCACGCGCCTGCTGGCCGCGTTGCAGGTGGCCGCCCAGGGGATCGGGCGGAGCCTGCCCTGAGCCCGGCGCCCGTGCATCGAGTGGTGAGACACCGCGCGGCAACTGTCGGCAACTAGTTGTCGTCGTCGCAGAGGCGACCGTAGTAGTCCGCTCGAACGGCAACTAGTTGCCGGGAGTTGCCTCCGGCCGGGCCGGACCCGTCGAGTCGCGGACGACGAGGTGGGTCTCGAAGGTCGGCGACGGCAGGTCGGTCAGCTGCCCGGTCAGACTCTCGTGGACGCTGTCCACGGCCCGTCGCCCCAGCCTGTCGGAGGGGCCGCCGATCGTGGTCAGCGCGGGCACGGTGAGATCGGCGCCGAAGATGTCGTCAGACCCCACGAGGCTGCGGTCCTCCGGCAACCGCACACCGCTGGCCTGCAGGTACCGGAGAGCCCCGAGGGCCATGAGGTCGTTGTAGGCGATGGCGGCACCGGCGCGGCTCAGGACGAACGCGTCCGCCGCCTCACGCCCGCCCTGCCGGTTGGGGCCGAACGGACCCAGGAACGTGGCACGCAGGCCCAGTGAGGTCGCCTCGTCGTGCACCGCCCGCCAACGCTGGCCGTTGACCCACGAGTTGCGCGGACCCGACAGGTAGGCGATGTGCCGGTGTCGGAGAGCCGCGAGGTGGCGAGGATGCCGGCGCTGGTGGTGGCGAGCAGGCGCCGCAGGTTGCTGGCCTCCACCAGCGCCGACTCGTCGCTGTCGGCGAGCGCGAGGGTGTAGTCGAGCTCGATCGCGCGGGCCTGTGCCGCTTTGATCAGCGGCGCGTAGTACGGGTTGGACACGTCGGTGACCACCAGCGTGATCGTGCGGGCCCGTCCGGGTGCCTCGGCCCTGGCGATCGGCCGGGGCTCGTACCCGATCCGGCGAGCGGCCGCGCGCACCAGCTCCCGCGTGGCGGGGCTGACCCGGCTGGGATTGCTGAACGTGCGCGACACGGTGGACGCGGCGAGGCCGCACTCCCGTGCGACGTCGCGGTCAGAGGACGTTTCCGGCCCGGTGTCTTCAGCCGAGGAGGATCAGCCGTGCTCATCGACCGCGTCGACGTCAACGTCACCAGCCCGGGCCGCAACTTCGTGACCCTGAAGATCACGACGAAGGACGGGATCACCGGCTACGGCGACGCCACTCTCAACGGTCGGGAGCTGTCGGTCGCGAGTTACCTGCGCGATCACCTGGCGCCGCTGCTGACCGGACGCGATGCGCACCTGATCGAGGACACGTGGCAGTACCTGTACCGCGGTGGCTACTGGCGGCGCGGCCCGGTGACGATGGCGGCGATCGCGGCCGTGGACACCGCGCTGTGGGACATCAAGGCCAAAGCCGCGGGCATGCCGCTCTACCAGCTGCTCGGCGGGGCCGGCCGCGACCGCTGCCTCGTGTACGGCCACGCCAGCGGTGCCGACCTGCCGGAACTGAAGGAGTCGATCCACGAACACCTGGAGCTCGGGTTCAGGGCGATCCGGATCCAGACGGGTGTTCCCGGGCTGGACTCCGTGTACGGCGTGGCGTCGAGCAAGGCGGCCTCGGTCGGGGACTCGGGACGCTACGACTACGAGCCCGCGCGGCGGTCGGCGCGCCCGGCGGAGGAGCGGTGGGACACCCGCGCGTACCTCCGCCACGTGCCGTCGGTGTTCGAGGAGGTGCGCAACACCTTCGGCGAGGAGCTCGCGCTGCTGCACGACGCCCACCACCGGCTGACGCCCCTGCAGGCCGCGCGGCTCGGCAAGTCGCTGGAGCCGTACGACCTGTTCTGGCTGGAGGACGTCACCCCGGCCGAGAACCAGGAGGCGCTACGACTGGTGCGGCAGCACACCATCACGCCGCTGGCGATCGGCGAGGTGTTCAACACGATCTGGGACTACCAGACGCTCATCAGCGAGCAGCTCATCGACTACGTCCGCTCACCCGTCACGCACGCGGGCGGCATCACGGGCGTGAAGAAGATCGCCGACTACGCCGCGATGTACCAAATCAAGACGGGCATGCACGGGCCGACCGACGTCTCGCCCGTCGGGCAGGCCGCCGCCGTGCACCTGGGCATCGCCCTGCACAACTTCGGCATCCAGGAGTACATGATCCACAGCGAGCGGACGCGGGAGGTCTTCGGATCGACCCTGGAGTTCGCCGACGGTGGCCTGAAGCCGAGCGACGAACCGGGCCTGGGCGTCCACCTCGACGAGCGGCTCGCGGCCGACCACCCGTACGAGCCCGCGTACCTGCCGACGAACCGCCTGCTCGACGGCACGGTGCACGATTGGTGGTCTTGCTCCGCCGCGCCGCGCCGCGCCGGGCCGGGTCTGGTCCGGAGGCCCGGCGCCGCGTTCCCCCAGCCGGCCGTCGTCACACCGCCGTTTCGGCGGGCGCGGCTGTTCCGAGCTCGGCGAGCAACTCGGCCGCGTCGAGCACTCGCGCGCACCGGCTGCCCGCGTACTCCAGCGCGAGCCGGTGTTCCGCCGGGCCGAAGTCGGCGACGCCGTCGGCGAGGAAGAACGGCTGGATGTCGTGCGAGAACGCCTCGATGGCGGTGGCGAGACAGCCGACGTGGGCGTAGACGCCGCCGATCACCAGCTGGTCGCGACCCGCCTCGGTCAGGCGGGAGAGCAGGTCGCTGTGGCAGAACGCGCTGTAGCGCCATTTCGTCAGCACCACGTCGCCGGGGGCGGGCGCGAGGGGGTCGACGACGGCCCGATCCTCGGGACTGGCGACCATGCCGGGGCCCCAGAAGTCCTTGAGCAGACCCCGCTGCTCGTCGGTCATCGAGCCGGGCTGGGCCGTGTAGAAGACGGGGACGCCCCACTCGGCGCAGCGGTCGCGCACGGCGACGAGGTTGTCGAGCAGTTCCCGGTAGGGCGACTCGGTGGGGGAGAACGGGCGGAGGAAGTACCGCTGCATGTCGTGGATCAACAGCGCGAGCCGCGACGGCTCGGGCCGCCAGTGCTTCGGTCCGCGCTCACCGTCCGGCAGGCTCGGCAGGGTGTACGGGTGGATGGAGCCGATTCCCACGGCTGTCCCCTTTCAGGTCGGATACGACGGCGGTGCGCGGCTCAGACGCCGAGCGCCGCACCACCGTCGACGTAGAGGTCCTGCATCGTGATCTGAGCTGCCCGGTCGGAGAGCAGGAACCGTACGGATTCGGCGACGTCGTCGGCCGAGCCGACCCGGCCCAGCGGGATGCCCACGCGGAACCGGTCGGGATCGCCCTGCACGGTCTGCCGCTCGTTGCCGCCCGACGAGTCCCACAGGGTGCGCAGCATCGCGGTGTCGGTCGAGCCCGGTGCGACCACGTTGCAGCGGATGCCGTGTGGGGCCAGTTCGAGGCCCAGACATTTGGTGAACGCGGTCACCGCCGCCTTCGAGGTAGCGTAGGCGCCCATTCCGGCCCGCGGCACGCCTGCGGCGTTCGAGGCGACGGTCACGATCGCGCCGTGTCCGCGCGGGACCATGTACCGGGCGACGGCACGGCAGACGTAGAAGGCGCCGGTGGTGTTGACCGCCATCGTCCGGGCCCACTCGTCGTCCGAAGTAGACAAGATGTCGGCCGGGTGCAGCACGCCTGCGGCATGGGCGAGGCCCGTGATCGGCCCGAGCTCGACCTCCACCCGCTCGACAGCCTGCGCGACGGACGCGCTGTCGGTGATGTCGGCCGGCGCTGCTCGCACATCAAGCCCGTCCTCGCGCAGGGTCCGCACGGCCGAGTCGAGCTCGTCCTCGCGCCGGTCGGAGGCGGCGACGACCGCGCCGTCCCGGGCCAGCAGGCGCGCGATCGCCAGACCGATCCCACCCGCGGCGCCGGTCACCAGATGGACGGGGCGCTCCTCGTCAGTTCCGGACATGGTGTGCCTCCTCGCTCGTCGCGGCCGAGAACTCCCTGGCCAGTTCGATGGCTTGCTCACTGTTCAGGCGGGGGTCGCACGCGGTGGAGTAGGCGGGCACGCCCACCCGGTCGAGCTCGCTGTCGTCGGCGACGCATTCGCCGACGGCCTCGGGCGTCGCTTCGAGATGCAGTCCCGCGGCCCGGACGCGCGCCGCGTCGAGGACTTCGCGGAACAGCCTGATCTCCCGCCGCATGGTGTGCACGAGACGGGTCTTGCGCCCGTCGGGTGCGGTGATGGTGTTGCCGTGCATGGGATCGCACAACCAGATCACCGGGTGTCCGGCGTCCCGGACGGCGGCGACCAGCCCGGGAAGCACTTCCGCGACCCGGTCGGCACCGAGCCGCGCGATGAGGGTCAGCCTCCCGGGACTGCGATGCGGGTCGAGACGTGCGCAGAGCGCGAGCAGCTCCTCGGGCGTCATGCGAGGGCCGATCTTGCACGCCACGGGGTTGACCACAGTGGACAGCAGACGGATGTGGGCGCCGTCGAGCTGGCGGGTGCGCTCGCCGACCCACGGCAGGTGGGTGGAGGTCAACAGGGGACGGTTCCACGGATCGCGGCGGAGGAACGGGGTCTCGTAGTCGAGCAACAGCGCCTCGTGGCTGGTCCACAGTCGGCGGTGTGGCCGCGATCCGTCCTCGGCCGCCCGTTCCCTCAGCGTGGTGGCCGCGTCGAGGGCCGCGTGGTAGCAACTGAGCAGCCGGTTGGGGTCGGGACGTCGCGCCTCGGGGTCGGCCTCACCCGCGTTGACCGCGAAGCCGCGGAACACGGGCAGCAGCATGTCGCCGACCTCCTCCCAGTCCTGGGAGCGCGGTTTGCCGAACTGCCCGGCGATACGGCCGACGCGCACGACGTCGCCGCCGTCGGGTGCCAGCGCGCCGGCGAGGTCGTCCACGAGCGCGGCCTTGGCGGAGACCCGCGACGGTGTGCACTGCGCCGGATCCTCCGCGCAGTCACCCGCCTGGATCATGCTCGCCGACCCCGTGGCCACCTCGGCGAGCAGGGAACGCAGTGTCTCGATCTCGTGCCACTCCGCGACGGCGGGCAGTGCCTGAAGCGTGCGGCGGACCGCTTCGACCGGTGCCTCGGACGGCCACTCGGGCTGTTGCCGCGCGGGGAGGTCGAACCAGCGGGGATCGTCCTCGAGCAGGTCGGCGGTCGCGGTCGAATCCTTCAGTTCCATGTTTGTCCGTGTCTCTTTCGCCGACGGTGTCTGGAGCGCGCTTCACGAGATCGGCACGCCACGCAGATTGTCGAAGCGCGCCGGTCACCGAGGGAACTGTGCGGACGAGCAGTCTGAATGTCCGGAATACCGACGTGGCGACGGGAAACCGCTGGTCACTCTCGCCGCCGACCGGCCGCCGCCGCTGCTCCGCACGAACGGTCACCGTGGTGATCGCTCGACCGGCCCCTCGTCGCACTGTGTGGTCGATGAGCAGGCGAGGGCCAGAACAGCGAAGTGTGACGGTGATCTCGTCCACTCTGGTCAATCGCACCCATGTGAACGGGTAGTTGCCCGCGTCCCGGAAGCGCCCCAGAGTCGGACGTACCCGCGGCCGAGCCGGTCGTCCACCACAGCACGAGCGAGGAGCACCTGTCATGGCTGCCACCGATCCGGCCACCCTGTGGCGACGTGCCGAAGCAGCTCCTGGCTGGGCGGTGCTCCACCGCCCCGACGCGACCGGCGCCGATCGTGTGGAGATCCTCTTCGGCGACGTGGTCGCACTGGATCGGCTGGCCGAGCTCGACGACCTCACCGAGCGAGCGACCGAACCGGGACCAGGTGCCGGACACCGACTGCTGGTGGCCGTGCCGTTCCGCCAGGCTGCCGAGCGGGGTTTCGAGTGTGTCGACGACGGGACACCACTGGCGGCACTCGCGATACGCGATGAATACGACGCCGCGCTCGACGATGTGCTCGCGACCCTGCCCGACGATCCGGTCCAGGTCGGCGAGGCCGGGTTCGAGCTGGACGACGACGCCTACGCCCACGCCGTGGCACAGGTGATCGAGCACGAGATCGGGCGCGGTGTCGGGGCCAATTTCGTGCTCAAGCGCTCGTTTCGGGCTCAGCTCGACGACTTCTCCCCGAGGACCGCGCTGGCGACCTTCCGCAGGCTGCTGTCGAACGCGACGGGGGCCTATTGGACGTTCCTGGTGCGGCTGGGCGATCGCCTGCTGATCGGCGCCACGCCCGAACGCCACGTGACGTTGTCCGACGGGACGATGACGATGAACCCCATCAGCGGGACCTACCGGTATCCGGCCGAGGGACCGGACACCGAGGACGTCCTGCGCTTCCTCGCCGACGGCAAGGAGACCGACGAGCTCTACATGGTCGTCGACGAGGAGCTCAAGATGATGGCCCGGCTGTGCTCTCCGGGTGTGCGGGTGCGGGGACCGTTCCTCAAGGAGATGCGGTGGCTCGCCCACACCGAGTACTTCCTCGGCGGGGAGACCGACCGAGGGGTGGCCGACGTACTCCGCGAGACGCTGTTCGCGCCCACGGTGGTGGGTTCGCCGTTGGAGAGCGCGTTCCGGGTCGTGTCCCGCTACGAGGGACGTGGCCGGGGCTACTACAGCGGCGTCCTCGCGCTGGTCGGCCGGGATGTGGCCCACCAGCCCACACTGGACTCCGCGATCCTCATCCGCACAGCGGAGATCGACTCGACCGGAGCTCTCGACCTCGGTGTGGGAGCGACCCTGGTGCGGCACTCCGACCCCGCGGGCGAGGCGCGGGAGACCTGGGCGAAGTCGGCCGGCATGCTGGCCGCGTTGGGGATCGGTGAGGCGACGTCGGGGACGCGTGTCTCCGCGAGGCCGGCACCGGGGCTGAGCGCGGATCTCCGCATCGCGAACGCGCTCGCCGAACGCAACTCGGGTCTGGCCGAGTTCTGGTTCTCCACGCCCCGACCACGGTCTGCCCATCGCGGAGCGCGGGTGCTCGTGGTCGACGCCGAGGACCACTTCACCGGCATGCTGGACCACCAGCTCCGGCACTGCGGGCTGGACGTGCGCACCCTCGACTACACCGACGTCACCACGGTCGAGGGGTACGACCTGGTGGTGCTGGGACCCGGTCCGGGAGACCCGACCGACGGGCATGACCCGAAGATCGCGCGGTTGCGCGGGCTGGCCCGCGACCTGCTGGGCAGGGTGCCGTTGCTGGCGGTGTGCCTCGGGCATCAGGCGCTGGCGTCGGTGCTGGGCTTCAAGCTGGCGCGGAAGGCCGTGCCGAGCCAGGGCCAACGCAGGACGATCGACTACTTCGGCTCGCCCGCGCAGGTCGGGTTCTACAACACCTACACCGCCGTGTCGCTGCTCGACACCGTCCAGGCCGTGGTCCCGGGAGGTGTGGTCGAGGTGGCCCGCGATACCGCGACCAACGAGGTCCACGGGCTCCGCGCCCCGGGACTGCGTTCGGTGCAGTTCCATCCGGAGTCGGTGCTCTCCCGGGACGGGTTCTCGATCCTGCGCGCGGCGGCCGAAGCACTGCTCGACGAAGGCGTGCCCGCCGGGCGCGACGCGATGACCGTGGAAGGACGGCGATGATCACCATCACGCACACGCAGACCGTGGGGGCTTCTCCCGACCAGTGGGAGCACTGCCTCGAACGCCTGGAGCGGAAAGCGCGCGCCCCCATGGGATTCGTTCCCGCGATCGTCGGATGTTCGGTGCTCGCCGAATACGACGACGGATTCCTTCGGAGGATCGAACTACCGGACGGAACCCGACTGCGGGAACGCGTGTTCGTCCATTCGGCCGACCATTTCGTCTTCGACCAGGTCGACGATCCGGATCTGACCGCGATCGAAAATCGCCTCACCGTATCGGAGGGGGAAATCAGGTTCACAATTCGCGTCACACTGTCCGCGAAGGGCACCGAACGCGCCTTCGGCGATGTCGAATGGTTCCGGGGCACCCACGACTACTTCGGCAGCACGGTCGAGTCCATCGTGGCCGGATTGGCGGCCCACCGGGACTGAGACGGCGTCCGCGCCCCACAAAGGCCCCCGCGTCACCGCGACGCGGGGGCCTTTTGTGTGCGGGAACACTGTTCGCTCGACCGATCCTGATCAGGTGAGCGGCATCGCGTCCCACACGTGTGTCGGGGAGGTCGGGCCGACTGGTCGAACGAACAGTTCGATTCCGCACCGGGCGCACCTAACGTTGATCACGTCATCGGGTGCTCGAACCGTCCCGCAGTTCGAGGAAAGTGAAACGCATGCGCCGAATCGTGTTGAAATACGGTGGCAGTTCTCTGGCCACGATCGAGAACGTGTGGCACGTGGCCGAGCTGGTGCACGACGTCGTGCGGCAGGGCCAGACGCCCGCAGTCGTGGTTTCGGCGCGGGGCGACACCACGGACGAGCTCGTCGCGACGGCGGAGCGGTTCTCCGGGGCCGCCGAGCACACGGCCGCCCTCGCCCGGGAACGCGACCAGCTCCTCGCGTGCGGGGAGATCTCCTCGGCCGCCCAGCTCGCACTCGCGCTGCGTTCCCGTGGGGTCGAGGCGGAGTCGCTGACCGGTGCTCAGGCCGGCCTGTCGGTGAGCGGGCCGCACGGCTCCGGGGTGATCGAGGAGATCGACGCGTCGCGGGTGCGGGCGAACCTCGATGCGGGCCGGGTCGCGGTCGTCGCGGGATTCCAGGGAACCAACGCGCACGACGACGTGACGACCCTCGGGCGCGGCGGATCGGACACGACGGCGGTGGCTCTGGCGGTCGCCCTCGACCGTGCCCGGTGCGTTCTCAACACCGATGTGGACGGAGTGTTCAGCGCCGATCCCTCTCTCGTGCCGGACGCGCGTCTCTTCTCGACGGTGAGCGGGGACGTGCTCTGCGAGATGGCGTTCGGCGGCGCGCGAGTCGTGCACCCGCGTGCGGCGGAGCTGGCGCAACTTTTCGGCATCGAGCTGTGGGTTCGCAACACCTTCACCGACCGACCCGGTACCCGCGTCCTGAGCGGAGGAAGCAGCATGATCGAAACCGCACCGGCCGCGCACGCCGTGGTGCACGACGGCGATGTCGCCTACCTCTCGGTCCACCCGCTCGGTGCCGAACCGGAACCGGGCGAGGCCGGTCCGCGCGAGCTGGTGGCCGAGGCCCTCGCCGCGGCGGGTGTGCCGGCCGACTTCGTCGGCGACACCCGGCTGGGCGCTGACGTGGCCGTGGGGCTCGCGGTGTCCTCGTCCGCGGCGACTCCGGTCGCGGAGGCGGTCACCGCGGCGTTCACCCGCGCCGGCCGCAAGGTCCGAGTGGACACCGTCGGTTCGCTGGCGACGGTGTCGTTGGTGGGCTCCGGCCTGCTCAGCAGGCCGCGCTGCCTGGCCGACGCGCTCGCCGCGCTGCGCGAGGCCCGGGTGATCCCGCTGGCCTGCACCACGACCCAATCCCGTTGCACCGTGCTGGTCCGTGACGAGGACACGGGGACCGCGGTCCGTGCCCTGCACGACGCCTTCGAGCTCGACGCTCGGGCCCGGACCGATTCCACCCTCGTCTCAGCGAGCTGAATCCGACCTGACAAACGAACGGAGGACAAAGGTGTACTCGTACGGAACGTTCGGGCGGCGGTTACGGCTGCGTCGGCTGAACCGCACCCCCGACCAGCGGTTGTTCGTCGTGCCCCTGGACCACTCGATCACCATCGGCCCGGTGACGCCGAACGGTGGGTTGAACTCGCTGGTGCGCACGATCAGCGCCAACGGCGCCGACGCGATCGTGCTGCACAAGGGCACGCTCCGGCAGGTCGACCACGCCGTGTTCGCCGACACCGCGCTGATCGTGCACCTCAACGCGAGCACCGTCCACGCGAGCGACCCGGACGCCAAGTACCTCGTCGCGAGCGTCGAGGAGGCCGTCAGTGCGGGCGCGGACGCGGTGAGCGTGCACGTCAACATCGGTTCCCCCGCGGAGAGTCAGCAGGTCGCGGATCTCGCCACGGTGGCGCGCGACTGCGACCGCTGGAGCGTTCCGCTGCTGGCGATGATGTATCCGCGAGGTCCGCAGATCGACTCCGGCGACGCCGACCTGATCGTGCACGCGGCGACCGTGGCCACCGACCTCGGTGCCGACTTCGTCAAGCTGCCGCTTCCCACCCGGTTGGACGAGGTCACCGACATCGTCGCCCGGTGCCCGGTTCCGGCCCTGTTCGCCGGCGGCGCTCGCCGGGAGGGTGGCGAGGGCGTCGTGGGTCACGTCCGCACGGTGATGCGGGCGGGCGCGGCGGGAGTCGCGATCGGCCGCAACATCTTCCAGTCCACCGACGTGGCGGCCACGACGCGCGCCGTCGCCGCCGCGGTGCACGAGAACAAGGACACCACCCCGCGCCTCGACCGGCTCGCGATGGAACCCGTCGGCGGCTGACCGCTCCACCTCCCGACCGTCCGTCACCGTTCGCCCCAGAAGGAGAAGCCATGAAACTGTGCTGGATCGACATCGGCCGTGTCACCGAGGCCAAAGACGCCATCACCGAGGAGGCCCTGCACCACCGGGTCGACGGCATCGTCAGCCGCGACGCCGCCGACCTGGCCTCGCTGCCTCCCACCGCGCAGCGGGTGCTCGACGCCACCGGTGCCGACCTGGAGCGGGTCCTCGAATCGATCGACACCGACACCGTGGACCTCGTCATGATCGACCCGGTGACGCAGGGCAGCACGAGCGAGCTGGCGCGCCGGTACGAGGGCGTGCACTTCGCGGCGTTCGTGAACGTCGTCGACTCCTCGTCGCTGGACCTGGCCTGCGAGCTGGCGCGCACGGAACAGTGGAGTGTCATCCGCTTCCGCGACCCGACGAAGATCCCGCTGGAGATCGTCCTGGCCGCGGCGGACAAGGCACAGGGCAGCATCATCACCGAGGTCAGCGACGTCGAAGAGGCCGAGATCGTGTACGGCGTGCTCGAACACGGCTCCGACGGCGTGCTGATGACACCGAGCCGGGTCGGCGAGGCGAGCGAGCTGAAGGCCGCCGCCGTGACGACCGTCAGCGACCTCGAACTGGCCGAGCTGGAGGTCACCGGGATCCGGCACGTGGGCATGGGCGACCGCGCGTGCATCGACACCTGCAGCTATCTGCGGGAGGACGAGGGCATCCTGGTGGGGTCGCTGTCGAAGGGCATGATCCTGTGCGTCAGCGAGACGCACCCGCTGCCGTACATGCCGACCCGTCCGTTCCGGGTCAACGCCGGCGCCATCCACTCGTACACGATGGGCGAGAACGGGCGCACGAACTACCTCAGCGAGCTCCACGCGGGCAAGAAGGTCGTCGCCGTGGACGTCAAGGGACGCACCCGCACGGTCACGGTCGGCCGCGTCAAGATCGAGTCGAGGCCGCTGCTCGCGGTGGACGCCGTGGCCAAGGACGGCACCGTGGTCAACCTGATCCTCCAGGACGACTGGCACGTCCGTGTGCTCGGACCCGGCGGCGTGGTGTTCAACTCCACCGAGCTCAAGCCCGGCGACATCCTGCTCGGCTACCTGCCGACGCACGATCGCCACGTCGGGTACCCGATCAACGAGTTCTGCCGGGAACAGTGAGTACGCGCCACACCGGCCGCGTGTTCGACTTCCACGCGCGGCTGCCACCGAGACCCGGCGCCGCCCGTACCCTACTGGCCACAATGGACCGGCATGGCATCGGGCGGGCCGTGGTGTGCGCGGGTGGGACCGTGAAGCCGGACACGCTGTCGCGGTGGCTGATCGACGGCGGCCACACCGAGACCGGTGCCGACAACGACGCCGTCCTCGCCGCCTGCGAGGGCGAAGGCGACCGGCTCGTGCCGTTCTACTTCGCCAACCCGCACGAACCGCTCGCCCGGTATCTCGACCGGGCGAGCGGGTTCCGCGGGGTCGAGGTCTCGCCCGCCGTGCACGGTGTCGCGCTGACCGACACGCGCGTGCGGTCGATCGCCGACGCGGCGGGGGAGTACGGGCACCCGTTCTACACGGTCTGCCTGTCGCGTCCCGGGTGCGGCGTGACCGAGTTCGCCGCACTCGCGCGAGAGTTCCCGAACACCACGTTCGTGCTCGGGCACCTCGGTATCGGCAACATCGACTTCCACGCGGTGAACCTGGTCCGCGACCTCGCCAACGTGGTCGTCGAGACCTCCGGGGGCTATTCGAGTGTGGCGGCGGCCGCGGTGGAGCGGCTCGGCGCCGACCGTGTCCTGTTCGCCGGGGAGTACCCGCTGCAGGACCACGCGGTGGAACTGGCGAAGATCGCCGCGCTCGAACTGTCGGACGTCGACGCGGAACGCGTGCTGTACGGCAACGCGCTCCGAATTCTGGGAGAGGAAGGGGAACGAGCGAGATGACTTTGGCGAAGGCGCGGACGTCCGACCACGAGGTGGCGCTGCGCACGGAGTTCACGGGCTGGAGCGACCTCGACGAACTCGCGGCCCGTCAGGACGCGCAGCTGCGGACGACGTTCGAGTGGGCGGCGCGGTCCCCGTTCTACCGCGGGCGCTTCGGGACGACGGGCGTTCCGCGGACCCGGGCCGACCTGCAGCGCCTCGCACCGACCACCAAGCAGGACCTGCGCGACAACTACCCGTTCGGCATGCTCGCCGTCGAGCGGCGCAGGTTGGCGACCTACCACGAGTCCAGCGGCTCGGCGGGCGAGCCGACTCCCTCGTACTACACGACCGAGGACTGGGTGGACCTCAACGAGCGTTACGCTCGCAAGTGGACCGGGATCACCGCCGACGACACCTTCCTCGTGCGGACCCCGTACGCACTGATGGTGACGGGGCACCTCGCGCACTCGGCCGCCCGCAGCCGTGGAGCGACGGTCGTGCCCGGGGACAACCGGTCGCTGGCGATGCCCTACGCGCGCGTGGTGCGGGTGCTCCGCGACCTCGGGGTGACGATGAGCTGGTCGCTGCCCACCGAGACGTTGCTGTGGGTGAGGGCGGCCGAGCTGGCGGGACTGGATCCGCAGGTGGACTTCCCGGAGCTGCGTGCACTGTTCGTCGGCGGCGAGCCCCTGTCCCCGGCGCGCAAGGCGCGGATCAGTGAACTGTGGGGTGTCCCGGTCGTCGAGGAGTACGGCTCCACCGAGACAGGCAGCCTCGCGGGCGAGTGCCCGAACGGGGAGCTGCACCTGTGGGCCGACCGGGCGATCTTCGAGGTGGCCGACCCGGAGACCGGAGAGATCCGGGACTCCGGGCGCGGCACGCTCGTGGTCACGCCGCTGTACCGGGAGGCGATGCCGCTGCTGCGATACGACCTCGCCGACAACGTGGAGGTCTCCACCGAGCCGTGCGATTGCGGCTGGCGACTGCCGACCGTGCGGGTGCTCGGGCGCGCCGCCTTCGGCCACCGGGTCGGTGACCGGCTGATCGACCAGAACAGCGTCGAGGAGGTCGTCTTCGCGCTGCCCGCCGAGTACGGGGTCATGTTCTGGCGCGGACGTGCGCTGCCCGACGAGTTGCAGGTCCAGATCGAGGTGGCCGAGCGGCACCGGGCGGCGGCCAGTGCCGAGCTGGACGAGCTGTTGCGGAGGCGCTTCGGCGTGCCGGTGCGGGTGCTGCCGCTCCAGCTGGGTTCGCTGGTGCCGGAGCACACCCTCACCCAGGCGGCCGACGTGGTCAAACCGCGCAGTTTCTTCGGTCCCGACGAGGACTGGTCCAAAGCGTTGCTGTACTGCTGAACGACGACGGCGGAGGAGGGACTGGGCGGATGTCCAGCACAGGGAGCGGGCCGGGACTGCGAGTGGCCGTCGTGGGCGCCGGGATCGGCGGCCTGGCCACCGCGGCCGCGCTGAAGAAGTGGGGAGTGCGGTGCGACGTCTACGAGCAGGCCGAGCATCTGCGTGAGGTGGGCGCGGGACTGCAACTCGCGCCCAACGCGAGCGCGGTGCTGTACCGGCTCGGCCTCGCCGAACCGTTGCGCCGGGTCGCGGTCCGTCCCGCCGCGGTCGAGATGCGGCGGTGGGACACCGGAACGCTGCTCGGGCGAACCGAGCTGGGCGCCGCGTGCGAGGAACGCTATGCGGCGCCCTATCTCACGGTGCATCGCGCCGACCTCCACCGCATCCTGGCCACCGCGTGCCCCGAGGGGTCGCTGCACCTGGCCATGCGCTGCGCGGAGGTCGTCGAGCACGACGAGGAGGTTCGGCTGCACTTCGCCGACGGTTCCGAGCGGCGCGCCGACGTGGTGATCGGGGCCGACGGTATCCACTCGACGGTCCGGGCCGGCCTGGCCACCGACTCGCCCCGGTACTCGGGGACGATGGTGTACCGCGGGCTGGCTCCCGCCGACCGGCTGCCTCGGCACCGGGACGACCCGCGGGTGCGCCTGTGGCTCGGACCGGGTCAGCACTGCGTGATCTACCCGGTGTCCGAGGGCGACAAGGTCAACGTGGTGGCCACCGTCCCCGGCCGGGAGAGGACACAGGAGTCGTGGACGGCGCGGGGTGACGTGGCCGACGTGCGCGCGGCGTACGCCGGCTGGCACGCCGAGGTGCGCGAGGTCCTGTTGGCCCTGGACGAGGTGAGCCTGTGGGTGCTGCACGACCGCGACCCCCTGCCGAGCTGGACGCTCGGACGGCGCACCGTACTCGGAGACGCAGCGCATCCGATGCTGCCGTTCCTGGCTCAGGGCGCCAATCAGGCCATCGAGGACGCCGCGGCGCTGGCCGCGTGCCTCGGCCCGGTCACCTGCCCGGACGACGTCCCGGCAGCGTTGACCAAGTACGAGGCGGTGCGGCGAGACCGGACCGACACGGTGCACGCCGGTGCGCGCCGCAACAACGGCATGCTGCACCTGCCGGACGGGCCGGAGCAGCGGCGCCGCGACGCCGAACTCGCCACGGCGACAGACCTGTCCAACCAGGACTGGCTGTACGGGCACGACGCGTTCACGGTGTGAGGCCGAAGGTCGCGGGCTTCGTCCGTCTCGCGACCTTCGTCAGGTGGCCGACGGGCTCAGTCGCCGCGGTCGTCACGACCGGCGTGCGCGAACCCGGCGAGCTCGACCCGGCTGTTGATGCCGAGTTTGCGGAACATCTTGCGCAGGTGGTAGTTCACTGTGGACGAGGAGAGGAAGACCTGCTTGGCGATCTGCCGGTTGGTCAGCCCCTGACTCACCAGCGTGGCGATGGTGCGCTCGGTGTCGTCGAGGCAGTCCCAGCCCGAGTCGTCCGAGGTGGTGCTCGGGGCCGGTCTCTTGTACACCCCGAGCTCGCGGAGTTTGCTGCGCAGCCGGGCGGCGTCGTGCCGGCAGCCGATGCGCTCGAACCGGCGTAGCGCGTCTTCGAGCGGCAGGGTGGCATCACCCGGGGCGCCGGTCCGTGCCAGCAGCGTGCCCAGGTCCTCGGCCGCCCACGCCGCCGCCCACGGGTCGCGGTGCTCCGCGACTGCCTGCCGAAGTGCGGCGGCATCGGCGTCGAGCAGCCCCTGTGCGTGCCGGGCCGCGGTGCCGAGCAGCGTGAACCCCGGGTTGTCGTCGCTGAGCGAGCACAGCACGTCGAAGAGCGTGTGCGCCAGCTCGCGTTCGCCGAGCCGCAATGCCAGCCGGATCAGCCACGGCCCCGCACCCGGTTCCGCGACGAAGAGACCGCGTCGTGTGGTCAGCTCGGTGCGGTAGCGGCGCAGGGCCTCGGCGGCCGCGCTGTGCTCGCCGTGCCGGGCGTGGATGACCTGCAGCTCGATCCATTCGAGCGGGGCCCGGTAGAAACCGACACCGTCGCGGGCGGCCGCGGCGAACTCCTCCACGTGTCCGGCCGCCGCGATGGGATCACCTCCGCGGAGCGAGGCCAGCGCCAGCACGGCCAATGCGCGCGGCTGGAGCAGGAAGGTCCCGGTGTTGCGCACGGTACGCAGTGCGTCCCGGGCCAGCTCCTGTGCCTCGGGCACCCGCCCGGTGTGCAGGAGGAGTTCCGCCCGCACCAGCTTCGGCGCTGCGGCCTGGCCCGCCAGCCCGTACCGGTCGATCTCGGCGTCGAGGTCGCGGATCACCGCCTCGGCCTCGGCGGACTCCCGCAGATCCACCAACTTCTCGGCGAGTGCGAGCTTCGGCTGGGGGCGCCACACGGGCGGCGTACCGTGCGACACGGCCGCCACCGCGTTGCGGGCGACGGTCAGCGCCTCGCCCAACACGCCGCGTTCCCACAGCACGTTGGCCAGCACCGTCCCGGCCAGCATCGAACCGACGCCGCCCGAGCCGGCCGCGAGGATGCGCCGAGCCTCCGCCTCCGAGCCCGCGCCTTCCCGCACGAACGCGCCGTAGATCTTGGCCGCCATGGCGGTCTGCCGCACCACCGTGGGTGCCGCGCGTTCCTCCAGCGTGGCCTCCGCTTCGTCGGTGACCTCCGTGGTCTGCCCGCTCATCAGCAGCAGGTTGGCCAGCGTGGAGCGAAGCTCGGCGTTCGTCTCGGGATCGAGGGGCCGCGCCAGCGTGCACCGCGCCAGTTCCGCGGCTTCGGACATGCGGCCCGCCGCCATCAGCGTGTTCACGGCCGTGCGTACGCGTTCCACGTAGGCGTCGTCGTCCTCGCCGGTCAACCGGAGCACACCCAGCGCGAGTTCGGCCGCCCGCGCGGGCTGGTCGCGGGCCAGGCGCCGGGCGAGGTCGGTCATCGCTTCCAACACCGGTTCGTCGCCCGTGTCCGCGGCACGGAGAAGGTGGGTGGCCGCGGCGTCCCGCGCCTCGGGAGAGTCCCGCAGCAGCAGGCCCGCGTCCCTCAGGATGGCGCGGCGCACGGTCGGCGCCAGCTCGTCGGCGAGGGTGCGCACCACGAGTTGCTGGGCTGCGACGAGGCGGTGGTCCTCCGAGCGGAGCAGCTCCGAGTCGAGCGCCTCCTGGAGAACGTCGAGCAGTTCCGTGGAGCTCTCGCCGAGCAGCGAGGCCAACTGGTACACGCGCAGGGGTGTGTCGACGACACTCATCACGGTCAGCGTCCGGCGGCACCGGTCGGACAGGCGGGCCAGCCGCACGGCGGCGAGTGAGCGCACCCGGTGCGGAACTCGCTCGGGGCTGGCCGAGGCGGTGGTCTCACCGACGTCGATCAGCCCCTCGTCGCGCAGACCGCCGAGCAACGCGTCGACCAGCTCGGGGTTGCCACCCGTGCTCACCAGCATGCTCTGGAGGCCGGGGCAGGGCGGTGCTCCGAACCGTTCGGTGGCCAACGACGTGACCACTGTCTCCGGCAGCGGTTCGAGCCGCAGGTGCACCTGCGGGTACGGCGTGCTGTGCAGCAGACCCTGCAGTCTTGTTCCTTCCCCGCGTGCCAGGCGCGCCGTGCACCGGGTGAGGACGAGCAGCGCACCGCGTTCGGTGCTGCCCGCGAGGATGTCGAGGCATTCCCCGATGATTCGATCGTCGACGCGGTCGGCGTCGTCGCACATCACGAGCATGGGTGCCCGTTGCGGAGCATGGCCCACCAGAGTCGGCAACGTCGTCTCGGGCAGGTGCCCATGGTCCCAGTCCAGGGACGAGATGTGAGTCTGTTTCGGACCCACGACGACGCGGAGATCACCGCCCACCGGGCTGTACTGTCTGGGCACCGCGTGGTGGCGGGACAGCATCGGTTGGCGGACGCCGAAACCGACGCGATGAGCGTGCTGGAGCAGTCTGCCGAGCATCGATGTCTTGCCGGAGCCCGGAGGCCCGTCCACGACGGCGATCATCGTGTGGCCTTCGGAAACGTGGGCGAGAGCGTCGGTCAGCCGACCCCACTCACCTTCCCGTCCCCTTGGGGCCGTGGACGACGGTCCCGGGTGCCTGGACGATTCGGTCTCTGTGGAGCCTTGTGCCGTTCTCCCATCCAACAACTGAGATTCCCCCTCGATCCGCCGTGGTGCGGTGACGGCCGGACGACACGGCCCGGCCCGGACACGATCCCGTCGAGCAAACCCCCCGATTGGCCGGACGATCGGTCGTGCAGCACTGCGCCGACGTCCCGGCCACGAAATGAGCAGTGGTCCCGTGGCCGGAACGCCGTTGCCGCACGCTGCCCTCGAAGGCTGCAGATGCCCGCGCGGCGTTCAGGCCACGGAAGCGCCGTTTCACAGAGCAGGAGTGAGCTCGTGCGCTGTGAGTCGCAACGTGTTTACAGTGGCGCGGGCGGTGTCGAAGAAGAGTAGGTCGTTCATCAGAAGGAAACCTGGTTCATGTTGGGTCGCTTCCATGCCTTTGTCCGAGAGCGTCGCCGTGAGTGTAAACGTCAGCCTTCCCTGCTCGTCCTCGCCGATCTCGTTCGTAATTGTTTCCAACACCGGGCTGTTCAACTGTTGAAACACGATCCGGTCCGATTTGTGCGGATGAACGTGCTCCCGTACCTCCATTTGGTGGCGCAGTTCAATCTCCCGGACGAACGATCCGTCGTCGAATCGTTCGAGCACCGCGCACCGTGTGATGGACGGCACGTAGTACACCGGGTTCGCCGCCTTCTCCAGCAGCTTCGACCACAACAGGTCGCGCTCGATGGGACGGGCGCTGTCCGGATCGTTGACGAGTACGGTGTGACTGAAGGTCACCATCTGACGACGTCCTCTCCTCAACGGAGCCGATCATCCCGGCGGTGTTGCCGGGACCGGCGCTTGTTCACGCCTACCGAGATTGCCGTCCCCTCAGGTGTTCCGATATCACTTGTTCACGCCATTAGCCCGGCGGGTGGAGGATCGCGCGGGCCCGCTCCTTGGGGGGAAGTCGCATGAGCAGGAGGACCGCACGACGTGCTGCGCTGGACGCCGTGCTCGCCGCCGTGCCCTCGGCCGCAGCGGGTCGCGGGCACGCGGTCGTGGTGTCCGGGCCGCCCGGCATCGGTAAGACGCGACTGTTGTCCCTCGCCCGCGAGAGCGGGCACGAGGCGGGGTTGACCGTCGTGCACGGGCACGCCTCCGAACTCGACCGGGTGGCACCGCTGTCGGCGTTGCTGCACGCACTTCGACGCGCGGATCCTCCTTTGCTCTCCGGCCCGGAAGTGACGGACATGGCCGAATTCGCGCGCGATTCCGCCAACCGGCTGTGGCTGATTCATCGAATAGGCGAACGTCTCGAGGAACGTTCGGCCGAACGGCCGGTCCTCGTGCTTTTCGACGACGCCCAATGGGTCGACGAGGTCACCGCGTACGCTCTCCGAGTTCTCGTGCCGTCCATGGCGCACAATCCGGTGTCCTGGTTGATCGCCTGCCGACCCGAGACGAATCCGGGTCCCGGATCGGCCACTGTGGACTGGTTGTTGCGCGACGGTGCCGAGTCCGTCCGCCTCGCACCCCTGGACGCCACCGAGATCGCGCAAATGTGCCGGGAGGAACTCGGCGTGGAACCCGGCCCCGAGGTGCTGTCGCTCGCGCAGCGCACCGGCGGGAATCCGCTGCTGTTGACCGAACTGCTCGACGCGATGCGGGAGGCCGAGGGCGCCGAGCTCGGCGACGGCATCGCCGGCCTGGTCTCGGGTCCACTGCCGAACGCGTTCGTCGAGGCGGTGTCGCACCGGCTCCGCAACCTCTCTCCCACGACCCGACGGCTGCTCGACATCGCCGCCGTGTTCGGCAAACCGATCACCGTGCACGACGCCGCCGCGCTCGGAGCCGGGTCGCCACTCGAACTCGTCGACAGTGTGCGCGAGGGAGTGGAACTGGGGATCCTGTCCGGTGACAGTGCCCAGCTGTGCTTCCGCCAGCAACTCGTCCGGGAGGTGCTGTACCGGCACCTGCCCGAGGTCACCCGCCGGATGCTGCACCGGGAGGCCGCCACCCGGCTCAACCTCCAGGGCCGGTCGGTGGAGGCCGCCGAGCACCTGCTCTCCAGCGCGCTGCCCGGGGACCGCCAGGCCGTGGAGGCGTTGCTCGGCGTCCTCACCACGGTGATCGCCACCGCCCCGAACGCCGCCGCCGACCTCCTGCTGCGCACACTCGACCTGCTCGGCGAGCACGAACCGAGCCGCGCCAAGCTGACGGCCCACGCGGTCCACGCGCTCACCGCCGCCGGACGGGTCACCGAGGCCCGTCGTCTCGGCGAACGCGCGGTGGCGACCCGGATGCTGGGCGACTTCGACGCGGCCGTGCACCTGGGCCTCGCCGAAGCCGCCAAGCACGCGGGTGACGACCGGGGCGCGCTCGACCACATCGAGCGGGCGTTGGCCGCTGAACCCGCGTTGCCGATGCGCGCGCGTCTGCTCGCCTTGCGCGCGCACGCCTGCCTCTACGTCGACGACTTCGACGGCACCCAGGCGGCGGGCAAGGAGGCGGTGACGCTCGGTCGTTCGGTGGTGTCCGCACCGGCGCGGGGCGGACGCTCCGGTGACACGCGCACCGAGGCGGCGCCCGACGCCGCCGTGTTCGCGGGAGCGGCGCTGAGCGTCGTCGCGGCCGCGGCGGGCGATCTCGACCGCGGTCTGGAGGAGGCCGACGTCGCCGTGGCGCTCGCCGACGCCGAGGGCGGCCAGGCGCGGCACCGGCATCCTCGACTGTGGCTGGCCCGGGTGCTGCTGTGGAGCGACCGCTTCGCGGAGGCCGAGGCCGTCCTCGAAGTCGGTCAGCGGGAGGCCGAGGCGCTGGGAACGGGCTGGTCGATGCCGCTGTGGCACTGCTACCGGGCCGAGCTGCGACTCGCCGTGGGCAGGCTCGACGACGCCGTCACCGAAGCGGAGGCCGGCCTGCGGGTGGCCGCCGAGCTGGACGCCCTCGCGCTGACCGCGTCGTTGGAGGCCGTTCTCGTCCAGGCCGCGCTGTGGAGGGGCCGCGGTTCCGATGCCCGTGCGGCGCTGCGGCGCGGACTCGACCAGCGCGAACGGGGCATCGGCATGCTGGCCGAGGACCTGACCTGGGAACAGGCGCTGGTGGCCGTCGACGCGGGCGACGACAAGACTGCTCTGCGGGTGTTGTCGGATCTGCTCGACCGGCTCCCCGGACGCGCCCTGCTGCTCGTCGAGGAACCGACGGCGGCGCCGCGACTGGTGCGGCTCGCGCTGGCCGAGGGTGACACCGACCTCGCGAACCGGGTGGTCGACGCGGCCGCGATTGTCGCCGACCGCAACCCCCGGGTGCGGTCGTTCACCGCGGCTGCCCGGCATGCCGAGGGGCTGCGCGACGACGCACGGGCCACCCTGGCCGAGGCCGCCGACCTGTTCGACGACAGCGGCCGCCCGCTGGCCGCCGCGTGGGCGCTGGAGGATGTCGCGGCCGTGGCCGCCCGTGCCGGAGACCGTGCGGGCGCGGTGCGCGCGCTGGAACGAGCACAGACGTTGACCGCGCGATGCGGAGCCGACCGCGAGACCACCCGCCTCCACCAGACGCTGCGGACGCTGGGGGAGAAGGGCCGGAGCGCTCGCGCGACCGGCGCCGCCACGGGCTGGGCGGCACTGACCGAGTCCGAACTACGCGTCGCCCGGTTGGTCGCCGAGGGGTTGACCAACCGCGCGACCGCCCGCAGCCTCTTCCTCTCCCCTCACACGGTGGACACCCACCTCCGGCACATCTACGCCAAACTCGGCGTCTCCAGCCGGGTCGAGCTCGTCCGGCTGGCGCTGCGCCACGAAGGCGGAGGCAATCACGAGAAGACGTGATGCCCTCGGCCGCTCCAGCCGACCAGACTGGCCCCGTGCGCACGCCGTGTGCGTTCGAGGACACAGAAGGATGGAGTATGAGCCGCGACGTTCAACCACTGTCCGTGCGGCGGGACCGGGCGAGTGCACGCAGCCCCTGGCTGCCTTTCTCGATGCTCGCGGTGATCGAGTTCATCACCGTGCTGGACGCGTCGATCGTCAACGTCGCGTTGCCGTCGATCGAGGCGGAGTTCGGGTTCACCCCGCAGGCCCTGGCCTGGGTGGTCGACGCCTACCTCCTCGCCTACGCGGGCTTCCTGCTGCTCGGCGGCCGCGCGGCCGACGTTCTCGGACGCCGCCGGATGTACTTCGCCGGTCTCGCGTTGTTCACCGTCAGTTCCCTTGTCTGCGGGATCTCCCAGGACGCGGCGCAACTGCTGATCGGGCGCGGTTTCCAAGGACTCGGTGCCGCGCTGGTCGCACCGGCCGCGCTCGCTTTGATCGGCGACCTCTTCACGGTCGAGTCGGACCGTAACCGGGCGCTGGGCATCTGGGGCAGCATGGCCGGTATCGGCGGTGCGGCGGGCATGGTCCTCGGCGGACTGCTCACCACGGCGGACTGGCGCTGGACCTTCCTGATCAACGTGCCGATCGGCATCGGGGTGTTCATCGCGAGCTCGAGGCTGCTGCCGAAGATCGGCCGCACCACCACGAGCAGGCTCGACCTGTTCGGCGCGTTGCTCGGCACCAGCGGTCTCTGCGTGTTGCTGCTCGCCATCACCCGCGCCCAGGACATCGGCTGGTTGTCCGGGCAGAGCCTCACGTCGTTCGCCGTCGCCCTCGTGCTGCTCGGTGCGTTCGTGGTCCGGCAGCTCACCGCCGCCGAACCGCTGCTGCCCACGCACCTGTTCCGGCGTCCCTCACTCGCCCTCGGCAACGTCGTCATCGCCCTGGTGGGTGTGCTGCTGTTCGCGACGTTCTTCGTGGTCACCCTCTACATGCAGCGCGTGCGCGGGTTCAGCCCGCTGACCACCGGCCTGCTGTATCTGCCCATCAACGCGTCGATGTGGCTGGGCTCGTGGCTGGCTCCGAGGGTGATCGGGGCACTGTCGCCCAGCGGGTCGTTGGCGGCCGGACTCTTCCTGCAGGGCGCCGGGCTGGCGTGGTGGACGAGCGTGTTGACGGTCGACGGGAACTTCGTGTTCACCTTCCTCGTGCCCGCGATGCTCTGGTGCTTCGGGCTGGGCCTGTCGATCGTCTCGGCGTTCGTGGTGTGCACCAGTGGGGTCGACGCGGAGGTGCGCGGCGCCGCGTCGGGACTGGCCACGACGACCTACCAGTCCGGCGGCGCGATCGGTCTCGCCGTGTTGGTGGCGGTGGCCGACAGTCGCACCGGAGAGCTGCTGGCCGGACCGGCTGGGGAGCGTCCGTCCGAGGCGGCCGCGCTCGTCTCCGGATACAGCGCGAGCCTGCTCGTCGGCGTGGTCGTCGCGGCCGTCGGCGTCGCGCTCGCTCTTCTCGCCCGGCGACTGACCTCGGCGACTCCCGCCGCACCGGAGACCGCCACTCAGTGAGCGGGCCCGACGGCCTGCCCGACTCCCCGGAACCGACCGCACCCGCGTGGGACCCCTCCGCGCGGTGACCCGGAAGGCGCTCGCGCGCCGTGACCCGAGCCGCGCCCGCGCGGCCGAGACTGAGGAGTTCTTCCATGAACGAACAGACGACGTCGGTGGTGGTGGTCGGAGCGGGCCCTGTCGGGTGCACCCTCGCGCTGGAGCTGGCGAGGCACGGTGTGCACTGCACGGTCGTGGAGCGTACGACCGAGTCGACACCGCATCCGAAGATGGACTTCCTCAACGCCCGCAGCATGGAATTGCTCCGCCGCCTCGGGGTGTCCGACGCGATCCGCGAGGAGGGAGTGGGGGCGCAGCACCCGTTCGACTTCCACTGGATCGACCGGCTCGGCACGCCACCGATCACGGTCTGGCGGTATCCGTCGGTGTCCGGGATGCGGGAGCGCTACCGGGAACACAACGACGGCTCGGCGCCGTGGGAGCCCTACCAGCGGTTGCAGGGCTCGTTGCTGGAGCGCCTCCTGCGGGAACGGGTCCGTGCGCTGCCCGAGGCCGAGGTGCACGAGGGCACGCGGGTCACCTCGCTCACGCAGGACGCCGACGGGGTGGAGCTGCGGCTGGTCGACGAGCAGGGGCGTTCCCGTTCCGTGCGCGCCTCCTACGTCGTCGGGTGTGACGGCGCGGGCAGTGTGGTGCGCAGGAGCATCGGCATCGATTCGCCGTCGATCGCGCCACCCGCGCCGCAGCGCGACGTGTACTTCCGCAGCGCCGACCCGAGGCTGCGCGAACACGGCCGGTTCTTCCTCGGGATCGCGGGCCGCGGGCTGGTCCTGGTGTCCCGCGACGAACGCGACACCTGGACGGCGTCGTTCCCCCGCACCACCGACGCGCACGACGACACCGATCCGGTCGACGACATCCGCTCCCGCGTCGGAGTCGACCTCCGGATCGACGAGGTCATCAACGTGGTCGACTGGGAGGGCACGCTGGCCGTGGCCGAGCGCTACCGCAGCGGCCGCGTGTTCCTGGCGGGCGACGCGGCACACCAGTTCTTCCCCACCGGCGGGCACGGCGCCAACACGGGCATCGCGGACGCGGTGGACCTCGGCTGGAAACTCGCCGCCGTGATCCGCGGCTGGGGCGGACCGCGGCTCCTCGACAGCTACGAGCCGGAACGCAGGCCGGTGGCCGTGTTCAACCGCGAGATGAGCGCGAACCTGCTCGACGTCTGGCGGCGCTACTTCACCCTGTTCGGCTCCGGTGTCTCGTCCGCACACCTCGCCGGCTACCTGGAGCAGCAGAGCTTCCAGATCGACAACGTGGGTATCCACTTCGGCTACCGCTACGCGGATTCTCCCGTCGTCCACGCCGACGACGGCACGCCTCCGCGCTGGACGTGGCGCGGCATCGTGCCGACGACCTGGCCGGGATGCCGCGCGCCCAGCGTCCGTCTCGCGGACGGGACGGAGTTGTTCGACCTGCTCTCCACGGGATACACCCTCGTGGACTTCACGGAGGAGGGTGCGGGCAAGCCGTTGGTCGACGACGCGACCCGAGCGGGCATACCGATGGTCCACCTTCCCTGCGCGGACGACCACGCCCGCACAGTGTGGGAGCGCGACCTGGTGCTCGTGCGCCCGGACCAGCACGTGGCCTGGCGGGCGAGTGGGGCGCCCGACGACTGGGACGCGGTGTTGCGGCGTGTCACGGGACGACACCGATGATCACGGTGCGTGCTTGACTGTGCGAAGTAGTCACTCCATCGAGTCACTACTCCTCGTTTGGTGAAATCGTGGAGTAGTCGACAGTAATCGGTCGTCCGGAGTCGACCAGGCACCGGCCCGTTGCCGCATTACTGGCAGTTGTCACCCGATAGGGCTACAGGTGAGCATGATCGCGTTGTGCGTGATCTCAAGCCTGGAGGGTGCTTGTGCTGCGGAAAGTGTCACGAAGAAGACTGTTGTTGACTGCGGGCGCGACGGCGGCCGCCGCCCCGTTGGCGGCCGCCGCACCCGCACTGGCGACGAGCTGGCCGCACTCCCCGTCGACCGGTCCCGCCGGTCCCCGCGTTCGCCCGTTCGAGGTAAGCCGTGGCGACACGCGGTATCCCTCACTGGTCCGAGGCGTGAACGCGCGATTCGTCGGCGATCCCGACGCCGTGGTCATCGCCACGCGGACCGAACACGTGGTGAGCGCGGTCCAGCAGGCGGTCGACGCGGGACGCCGGATCAGCGTGCGTTCCGGGGGACACTGCTACGAGAACTTCGTCTTCCGGCCGGAGATCGACACCGTCATCGACGTGTCGCGAATGGACCAGGTCTCGTTCGACGAGGAGCGGCGCGCCTTCGCCGTCCGGCCCGGCGCCCTGCTCGGCCGCATTTACGAGACGCTCTTCCGCGGCTGGGGCGTCACCCTGCCGGGAGGCTCGTGCCCCGACGTGGGCGCGGGCGGACATTTCGCGGGCGGCGGGTACGGACCGCTGTCCCGCCGCTTCGGGCTGACGATCGACCACCTCGAGGCGGTGGAGGTCGTCGTCGTGGACGGCAGCGGCAAGGCGAAAGCCGTCGTCGCCACCCGCGACCCCGACGACCCCCACCACGAGCTGTGGTGGGCCCACACGGGCGGCGGTGGCGGCAACTTCGGCATCGTCACCACCTACTGGTTCCGCAGCTCCGGAGTGGGCCCGGACGCCGCGCCCGGCGACATGCTGCCGAGGCCGCCCGCCGAGATGCTGGTCAGCAGCGTCACCTTCGACTGGAGCTCCTTGTCCTCGTCGTCGTTCCAGACCCTCGTCGCCAACTACGGCGAGTGGTGCGCGCAGCACTCCGGTGCCGACGACCCCTACGCCACGCTGTTCAGCCAGCTCCAGCTCGCTCCCGCAGTGGCGGGCTCGTTCACGCTGACCACCCAACTGGAGGCGGGCGCGCAGGCGACCGCGCGGCTCGACGACTTCCTCGCCGCCGTGACCGGGTCCGTGCCGCACGTCGAAACCGACCGGCGCGTGTTGCCCTGGATGCACACCACCACGGGCTGGCCGGGCTTCAGCGGTGGCGACCGCACCACCCGCTTCAAGGCGAAGTCGGCGTACCACCGCACGGGCTTCACGTCCGCGCAGACCGAGGCGTTGTACCGCAATCTCGCGGACTTCGGTTACCCGGGCGCGCTGATCATGCTGACCACGTTCGGCGGCGCGGTCAACACGGTCGACGAGGCGGCCACCGCGTCGGCGCACCGCGATTCCGTACTCAAGCCGCACTACATCGGCTTCTGGACCGACCCGGAACAGGACGCGGAGCAGTTCGGCCGGCTGCGCACGCTCTACCGCGACGTCTACGCCGACACGGGAGGCGTGCCGGTGCCGGACGAGCGCACCGACGGATGTTTCATCAACTACGCCGACGCCGATCTGGCCGACCCGGAACAGAACACCTCCGGTGTCCCGTGGTCGACGCTGTACTACAAGGGCAACTACCCGCGGCTGCAGAGGGCGAAGAGGACCTACGACCCGGGCAACGTGTTCACCCACGCCCTGGGCATTCGGCCGTGACCGGATCCCGTATTCACGCGATGGCACGACCTCACCGCGCCCACGACGATGACGGTAACCGCTGACCTCTAGGGAAGGAATCGACGTTGACACGGTTCGCAGGGAAGGCCGCACTCGTCACCGGGGGTGGCTCGGGCATCGGCCGCGCCATCGCCATCGCGCTGGCGAAGGAGGGCGCCGCCGTCGCGGTGACCGGCCGGGACAAGGACAAGCTGGCGGCGACGGTCGGCATCATCCAGGACAGCGGCGGCACCGCGATCGCGGTTCCCGCCGACGTCACGATCGCGAGTGACGCCGCCGCGATGGTGGAGGCCACCGTGCGTGAGCTCGGCGGTCTGCACATCGCGGTCAACTCGGCAGGCGTACTGCCGCCGGGCGGCCAGGTCGCCGACATCTCCGAGGACAGCTGGCACGCCGCCATGGCGAACCTGAACGGCACCTGGCTGTCGATGAAGTACGAGATCTCGCACATGCGGGACAACGGCGGCGGGGCGATCGTCAACCTGTCCTCCGCCATCGGCTCGCAGATGACGATGCCGTACACCGGCGCCTACGCCGCCTCGAAGGCCGGGGTCAGCGTGCTGACCCGGACGGCGGCCAAGGAGTACATCAGCGCCGGCATCCGCGTGAACGCGGTCAGCCCGGGGCCGGTCGAGACGCCCATGTCGCTGCTGCCCGGCGAGACCGAGGCCGACCGCGCCGCTCGCCTCGCCGGTGCGCTGCCGATCGGCCGCGCGGCGACCGTGGAGGAGGTGGCCTCCGCGGTGCTGTGGCTGGCCGCGGACGAGTCCGGGTTCACCGTGGGCCACGACCTCGTGCTCGATGGCGCCGCGAGCAACTAGCACCACCGGCGGCAGCCGATGCGCCAAGAGTCACCCATCCGGCTCTCCTGCATCGGCTGTCGCTTTTTTCGTCCGTCCACAGTAGATTCCTCGCGGCGGGTGACGAACCCGTGTAGCGGTCGTCCCAACCGGGTACTACACCGCGGATGTGGGCTTCCACCGTCGGTTCTCTGTTGGGCGGCGTCTTCGGGACGGTCGCCAGGATCAGGCACGACAAGCCGCTGCACCCGCGCGGCACCGTCTACGACGCCGTGCTGCGGCGGGTCGGCGCGCCCGAGCCGTGGGAGGCCGAGTGGCTGGACACGGCGGGCGAGGACCACGGCCTGGTTCGCCTGTCCCGGTCGGTCGGGCTGCCGCGTCCGTTGCCCGATGTGCTCGGTCTCGCGCTCACCGTCGGAGGGGCCTCCGGTGACCGCCACGACGTGCTGCTCGCGACCACCGGCCTCCGCCCGGGAGTGCGGTTCGCGCTGCTGCCCCGCCGTGACCCGTTCACCGTCCCGTACGGTTCGCTGCTGCCGTACCGGACGCCGCGGGGCCTGGTGCTGCTCGCAGCGGTGCCGACGACACGTGGCCGGTTCCGCCTGCTCGCCGCCCCGCCGACAGGGCGGTGGCGGGAGTTCGCGACACTCGACCTGACCGCACGCCCCGGTCCGGACGAGGCGATCCGCTTCGACCCGGTCCTCCACCCGCCGCCGGGGCTGTCCTGGCCACCCGCGTTGGCGCGCC
>JACYYK010004017.1_pt1 | contig 30712 bp, 28 predicted proteins | sample 8236871 | NCBI WGS metagenome assembly JACYYK01 (sample SAMN14103087, study PRJNA606662) | landfill metagenome | isolation source: landfill solid waste inoculated with endophyte fungus Paravalsa indica | place: India:New Delhi, Okhla landfill site | collected 2017-11-05 | reverse complement strand
GTTTTCACGCGGCGCCGACACTCCGAGGCCTAGCAGCGGAATCAAAGGGTCGGTCGAGTCAGGATCGACATCCGTCTGCCTGGCGAACTCCTGAAAGTCGTCGAGGGTAAGCGAATGGCGGTCAGTCATGTTGCTTGCTCGATGTGATCCGGTCTAGTCCGATGGCTACGAGGGAAGCGACTTCGCTCGGGCGATGCGTTGTCGCGAGGCGTTTGTTCTCGGCATCGGTGAGACGATTCTCGGACGGTGTCCATCCGGTGGAAGTGATCGCCTCTCGAATCTCATCAAGGCCCGTAGCCGCTGCCGCATCGACCGGATAGCGGCCTAGATCGTGCGGCGGCCATCGATTCGGCAGGTTGCAGATCAACTCGGCCATGCTTGCCGTAGCGCCACCGAACCCGCCGGCGAAGAACAAAGGCTGCCGCGCTCGGATCGCGAGGAGTGCCTCTTCCATGACACCAGGGATCCTTCCGGCGAAACCCCGTTCTTTTCCTCCAAGGAACACACGCGCGCTCGTCGACGAGGTCAGGAACCGTCGAAGCCCGGTGAGTGAGCGCCGGGCGGTTTCCGGATCGACCGCCTCGGCGTCTTCGCCACGGTTCTCGGATACCTTGACCGCTTCCCCATCGGGATTGAGGTAGACAAACGTGCCCCGTCCACCGAGTGAACGACGGCGCTCCTTCAGCTCGCTGAGCGAGCGGGAGCGGTGCTCTGACCAAGCGACGCAAAGGCGCAATGATTGGTCGGCTTGCCCGTAGCGGTCGATCTCTGACTCAAGGAAGTCGGTGTAGCCTGGCCGTAGGTGTCCGCCGTAGACCAGTGTTCCTCCCGCGAGAATCACTACGCGAGCGATCTCGCCGAGCGCGAGGCGGACGTGGGTTTCTGTCAGACCGAGCCGCCCGAGGTCAGCACTCTCGGACACTGAAACGCTGACGCTGAGATGGGCGAGACTCCCCTCATCGAGGAGTGGCTGATGCGAGTTATCCGCCACGAACAGCCAGTCCGCGCGGCGTGAGAATCTCGAGCCGGCCTTGCAGTCCGCTCAACGAAGCGACCTGCAACAAGACGTTGCGCTCGGCGCGTCCAAGAGGCGGATCCGGGTGGAGGACCAGAATGGTCTCATCCAGGGGCAGCGATGCTCGCGCGCTGTCGAGCCACTCGACGAGCGTCGTGGGTTCGGGCGCGTGGGGCGCCCACCAGTTGACTTCATGGCCAGGTGCTTGCGGCGAAAGCTGTTGCTGGCGCTTCCAAAGCTCGCGCTTTAGACATTCGTCGACGAGTTGCCCGAGCGCGCAGCGAATCGCGCTATCAAGTTCGCCTCTGTTCCGAGAGACTCGCGGTACATGGTCCATGAGGAACGAGCCACGTTCTTCAACCCCGGAGAGTGCTTCGAGAATCACGATCGGCATGCCTGCCCGCTTGGCGATCAACATTTCACGCTGACACCAGTCTCGACTGGCGTACAGATCTGTTCGAACCACCAAGAGAGCGCTGGTCGCGGCATGAGTTTCGAGTTCCGTAGCCCATTCGTGGCCGGGTTGGAGGTCACGGGCATCGAAGAAATCGGCTAGGTGCGTCCCCGCGATCACTCGTCGGACGCTGTCGACGAGTCCGCCGAGCGTGTTCTGCTCTTCATCGGTCGGGTGCTTCGTATGGCTAACAAAGACGGTCAGGGGTTCGGGGTTGACGTCGCGACGCGCGAATTGTGCGACGGCCTGGGCTATCTCACGGCAAACGAAATCCAGATCTTGGGGGTCGTGCGGGACCGCTTGAAGATGACCGAGGATCTCGGCCAACCGTCCCGCTGAATGAGCATGGCCGAGCCGAACCGGAACGACCCCGACGCTCTCGGGACGATTCGTGCACGTCTCACAGATTTCCGTGATATAGCGCTCCCATTCTGGCGAGGCGGATACAGCGGTCGAGAGGTCGTGCCCAAGCACCGGCACGACGATGGTCAGTTCCGGATCCGGGCTTCCGTTGGGGAGGCCCTCTACGAACGGCAGAGGTCGTGGCGGACCGGCAGACGAAGCCCATCCGGTGCTACGGATGAACACTTCGACTGCGCCGCCGATGAGTCCGGAGAATGCCGTGCCGTGGAAATGGTCGATGAGTGCCGTCGCAACGGCGACACCCTCGTCATCGTCGGGATGCCAGACGACGTAGATCTCAAGCACAGGGGGCAGCACGACGTCGCGAAAGGCTACCTCACCGTGGGCCGCCGACCAAGCCTTTAAGGTGTTCGGTGTTCCGTCTTGGGGGCCGATCGATGTCCAATACCGCAAACGTCTTCATTAGTCACATCCACGAGGACGATGAGCACCTCGACAGGCTCAAGACTGCCCTCCGCCAGCGGGGACTCAACATCCGGGACTCGTCGATCAACGAGTCGCGGCCGAACAACGCGAAGGATGAGGGCTACATCAAGGGCAGCATCTTGGGGCCTCGGATTCGTTGGGCGGGGACCGTCGTCGTCCTAGTGTCGCCCGACACCTGTCGGAGTGACTACGTGCGATGGGAGATCGAGTACGCGCAGAAGCAGGGTAAGCGGATCGTCGGGATCTTCACGCCAGGATCCGCAGACTCAGATCTTCCGGAGGGCCTTGAGGACTACGCAGACAGCATCGTGTCATGGGACGGCGACCGCGTCCTAGACGCGATCCGAGGGGACGATGTTTGGCAGTCCAGCGACGGTGCGCCACGTCCGGCTCACGACATCGCGCGACACGGGTGCTAGCCCTTGCGCGTCTTTAGCTACATCGTCGCGCGTGACTTCGGCTTCGCCCCAAATCCGTTTCATGGCTGGTGCACGCTTGCAACGTGTAAGCCGAGTATTCGCAGGACCGCGCAGGTAGGCGACTGGATCTTGGGTACCGGTTCGAAAAAACACGACCGCGTAGGCCAAGCGATCTACGCCATGCAGGTCGAGGAAGCGCTTTCGTTCGACCAATACTGGGCGGACGAGCGCTTCCGAGGGAAGCGTCCGGTGTTGGAAGCGAGCCGGAAGCTGGCCTTCGGCGACAACATCTACTACCGCTCAGGCCCGGAGCGGCCGTGGCTCCAACTCGATTCGCATCACAGCTTTCACGACGGCAGTCCCAATCCCGAGAACGTCGAGGCGGACACGGCGGTCGATCGAGTGTTGCTCTCTCGGCGCTTCGTCTACTGGGGAGATTCCGGGCCAGAGGTTCCGGCACATCTTCGAGCTTTCCCGGGAGGCGAGGACCTCTGCATCACGACACAGGGGCACAAGTGCCGGTTCAGTGAAGAGCTGGTTGCCGAAGCTATTACCTGGATCGAGAGCTTCGGTATGCCCGGGTGCGTCGGCCGACCTGGGCAGTGGCCGTCCGGCATCAGGGACATTGGTTGAGGCGATCGTCCCCTGATGTCGACGGTCAGTGGATAGCGCTCGGGAGATGCGTCTTCGCAGGACAGCCACCTGCGAACCTCCTCGATCGCCGAAGGCTTGAGCCCGTTCAGCTTGTCGAGGCTGACGGAGATCCGTTGGTGAGAAGGGGCGTCGAATAGCCGAGCGGCTCCGATCATGGCGGGGGAGAGTGCATCCGTCGAGGCTGCGTCCGCAGTTCATTTCGAGGCGGGCACCAAACGGCTCTCGACCAAGCGCCGGACTGCGCCGGGACGGACCGCGGCTCGACCGCGGAGAACTTGTTCCAGCTCTACGCCGTCGACGATGTCGTGAATGGAAACCCGGGACAGTGCCACGATGCCCAGCGAAGGCGCCGCGTCCTTCATCGCGTCATACAGCGCGCGCTGCTTCCACCGTGGTCCGCCCGCGCCGACTCGAAGGTCGCCCGGGTCGCCTCCAGTGAACATTCGCGCGGATGATGGGTTGGTCCACCGGCGGCCCCAGGCACCGGCACGAAGGCATGCATCCTCACGCTCGACGCAGAATCGCCGGTATTCCTCTTGCCAAGGGAGGTCTGTCGCCCAGGCGGCATCGAGAGTCTGCAAGCGGTACCGATTGAAATGCAGCTCTTCGTCGAGCTCGACGACGAAGCCTTCCTCGAACGAGAGGTCCCATCCGCCCGGCCGGAGCGGCGGATCCTCGATCGATCCGTCTATCGCGCGGTAGAGCTCGGTCAACGGCTCGTTCAGGTCGCTCACGCCCGGTCTTCGCGCCAACGGAGCTGTTTGGTGCAGTCCTGCGGCCTGCAGGATTCTGCCGAGTTCTGCGGCTCGTCCTCCCGTACGAGACATGACGTTAAGCTGCGACCGCTTGTCGAGCGGCATCGACGATCGCGTTGGCGATGCGCTCGTAGACGTCGCCGTCGATCCGTACGTGGGACTGACGGCGTAGCCGGAGTGGGTTCTCCCAGGAGACGTCTTCCAGGGACGGCGCGTGCCGGTCCGCCCGGATTGCGACCAGGATGCGGTACCGCAGCTTCCAGGGCCAGCGGGTGCGGTCGGCCTGCGATCCGCCCTCGTTGGTCTCTGGTTCTTCAGAGACGACCTCAACGACGGCGATGAATCCTCGTCGGAGCGATCCGTTGATCACGGCCCGGTCGCCGGGTCTGACGCCTGACGGTCGGCGATTTGGCGGGAACCACATCTCCTGCGTGTGGTGACGCCAGACGCCGATCCAGTCTTCCGGCGGCGCGTCCGTTCCCGTCCCGATGTTGAATACCCAGTAGCTGCGCACGTCGTCTCCCCGATTGGCCAGTAGATCTTTAGTAAACAGCGGATCGGGACGAATTCGCAGAGTTCCACGTAGTTCTGGCGAGCCAGTAAGCTCGCAATGAGTAAGAGCTCTGGGGAACGTCCGGGAGGGAACGTAAGTTCGCTGCATCCCGGTTTCGTCGTCCGACGCGATGTTCCGGGCCTCATCTCATGAAGACGCTAGCCGCTGCCCTGCCCTTTGACGACACGCCTGACGTCACGCGCCAATCGCTACGGGTCGCAGGCCTGTTCGCCGGCATCGGCGGCATCGAGCTGGGCTTCCAGCGGGCGGGTCACCACAGCGAGTTGCTGTGCGAGATAGAGCCCGGTGCAAAACGCGTTCTCGAGCATCGGTTCCCCGATGTTCCGGTCGTCGAGGACGTCCGCGACATCCCGCTGCTGCCGGACTGCGACCTGGTCGCTGCGGGGTTTCCGTGCCAGGATCTCTCCCAGGCGGGCCGCACCGCCGGGATCACCGGTGAGCGATCCGGGCTAGTGGGGGAGGTCTTCCGTCTTGTTGCGGATCCAGAGACCGCTCCGAAGTGGCTGTTGCTCGAGAACGTCCCGTTCATGTTGCAGCTCGAACGAGGCGCGGCGATGAGGTTCCTCACGGACTCCCTCAGCGCGATGGGGTTCCGATGGGCCTATCGCATCGTCGACTCGCGGGCGTTTGGCGTCCCGCAGCGCCGCCGTCGCGTCGTGATGCTCGCCTCTCGTACCGAGGACCCGCGCACGGTGCTGTTCCCCGACGAGGCTGGTCCGGTTCAGGAGGAGCGGGAGCCGAAGAACCGGGCCTGCGGCTTCTACTGGACCGAGGGTGTCCGTGGACTCGGTTGGGCCGTGGATGCGGTTCCGACGCTCAAGGGCGGTTCGACGATCGGTATCCCGTCTCCGCCGGCGATTTGGATGACCGACAACAGCATCGTCACGCCGGACATCCGCGACGCCGAGCGGATGCAAGGCTTCGACGCCGATTGGACTGCGGCCGCGCAGCCGGAGCAGCCGCATCGGCTTGGACCTCGGTGGAAGCTTGTCGGCAACGCGGTCACCGTGCCGATGGCCGAGTGGCTGGGCGGTGCTCTTGCGCAGCCGCGAGAGGTTCCGGAGCTCGTCGAGACCGAGATTGGTGAGGGCATGCGCTGGCCGGATGCTGCTTGGGGTGAGAACGGGCAGGCATGGAAGGTCGATCGTTCCTCGTTCCCGGTCCAGTGGGAGCGCCCAGCGCTCGAAACGTTCCTCGAATACGAGCCTAAGCCGCTGTCGCTGCGTGCGACCGCTGGATTCCTGCGACGCGCGGAGCAAGGCCGGCTGCGATTCGTCGACGGGTTCCTCGACGCGCTACACGAACACCACGCAAGGATGAACACTCTCTAGGTTCTCGGTATGGATCTCGAAGAGGCTCTGGCGGGGCGTGACAAGGCGGCCCAAAGCCAGAACGCCATGGCACCGTTCAACGAGTACCTGGCGGACAAGCTCGGCGAACCACGGGAGACCGTCTACACCTCCAGGATCGGAAAGTCCGGAACGGTAAAGACCCGCATGCGCCAGGAGGGCGCACGGGGAGCCACGATCGTCGTGGCGGTCCTTGGGGACGAGAAGCTCGTCCGTGAAGTTCAACGCGAGGCGCCTGATGTCCTCGGCGCACAACATGGGCGCAAGGCCATGGTCGTTGCGATCGTTCCGCCGGGTTCGAGGGAGGTCGAGTCTTGGAAGGTGTTCGAACCCGTGGGTGGCACCATCGCTGAACGCATTGGAGTGCATCACGACCACGTCGAACAGGTGATCGTCATGCCGACGTACGACGATGACTCGGGCGCGGGGCAGACGGCGTCTCTCGAGGACGAGCCTTCGATCGTCGTCTTGCCGGCCGATCACCAACGGTTGGTCATCGACGATCGAATCCGCCGGATGCTGCGCCTCGCGATTGCGTCGTCTTCGGCCGTCATGCTGATCGGCCCGCCCGGGACCGGCAAGACGACGCTCCTGTTGGAAGCGTTCGAAGAGGCCCAAGAAGACCCGGCCTCGTACGGACTCTCCAAGGCACCGGCCAACGCGCCCCTCGTCGTCACACCCGAGGAAGGCTGGACCAGCCGGGAACTCGTCGGTGGAGAGACCGTCGATGACCATGGGCATTTGCGGTTCAGGCCCGGGCACGTGCTGGACGCGATCCGTGATGACACCTGGTTGGTGCTGGACGAAGCAAACCGCGCGGACATGGACCGCATCTTCGGCGGGCTGCTGACGTTCCTTTCGGGGCAGGACGTCACCCTCGGACGCGCCGCCGGGGGAAAGGACGCCGCCGCCGTTCGCCTCGAGTGGCGGGACGGCCCGGAAAGCGAGGTCGTCGGTGAGGACCGTCTTGCCGACGGTACGGGGCCGCCGATCGTCTACCGGGCAGGCCGAGACTGGAAGATCCTGGGGACCTACAACGCCCTGGATGCGCATCGCGTGTTCCGGTTCGGGCAGGCGCTCGGGCGACGGTTCGCGCGTGTCCCGGTTCCCGCAGTGGACGTCCAAGCCTTCGCAGTAGCGCTCGAACCCCGCCTCGCCCTACTCCGCGAACGTCACGAAGACGTCGACCATGAGCGTGTCCGGGCAGTGCTCAGCGGACTGTACGCGGCGCATCTCGATCTCCGACCGATCGTCGGGCCGGCACTGTTCCTCTCGATTCCGGGCTATGTCGCCAGTGGACTCGCGCTGGGAAGTGATGTCGGGCTCGAGCAGCTTCTGGTCGAGGGCTACGTGCTCGGTGCCGGACCGCTCCTCGCACAGCTCGAGCCGAAGGCTCGTGACGACTTCCGGGCCCGGGTGGTCACCAGCGAGGCTCTGATTCTGGAGGAGCAGTGGGAGTTCCTGGAGAGCCTGCTCTCGACGCTGACGTAGTCGGTCTTCCGCGGCTCCGTCCTCGTCCGCCGATCCCCGAGCGTGGTCTCGTCGAGACCCTGCGGTCGTGGAGCGGGCAAGGACAGCTCTGGGAAGCGCTGGGCACGGGTGAGGACGTCGCCGAACGCGCTTGGACGCCGGCGATGATTCGCAGCCGCGCCAGGCGGGTGCTCTTCGAACGCCTTCACGAACGCTTGGCGACGTGGCCGGAGGATGCCCGAGACTGGCTTGACGCCTTGCCGGCCAGCACCGAGACGCTCGAACATCGTTCGACCAGTCCGCGTTCTGGTGTCTCGTGGACCCGAACCCGGATCGCCGGATGGCCGCCGCGCAACTTCGTCGGTCGGGAGCGTCGGCGGGTTCCCGAAACGCTGCTCAGCACCGTCACCAGATGGACGCTCGAGCAGCTCGAACCGCTCGTACGCGAGGCCACCAAGCTCAACGATCCGCATCATCGGACGGCTGTCGAACGAGCAGAGACGGCCCTCTCCCTCCTGGGGGTGGAGCCGTTGCGGGAAGTGACCGCTGCGCGGCCAACACCGCCGGATTTGGCCGCGGTCGCCGCCGAAGGGCATCCGTGGCGGTCGTTGGTGCCGGTCGCCGAAGCGCTGCTGGCAGCGGAAGACCCCGAAGCCTTGGCGAGCCTGGCGCTCGAGGTGGTCGGACCGATCGACGAGCTCAGCGGCCGGCTGTTTCACCTGGCGATCCTCGGCGAGGTCCTCCACGGCCTACGAACCGCTGGTGCCCACGTCGTGTCGCGCCACCCGCTCGGCAACTCCTGGCGAGGGCCGGCCTACCGTGTCGTGGACGCACGGGATCGAGAGTGGGACCTCTGGTTCGAGGCGGCCGGCGCGTGGGGGTACTACCAGGTGGACGAGCACTACCCCAAGGCAGCCAAGGGCGTTCCGGGCGCAGGCGGCGCGTTGGGGACCGACCTCATGCTGATCCGACGGGACCAGGGCGCACTGCTGCTCGAATGCAAGCACTCGTGGAACCCAGCCGTCGTGGCCCGCGACGGTTACCTTCAAGCGGTCGCGTACGCGACGGAAGCGCTCGACCTTGCGCCCGCGATCACGTCCGTCGTGGTCGGTCCGGAAGGCGTGGTGAAGGAATCCGGTTTCACCACCCCGGACCCTGCAATGCTCGTCGGGATCGTGCGCCCGTACGACGTCCCGAAGCTCATCGAGCACGCCCTGGACAGTTGACGGGTCCGCCAGCACCGAAGGACGAGAGCACCAGGCGACGCCTCCAGGCCGTTCGGCGAAGGGACACCAAGCCCGAGTTGCTCCTTCGATCCGAGCTGCACCGGCGCGGGTTTCGGTTCTACGTCGATCGTGCACCCTTGCCAAAGATGCGACGGAGGGCCGACATCGTGTTCCCGCGCAAGAAGGTCGCGGTCTACGTCGACGGGTGCTTCTGGCACGGATGTCCAGACCATGGGACCTGGCCGAAGAACAATGCGGACTGGTGGCGCTCGAAGATCGAGGCCAATCAAGCCCGGGATCGCGACACCGACGCGCAACTCCGCGACGCGGGGTGGACTGTAATTCGAGTCTGGGAGCATGAGGCAGCGGAGGCTGCCGATCACGTTGCTGAGACGGTTGTGGGCGCGTAGCGCGTGAACGGTGCGCAGTCGGTTCGTACTTAGGGCCCCCAAGCCGGCACCTAGGCGGTCAGTTCCGGAAAGGCCTGTGTTCCGTCGTCAACGGAACATGGCAACTTCGTTACGGGCGTCGGCTGCGCGTCGCGCACCTCGGTCTGCCAGCTGTGCTCCGGTATCGCAGGGCTCACTCGGCGCGTCGCGTCTTTTCAGGAAGGCGCGGCAATGCGAACAGCTCTTGCAGCGCAGGAACTGCGACGGCAGGTTCGTCCAGCTCCGCAACGAGGCTACGAAAGGCGCGGTCGCTGACTACGACGTGACGTTGCTCGTCGAGCATCTCTCGGGCTCGGTCAGCGGCGGCATCGAGGACGAACTCGTCGATCGTCTCGTCGACGAGGGACGCCGCTTCCTGGATCAGTGAGAGGTCCGGCTCGTCGATGTTGACCGTGAGGCATCGGGATCTTGATGGTCGGCGGTCCATCGTCTGGACATCATGGACCGCCACGCCGGAGCGAGCAAGGCGCCTGTCGGGTGTCGCAGTGAGGTCCCGAGGCTCGTGCCGCCGACAGATTCCGGGCCTTGGCTTCTCGTTCCGAGCCAGCTAGCGTCGATGTCGTCCTGAAAACCAAGTGCCCCGGGCGACGCGCGAACGTCCCCGGGGCGGGCACGAGAGATACGAGGTCTCCCATGCATGACCAGCCTACCTGTGGCCCGGTGCTGCCTCCGATCGAGTCGGAGCCGCGGCGCGAGAACGACGTGTTGCGGCATCTGCTGAACGCGTATCCGGCGGCATTCAGCGTCGACGAGGTGGTTGCCGAGCTGACCGATCCGGACGATGGCGTCTCGGAGCGAGACGATGTGTTGCGGGCGATCCGCGATCTGACGCGCAGCCGGTTGTTGCACCAGCACGGCCCGTTCGTATGGCCAGCGCGTGCCGCGAAAGCCGCCCTCGTCTTGGATGAGGGGTGAGCACGATGCAGATCGATGCCGACCTGAGTCCTGCGGAGCGGGACGATCAGTTGCAGATGGCGGTGCTCGGACATCTGCTGCTCGCGTATCCCGCCCCGTTCACGCTCGATGAGATCGTGACGGCGTTCGCGGAGCCGTTCGGGGCGTCGTTTGACGGCACCGACGGCACGCTTCGAGCAGTTCGTGATCTCGTGTGCGCCGGGTTGCTGCTGGAGCGTGATGGGTCGGTGTTGCCGACGCGAGTGACGTTCCGCTTCTCGGAGCTGGTCGGGCTGTAGCGATCGTGGACGCTGATCGGCTGAGTGACGACGAGCCGGCGGTGGTCGGTCCACCGTGGGTCCGGGAGCTCGATGCCCCGCCGGGTACGGCGTGGACGCGAGCCGACGGCCTGCGGCTGGGTGATCTGGTCGCGATCGGTGACGACGCCGAGGACCGTTGGGGGCGGATCGTCGCGATCGAGCGTGCTGATCCGCCCGGGGGTCTGCGTCTGCGCATGACGTTCGAGATCGACGGCGCCGCCTTCGCGCGGTGCTCCCAGGCCCCGGCGATGAGCACCCGGTACCTCCGGCGACTTCCCGAACCTCGGGCGTCGGTCGGGGTTCCGGTGACGACGTCTGAGGGGTTGGAGTCGGCGTGGCGGATCTTTGACCGTGCGTGGGATGTGGACGGGGCGGTCGAGGTGCGTCTTCCGGCTCGGGTGGCCAGCCAGCTGCTTCGCGACCGCGGGTGGGTGCTGCCTCGCGGTTCGGGTGAGGCTGACCGGGGCTGGCGGGCGCCGACCGGCGAGCGGTTCTCCGATGCCAGCGAGGCGGTGCGGCTTGCGCTGACCGCTGAGTACGCGGAGGCATCGACTGAGCGGGAGTGAGCGGGCGCCGGGGCGGTGAGAGGTACGGCGGGTAGTCGCATGTGACTAGTAGTCGGGAGGCGACTACCCAGGCGCGTTCCCCTTCAGCGCGGCGGCGCTCCGGGCTCTGGTGAACGCGAGTCGTCCGGAAGGCTCCGGCTTCTGGGCGAGTGCCGTTGACGGCAGGCGATTGCGCCTTTCCGCGAAACGATCACCGGGTGCGCCGTAGCGGGACGACTACTCGTCGGATGGCGCTGGTGACCGGCTTGGACCATCCGTCGAGCGGCGCTATGGCGGGGTGTGTACGGGGTTGCAAAGGCGGTGTTGACGGGGGATACTCGGCTGCAGATCGATATGGCTGATCACCGGGAAGCTCCCCCTTCGTCCCGGAACGACTCCACGACGCTGGAGCCGGGCGTTCGTGCTGCGCGAGAGCGGGCGGAGCTGACGCAGGAGCAGGTGGCCGAGCGGATGAACGTCTCGATCCACACCTATCGGCCGTGGGATCAAGGGAAGCGTCGGCCGGCGCGGTTGGAGCAGATGCAGCTCTTGGCGTTCGTCGTCCAGGCACCGATCGATGTGATCTGGCCGGCCACCGACGATCCGCTGGTCGCCGAGGCACTGCGCCTAGAACGGCAGCGTGGAGAGCCACCGGGCGGCAAGCCACCCCAGCGGTCGGCAGGTGCGTCGCCGCTCGACGTTGCCGAGCCTGCCGAGATCCTGGTGCGTCAGTTGGAGAAGGCGCCCATGGGTTCGCCTGACCAAGCCGAACGGGCCTTGAGCGCCGAGACCGATCTCGGCGTTGAGCAACGTGGACCAGCGGACGATTCTGGCGGGCTTCCGCCGTGGCCGGACGAGTTCGACGAGGAGCCGCCCAGCGAACAGCTTCCGACCGACTCCGGTCCGGTGTCGACCGCGCACGAGATGCAGGCGCGTGCGTCGACAGCTCAGCGCGCGGCCGCGGACCACAGTGGCGCGACGACATCGCACGCCGAGCGTCCGTCGTCCGGTCGGCAGGTGAAGCGCATGGTGGTGGCCCTTGGAGCTGCGCTGGCACTGGGCGGTGTTGGGACGGTCGTCGCGAGCGCGTTGAGTGAGAAGCCAGTGGACGCGGATCCGTCCTCGCAGACCGTGCCGGTCGAAGCAGTGAGGCATGGGCGGGTCGAGTCGCGGTCTCGTGACGTTGCGACGATGCGCACGGCGGCGGACCGGGGCGACTATGAGGCGGCGATCACGGCTGCTCGGTCGCTCGGCGACACGAAGGCCATCGAGCGTTATCAGCGAGCCGCGGCGAACGTCCTCGCCCGCCGGGCCGACGCCGCTGCAGGTCGCGGCGATCTTCGACTGGCCCGACAACGGCTCCGCAATGCTGAGCAGCGGTACGGAGCCACATCGGCAGCTGGTGACGTGCAGGCGCGTATCCGCCGTATCCAACGGGATCGGACCGAGCGCACCGAGCAGCGTCGGAAGGCCGCACGGAAGCAAGCACAGGCAGCGTCGGGTGCTTCGGAACCCGCGGCAACCGCAAACGCGACAACCACGCCGTCGTCGTCGGGCGAAGCGTCGGTCAGCAGCGGTGGCGCGTCGTCGGACGCGTCGTCTTCGTCCACCTCCGCATCGTCCACGTCCAAAACGCCCGCCGCCGAATCGGGACCGCGGGAGAAGAAGTGCGGCGACGGTTGCGGGCTCGGTGCGTTCCCCTCCGCAGGCCAAGAATAAGGCCGTGAAAGGTAAATGTCGTGAACTCTCGTACCTGGTCCGCCGCGTCGCTCACCCTCGCCACGTTCGTCGTCCTGTTGGCGATGGTTCCGGCGGCGTCGAATGCCGGAACCGTCCACCTCTACAGCTGTCGTCAGCCCAGCGGGGCGGTGGCTCCGGCGGCGGGCTGGACGGCTGGCGTGAACGCTCCCGTCGGGTACGTCGACGCCTACAACACCTGTTCGCAAGGCGGCGGCCTTGGCGCGATGCTCCGGGGGAACGTGGCTCATCCGGTCAACGCGGCGGCCCAATGGACGTTTGAGCCGCCGGCCGGGGTGCAGATCACCCGTGCGACGCTCTGGCGGACCTCGTCGGTCGGGCCGGACGGTCCGAACGTGACGCCGCTGGCGTACGTCTCTGCGCCCAACCCGTCGTTCACGTCGCACAACGTGATCGATCGGTGCCTGCGAAGCGAAGGATGCGCCGGCAACGGGGACGGCACCTTTCGCCGGGTCGATGCGAACCGGCTGGTGATTCCCGAGGCCCATCTCGGGGAGCGGGCGAGCATCACGCTCAACGCGTCCTGCGGCGGCGTACCCAACTGGACGTGCCCAGGCGCCCCTGATGGCGCGCTGGCGGCGACCCACGTGATCGCCGCTGACATCGAGCTCCTCGACCGCGATCCTCCTGTGGTGGCGGTGACCTCCGGTGATCTCGTTGCCGGTGGGGTCCTCAGCGGCGTGCGGACGCTGTCGGTCCGCGCCTCCGACGTGGGCCTGGGTCTCGACGCGGTGGGGTTGGCGATCGACGGGCGGACCGTGGCCGAGCAGTCGTTCCCCGACAGCACCGGCGGTCGTTGCACGCCGGCCGAGGATCCCGGCGACGGAACGCGTGCGTACCTCTGGCCGGTGCCGTGCCCGACGAGCGGGAGCACGACCCTGGAGGTCGACACGCGAACGATTGCCGATGGTGAGCATCGGCTGGCGACCTACGTCACCGACGCTTCGGGGAACCGCGCGATCATCGGTGAAGCGTCGACGATCGTCCACAACAGCGGACGTATCGGCCCGGGGTCGCCGATGCAACTTCGAGGCGACCCCAATGGTTCTCCGGTTACCGACGAAGGGCGACTTACGGCCGGGTTTCGTCGTACGGCGCCGCGCCGCTGTTCGAAGGGGTCGTTCCGCAAGCGTCACCGCAAGGCGTGTCGGACCCGAACGACGGTCAAGCGCGCTCGCTACTCGCGCTCTGCGCGCGATGAGATCGTCGGTCGTCTGCGGACCCCTGACGGCGCTCCGATCGCAGGTGCACGCGTGATGCTGATGTCGACCCCGCGGTACGGGGCTGGTTCCCAGACCACCGTTGGGTCGGCGACGACATCGTCGTCCGGTCGCTACGCCGTGAAGGTCCGACGCCGTGTGAGCGCGACCCTCACGGTCGTGTGGATGGCCCGGACCAAGGACAACATGCCGGCCGTAGCGCGAACGCTGATGCACCGGATCGGTGCGCATACGACGTTGCGCCGGACGCCACGAGTTGGACGACGGGGGCGCGTGATTCGTTTCTCGGGCCAGCTCACGGCCCGGGGTGGTGGGCAGGCCGCGCTTCCGTCGAACGTTCCGATCGTGGTGCGTGTGCGCTCTGGCGGCAAGTGGGCGACGATCGCGAACACGTCGACCAACGCAGCCGGGCGCTGGTCGGTCCGCTACCGCTGGCCGAGAGCGGCGAGGGGACGGTTCTCGATCAGGGCGGAGGTGCGCCGCGCGAACCGCTACCCGTACGAAGCGGGACACACCGGCGTGCTTCGGGTACGGGTTCGGTAGGGCGTCGCGGGTAGCATCGCCTCGTGCTCGACAGCTTGGCCCGTCGCCCCCGACTGCACCCACTCGCCGCCCGGCTGGCGGCAAGCCCATGGCTGGCGGCCGCAGTACGACGGACGGGCGGCCTGCCGACGCCCGGTGAAGTGGAACGGCTGGCCCACGAGGTCGGGGATCGAGCGGGCGGCAATGCCAGGTCCGCAGCGCTGCACGAACTGGCCGAGCTCCGGACCGTTGCGCCGCACGAGCCGAGGCAACCGGTATCGGATGGACTCACCGCGCGGCTGCCCGAGGCTGTGACCGCGCGGGCCGAGAAGGCGATCCGTGCCTCTCCGCACTGGCCCGCAGAGATGACCGAGGGACTGCGGACCAGGGCGCTGCTCCAGGCGGCGATGGATCTTCGGGATGCTGATGCCGTGGCTGCGACGGGCATGCAGCCCCACGACCCGCCCGGCGATGTGCACGCGATGGACCGCGGGCCGCGAGCTGTCGCGCAAGCGCTCGAGATCGCCGACCTCGTGGTCAGCTCCTTGGCTGACGCGGCGGGACGGGACCTTCGGGAGGGCGATGTCGTCCTCGATTTCGGGTGCTCGTCCGGGCGGATCGTCTCGCCGCTGGCAGCGTGGAACCCCGGCGTCGAATGGATCGGCTGCGACCCCAACGAGCCAGCGGTCTCGTGGGCTACGGAGCACGTCCCCGGCGGACGGTTCTTCGTGAGTGACCAGCGGCCTCCGCTCGCGCTGGACGCGGGGTCCGTCGACATCGCCTTCGCGATCTCGATCTGGTCGCACTACGCGGAGTCCGCGGCCCGCGAGTGGCTGGACGAGATGCACCGCGTGCTCCGACCCGGAGGGCGGTTGTTGCTAACGACCCACGGCATGTACTCGCTGGGGCTTTACCAGCGGGTGCACCGGGAGACCGAAGGCCGCTATGGCCTGAGCGACGCGCACGTGCTCGAAGCTCAGCGCGCCCTCGCGGCTCGGGGTGCCTGGTGGTTCGATTCGTTCGGAACCGAGGGCGACTGGGGTGTCCAGGCGCCTACGTGGGGCCACGCGCACTACCTGCCGGAGTGGGTCCTCGAAGCCACGGCGGGGCGCTGGGCGACCAGCTTCTACCGCCAGGCGGCCCTCCTTGGCAATCAGGACGTCTACGTCCTGACGCGGCTGTAGGTAGAGCTGCTGGCGACCGTTGCGGCAATGGCCCTTGGCCCTGGGTAGCACTGATGCTACCGTTGTCGTATGGCCACGATTCCGCAGAAGGAGTTGCGCAACGCCAGCGGCGAGGTGCTGCGCCGGGCGGAGGCGGGGGAGACGATCACCGTGACGGTCTCTGGCCGTCCGGTGGCGCAGATCGGTCCGATCGCGCGTAAGAGCTGGGTGCCGAGCGAGCAGCTCGCGCCGATCTGGCGGACCCCGGCCCCCAAGGGCCTGCGGGGGGACCTCGCCGGGTTCGACGTCGAGCTTGACGACCCGTACGCGCGTTGAGCGATGCGGGTCGTGCTCGATACGTCGGTGCTGATCGCCGACGACGTTCCCGCGGGGCTGGAGACCTCGATCAGTGCCGTGTCGATCGGCGAGCTGCACTTCGGGTTGCTCGTCGCGTCGGACGATGAGGAGCGCGCCCGGCGCGCTGCACGGCTGGGGGCGATCGAGGAGCGCTTCGCGCCACTCCCGGTCGACGGTGACGTCGCGCGGGCGTGGGGCGGGCTGGCGGCGCGGGTTCGCCGTGCGGGAGCGCAGCCGCGCACGCGCAATGCGGACTTGTTGATCGCGGCCACCGCGCAGGTGCACGGCGCGGCGCTCTTGACGCACAACGTGGCCGACTTCCGGCACGTGGCCGACGTGGTTCGGGTGCTGCGGCCGGCTGACGTCGCCTGAGCGATCCGACCGGTCGACCGTCGTGCCCACAGGGTTGCGCGAGAGTAGTGACCCCCACCCGACTAGTAGTCACATGCGACTAGTAGTCGCATGTGACTACTGCTTTCTTCCCGTCGAAGGGGTAGGACTGGTGCATGGTTGATGCGATGGGAGGTGCGACATGGTGGGGATGAAGTCCGTACGCGGGCTGGCGGGTAGCGGTAGCGTGGCGTCGGGCGTGGGTGGTCGGTTGCGAGCGATCGGGTCGGTGGAGGTGCTGGAGATCGCGCGGCTGCGGTTGCGGCTGATCGGCGAGCCGATGCGCGCGCAGATCATGGTCCTGTTGGACGAGTCCGGGCCGGCGACGGTGCAGGAGATCGTGGACCGGTTGCCGACGGTCGTGACGCGCCAGAACGTCTCGCGGCATCTGGGCCTGCTCTACGAGGCCGGGATGTTGCGCCGTATGCGGGAGGGGCGCAACGTGCGCTACGAGTTGGCGGACTGGTCGTCGCTGTGGCTCTTGGAGCAGATCGTGGCCAGCGTCGATGAGCACCTCGACACGCAGCGCCAGACGATCGCCGGAGGCTCGCCACCGAACGCATAGCTCGTAAAGCGCACTCCGCCCTTCCGGGCGGCTCGAGGAGTCCAAACGGGGCCCAGTCGTCTGGCTGGGCCCCGTCGCTTTTGCAACGTGCAAATGGTGGCTTACGTGTTTGCGTATATACGTATGCGGCGAGTTGTAGACGTCCCGCATTTTCGGACGTAGAACCCCTTCGACAGTGAATCGGCCAGTGCCGTGGTCGGCGTCGAAGGGGTTGATGATGCGAGGGGTCTTCTTGATTGTTGGTGGCAGTCCGTCGCCGTCGCTTGGCGATGTTGCCGCGGCTGAAACCGCGGTGTCGTCATGACCTGCCGACGCGCTGCGCAGGCGTCGCACCCGGCCGGACTGGACGTGTCGCTCGACGGCGCAGCGGCGTCGGTTCTCGAGCAGGATGCCGCGACGGCGGCGGGGCGTCGTCGCGGCCTTGGCTCGGCGGGGCTGGCTCGTGTCGGTCGGGTGGTGCTGTGGGCGTTCGTCGGCCTCGTCCTGATCCGGGGCCTCAGTGCGATCTTCGGAGGCGGCGACGCGACGGACCGCAGCACGGCTGCTGCGGTCGACGAGCGGCGGTTTCCGGACGATGAGGCGCGGGCGTTCGCGGTGCGGTTCACGCACACGTATCTCGGCGGCTCGAAGCAGGAACCCGAGACCGATCGCCGTGAAGTTGCCGCGTTCCTTGCTGAGGACCTGCGCGACCGGGCGACGACGGTTCTACCGGAGACCGGATCGGGCGCCCGGGTGGCGTGGGGGACGGTCGCCCGCGAATCGCTGCTCGGACGCAGCCGCGCCCTGATCACCGTTGCGGTGTCGACGGGCGAGGCGGTGCGGTACCTGACGGTCCCCGTCGCTCGCGACCGTGCCGGTGGCTTGGTGGTCTTCGATCTGCCGTCGCTGAGCGCGGCTCCGAGCCGTGGTGCCGTTGATGTGCCCGACCCGCTGGCGTTGTCGGAGACGCAAGCGCGGCCGATCACCGATCTGGTCACGCGCTTCCTGAAGGCATACGTGGCCGGCGGAGACCGAGCGGCGTTGGCGTACTTCCTGGCGCCGGGTGCGCGGCTGGTGCAGATGTCGCGCGGTCTGGAGGTCATCGGGGTCGAGCAGGTCGCTCGCGACCCGTATCCGGCTCGGCGTGGCGTCGGTGTCGTGGCGCTCGTTCGGGTCCGTGATCGCGTGAGCGACGCGGAGCTGGTCTTGCGCTACCGGCTGACGCTCGTTGAGCGCGAACGCTGGTACGTGCAGGTCGTGGCGGGAGGGCCGAGCGCATGAGCCCGCACACGACAGAGAACACGGATCCGCAAATCGGTCTCTGGATCTCCCGCCGGGTGGTCGTTGCCGTGGCGTTCTTGGTCGCGGTCGGGCTGGTGCTGCTGCTGGCGCCCGGAGCGTTGGCGCAGTCGGGGAACGATGTGGCGAAGAACCTCGGTGACCTGCTGCGCGGCTATGCGGCGCAGTTCTACGGCGGGGTGATCGCGATCGTCTCGCTGATCTTCCTGATCAACCGGCGCTACGTCGAGTTGATGACCTTCCTGGTCGCGGCGGTCGTAGTCGGCTGGATGGTGTTCTCGCCGGACGCGATTGCACGGGCGGCTCGGGCGATCGGTCGGCAGGTCCTCGGATGAGCTCTCACGGTTCGCAGTTCGGGGTGGTGCGGTCGTACCAGCGGATCTTTCGGCCGGACCGGCGGATCTACCAGGTCGAGGGACGCCGAATCCCCGTTCCGGGCGGCATCCCGCTCGTCTGGCTGGGCTACTCCACCGCCACGATCGTCGCGATCCTGCTGCTTGGTGCGCGCTCGCTGACGCTCAGCGTGTTGCTTGCGGTCGGCGCCGCGCTGTTCGTGGGCGCGGCCGGTAATCGGCGCGTGGCGCTGGTCGCCGTCGTCGTGGTGCTCGCTGGGACGCAGGCGGTCGGCGTGTTGCTGGCCGCGGTCGATTGGCCGCTGCGGCTGCTCGTTCTGCCGAGCCTGGTGGCGACGCTGGCCACGCAGGCGACCCCAGACGGGCGTCCAGCTCATCGCTACGCGCTGTCGTGGCTCTCGTTGCAGGCGCGCCCGTCGCGACGGTGGCTCGGCCACGCGCTGCCGGTCGACGAGCGGCGTCCGCTCGAGCTTCGGGTTGGCGTTGCGCCGGATCACCGGTCGCCGCGTCTTCGACGTGGCCGGGTCACGGGTCCCGTGACGGTCGTCCCGGCGGTCCCCGTGGCGTTGCGGGTTGGTCGGTGGCCGTGGAATCGCGGACACGCCGTTCTTGACCCGGGCACTCACGTAGTGCGGCCCGGTCGACGTGCGCTCACCGGGCCGTTGGAGCTTCGGGCGGGGGAGCGGTTGGAGGTGCGGCCATGAGCCTTCCGTTGCGTTACGCGCGACAGAACCTGCTGCTCGGTCCCGGCGGCGAGGCCGCTGCGCTCTACCGGTTGCCGACGGTCTCGTATCCGTTCCTCCCAGTGGGGGAGAAGTGGCGGTGGCTGCGGACCCTCGAACGACTGGCGGCGGTCGTCGGTGCGGACTTCTCTCTGTACCGCGTCACGCGCGCCTACCCGGCAGAGCGCTACCGGGACCGCACCCGTGGACTGCTGGACCCGACCGGCCAAGACCCCGACGTGTTCGAGTCGTTTCTACGGCGGCACGAGCAGCGGCTTGGGACGCTGCATGCGTTCTGGCCGGAGGTGTACCTGACCGTCGCGCTCGGGTCGCCGGAGCACGGCCGGTTCGGTGCGTCTCTGGCCGATCAGTTCGGCCGTGCTCGTCGGCGTCTTGAAGACCTGGCCGGTGTTGGGCGACCGCAGCCGATCCCTGACCGTGAACTGCGGTCGCTGGCGGCGGTGGAGCAGCGGACGTTTCAGCAGCTGACGGCGGTCGTCGGCTGCCGGCGCGCGTCGACCCAGGAGCTCGAATGGTTGCTGCGGCGCAGCCCGGTGCGTGGCGTTGGCGAACCGGAGGTGGATGGTCGGTGGCAGCCGGACGCGTTGATGATCCAAGCCGACGATGGCCGGGTCGCCTACGAGCCGCTCGGGACGGACATCGTCGAGACGATCGCCGCACCGCTGAACGAACCGCGCACCGGAGCCGCCCGGCTGATCATCGAGACCGAGCAGGGCGACGCCCACCAGGCGTTCCTCACCGTCGGTGCGCTGGCCGACGAAGCTGACTTCCCGGGACCGACCGCCGAGCTGTTGTTCGCGCCGCTGGAATCGGCGGGATTCCCAGTCGACGCAGTGCTGCATGCGCGCTGGGTCGGCAACCGCCAAGCGTTGGGGCAGGTCCGCAAGCGGATCGTCGACGTCGAGCAGGTCTTCCGTGAGGAGGCCGAAGGGTCGCCGTACGGGCCTGGCTTGGTGCCCGAAGAGGACCGGGCGTTGGCGCGGGAGTACGAGGCGATCCTCCAGAGCAGCGGCCATCCACCGATGCTCCGCGCGTCCATCTCCCTCGCCGTCGGCGCCGGGAACGCGGAGCAGTTGGAGCAGCGTGTCGCGACCCTCCGCGACCAGTTCGGAACGGTCCGGCTGCACCGCCCGCGCGGGCTGCAAGAGACGCTGTTCCTCGACCACCTGCCGCAGCCGGGCGGCGGGGAGGTGCGCGACTACGTGGCGCAGATGACGGTCGAGCAGTTCGGGGCGTTGATGCCGATCGGGAGCGACCGACTTGGTTCTGATCGCGGGCTCTATCTGGGGACGACGCCGGCCAGGCGGCCGGTGACCTACGACCCGACCGCCCCGTCCCGTGAGTCGCGGGCGTCGGCGGTCCTCTTGGCGGGGACGCTGGGGTCGGGGAAGACCGTGGCCGCGCAGGCCATCGCCTACGCGGCTGAGCGTCGCGGGTCGCTGGTGGTCGATCTGGACCCCAAGCCCGACCACGGCCTGCACCAGATCAGCGGGTTGGAGGGGCGGGTGCAGGTCCTGGAGCTCTCCGCCGATCCCGAGCACCGCGGCAAGCTCGACCCGCTGCGAATCGGCCTTCCGGATCTGCGCGAAGAGTTGGCGTGCTCGTACTACTTGGAGTTGCTGCGGGATCCGCCGCCGTCGTGGGAGCACCAGATCCAACGCGCCGTCCGCGACCTGGTCAACCACGGCGCGCAGTCGTCGGTCCAGGTCATCGAGCGCCTGCGCTCCGTTGACCGACCGGCGGCGAGCGATGCCGCGGATGCGTTGGAGGTCGCGTGCGACTTCGGACTCGCCCGCCTCGGCTTCGCCGACGACAGCGCGGGAGACGCGGACCTTGGCGGCCCGGTCGCGCCGGTCACGACGATCCGCACCCCGGGTCTCACGCTGCCGGATCCGCGAGCGTCACGCGAGACGTATTCGCGCGCGGAGAGGATCTCCGTCGCGACCCTCTCGCTGGTTGCCGCCTACGCGCTGCGATTGGTGTCGGGGGATCGTTCGCGGCACAAGGTCGTCCTGCTTGATGAGGCGTGGTTCCTGCTGGCCTCGTCGCAGGGCCGGAACCTCGTCAACCGGCTGGTGCGCCTCGGCCGCGCATTCAACGCGACCGTCTTGTTGGCGACGCAGCGGTTGGAGGACCTCGGTGATCTCTCCGATCTCGTTGGGACCTATCTGATCTTCGGGCAGGAGAGCGACGCCGAAGCCTCGCGCGCACTTCAGCTGCTCGGCCTCGACCCCGAGGACCCGGCACTGATCGCCCGCGTCCGCGGGTTCCGGCGGGGCCGTTGCCTGATGCGCGATCTCGACGGCCGTGTCGGTGAGCTGCAGGTCGACGTCGACCCGCAACTGCTTACGGCGCTGGACACCACACCCAACCGTCAGGTGCGGTCATGAGCGGCCCCGGTCAGGTCGGCCGCTGGGCGCTTGCTGCCACGAAGGCCGCGCTCGGCCGGCGGTGGGTCCGGCGAACGCTCGTCGTGACCGGCGGCACGGTGGCTCTTGTCCTGCTCGCTCGTCCCGCGGCGATCGGCGGCGACCTGCTCTCCAACGTCGGACCAGCGTCGCAACTGCAGGACGGCGCGCTGATGGACGCCCACCCGCTCGGTCATTACGTGCTGGACCACCACTTCTCCGCGGTGAAGGCCGGGGTGCTCTCGGGCGTGGACGTCTCGGGTATCCCGCCGACGATCGCGTGGTTCCTGGCGAACACGCTGTGGCAGCTGACCGCGTTCATCGCGCACGCGCTGATCACCCTCTTCACCTTCGCGTTCTCGCTGGATCTCGTCGGCGGTTCGGGTGCGACGGATGGTGCGAGCGCCTTGGAGCCGGTCTCTCGGGCGGTCCGCTCGATCTACCAGAACACGTTCGGTGAGCCGTGGCTGATCGTCGCCGTCCTCGTTGCGGGGCTGTGGGCGATCTACAACGCCTTGGTTCGCCGCCGTTACGTCGAGACCGCCGGATCGCTCGCCGTCTCCGTCGTCTATGTCGTGATCGCGCTGGCGTTCGTGACGCAGCCGGAGCGCACGATCGGTACGGCGTCGCAGTGGTCCAACGCGATGTCGGGGGCGTTCCTCTCGCTGACCTCGCAAGGGACCGTTGGCGACCAAGGGCGCGCCAAGCAGGGCGCGGCGGATCAGCTCTTCACGCTTTTGGTCTACGAGCCGTGGGCCGTCTTGCAGTTCGGCGGTCGCGAGCACTGCGTGAAGGCACCGGTGCAGGACAAGCTGCAGTCGGTGCCGGTCCGACCGCTGTCGACCGACCCCGCGCGTGATGGCACGTTGTCACGCCGGTTGCAACGTACCGACGGCGTTCAGGCTGACAGCAAGGTCTGTGTCAGCAACCGCAACAAGCACGCCCCGCGTTTCTTGCGGTTCTCGTCGGGTTCCGACGAGCGGGACAAGCTCTACGACGCGCTGAAAGACGGCAACAAGGGCAAGCTCGACGACGACGACCCGGCCAAGCAAGACGCTGCCTACCGGTTGGGTCCGGCGGACAAGCCCGCGGCTGAGTCGATGGGGAAGGGCGGCCAGTACGAGCGCCTGTTGATGGCGATCGTGATCTTCGCCGGCGAGCTCGGCATATTCCTCCTGCTCGGCGCCCTGTCGGTCTCGGTGATCCTCGCGCAGGTCCTCGTCCTGCTGTTGCTGGCGTTTGCTCCGGTCGCCCTGGTCGTCGGAGTGTTCCCGGGGCGCGGACACGCGTTCTTCCTCGGGTGGCTCTCGAAACTCGCGGCGTTCCTGCTCCGTAAGGCGATCTACAGCCTGATCCTCGCCGTCCTGTTGGCGGTCGGCGCGGCGATCAACGACGCGACGTCGAACCTCGGATGGCTGATGGCGTTCGGCCTTCAGGGCGCGTTCTTCTGGGCCGTCTTCCTCTTCCGCCACCAACTCACCGGACAGCTCTCGGTGGCCACGACCGGGGCGACGAGCAACGAGGGCAGCCAGACCGTCAGGTTGGCGACGCTCTACGCGGTCGCGCGGATGGCCCGCCGAACGCTTCCGGGAAGCACCGATCGGCCGTCACGGGGGCGGTCAGGCGCGGGCGGCCAGGCAACGGTGTCGACGACCGCACCGGTCGACGTCCCACCGCCCGCTCGTCCGGTCGAGCCGGACACGCGGCCGAATGACGAGCAACCAGGGCGACAGGTCGCGGCAGTACCTGCGTCCGGCACCGATGGCGCGTCGGAAGGGCGGGCCGCAACCGCTCCGCGTGCGCCTGGTGCGGTGCCCAACCCGTCGAACGAGACGAAACCCGCCTCCAAGCCGAAGGTCAGGCGCGACGGCGTGCCCACGCCGACGAAAGCGCGCCCGGATACGGCGCGTCCTGCGACGGCCGGAGATGTTCCGCGCGCAGGCGCACCCGACGGCGCCGCTCCTCGGCCGAAGCCTGCTGACGCCGCGGCGGCGCAGCGTCCGTCCGCATCTGCCCGAAGGGGACCTAGCGGATCCGGCCGGACGGGCCGACCGGCTGCGGCTCGGCAGGATGGCTCGATTGCACCGTCGTCGGCGGCGGCGGATCGGGCCGGTGGGTCGAGCGAGCGTTCGACAATCGAACGGTCGCCGTCGGGAACCGACGCGGCGGCTGCGCTGCCCAATCCCGAGCGCCCCGCACGCGAGTCCGGCAATCCGCTGGAGCGTGACCTGCAGGGTGATACCCAGCGGCCTGACTCGAACGCCCGCCCTGGTCGGTCAGGCGAGGACCGAGCGGATGACGAGACCGGACCGGAGGTCGATCGATGATCGGGCTCGTCCACCGGTTGGTTGATCGTCCGCTCGACGCCCGGCGTTTTCGTGCGTTCGCGGCCGCGGCGTGCGTGCTGCTGCTCGTCGCCGCCGGGCTGGCGCTCACCGCTGGCAACCGCGCGACGGCACCGGTCGACGAACCGGTCCTTCGAGGCGACGGCGTCGTCGCGGTGGCCCCGGCGCTCGATGTTGACGTTGCGCGCTCGCCCGGCGCGGATCGCCGCGCGGTGCTGCGTCAGGCACGGCGGTTCCTCACCGGATACCTGCGCTACCTCTACGGCCAAGGCCCGGCCCACGCCATCCGCGGAAGTGCCGCGACGCTGCGGCGACGGCTCGAGGTCGCACGCCTGCGCGTCTCCCCGGCGGCCCGGAAGCGTCGCACGCGCGTCGTGCGAGTGACGGCCAAGCCGTTGGCCCGCGGCCGCTGGCATGTCGTCGCGACGATCGCCGACGGCGGCGTCGCGCAGTACCCGATCGAACTCCTGATCACCACCACCGACGGCACCGCACGGGTCGCGGAGGTAAGCAGCGAATGACCACCCCGGTCCCGCTCTTGCTCCTCGGTGCCGGTCGTTCGCGTCGCCGTCGCCGTTCGCGGTGGTGCGTCTGGGCGCTGGTGCTGCTTCCGGTCGGCGTCGTGGTGCTGGCGATGCTGAGCTTCGCGCTCGCCCTCGGTGGCGGCCTCGAGCAGTGCGCTGCCAGCCCCGCCGCGCCGGGTGGTCGTGGACCGGCCGGGCCGTCGCCGAGTCGCTCCGCGGTCGCCGACATCCCGGCATCGCGCCTGCGGCTCTACCGGCAGGCAGGACGGGCGTTGAATATCGACTGGACGTTTCTCGCGTCGATCGGGGCGCAGGAGTGCGATCACGGCTCCTGTGCAGGCGACAACGGCTTCGGCTGTGCCGGACCGATGCAGATCGCGATGCGCCGCCGCTCATCGTGCAGCCCCGGTGGAGGTCCGACGTTGTGGGACCTCTACAAGACCGACGGCAACCGCGACGATCGCCTCGACGTCAACGATCCGGCGGACGCGATCTTCACCGCCGCGAAGGTTCTGCGGCGCGAGAAGAACGCGCCCGCGACGGGCGGCATTTATGCCGAGTACCGCGAGGCGGCGTGCCGCTACTACGGCGCGTGCGGCGATGCGGTGGCCAACTACGCCGAGCAGGTCATGCGGCGTGCGGTGCAGTACGGGTTCCGCGGCGAAGGCAGCCCGGATCCGACCGATGGCGCCACCGCACGCCCGGCATCGAACGTCCCGCCGATCCCGCCCACCAGCGGCGGTAACTCGGGCTGCGGCGAACAGAGCGGCCAGCCGCCGGCCGGAGGTGCACGGAAGCTCGGCGCCGCCCGCCGGGTCTACCAACCGCGCAGCCTCGCACCGCTGCCCTCCTCGGTGGTCGCAACGGGCTTCGGCGCGATGCAGTGCGACGCGAGGATCGTCGCCGATGTTGTCTTCCTGATGCGGCGCTTCGGCACCCGCGTTACCGCGTGCCAGAGCATCCATTCGCTGTCTGGCGAGCACCCCTTGGGGGCGGCGATCGATGTCGTCCCAGGACCCAGCGGCGGCTGGCAGACCGTCGAACGCCTGGCCCGAGCCGTCGGCTGGAAGCGCGCCTGTGCAGCCAGCGGGATGGCGCCGGTCTGTGCGAGTCCGCCGTTTCGGTTCGCTGGCTACTCGGGCTATCCGGGGCACGGCGATCCCACCAGCTGCATTCCCTGCGGGGGAGGTCCGCACCTCCATCTCTCTTGGGCGACCTCCGCCTCGCAGGGCCAGAAAGAGAACCGCCCGCGTACCGGGCATTTCGCGCCGTCGTGGATCGACGTGCTGCGACCTAGCAATCAACCGAAGGATCTCGAATGAGTGATCATCGGATCATCGACCTGTTCGCCGGTGCCGGCGGCTGGGACGAAGGCCTCCGCCAGCTCGGCCACACCGCGCTGGGCATCGAAACGGACCCGCTCGCCTGCGCCACAGCGGAGACGGCTGGACACCCGCGCCTCGATGCGGATATCGCCCACCTGGACCCCGCCGAGTTCGGTTCCGTGTGGGGGCTGATCGGCTCCCCGCCGTGCCAGGCGTACTCGACGGCCGGAAAGAAGCTCGGCCGTCAGGACAAGCAGCACGTCATCGCCTGCGCCCACGAGCTCGCCGCGGGTCACGACACCCGGCCGGCGCATCTCGCCGCCTGCGCAGACGAACGATCGCTGCTGACCGTCGAACCGCTCCGCTGGGCACTTGAGTTGCGCCCGCGGTGGGTGGCGATGGAACAGGTTCCGCCCGTGCTCGAGCTGTGGGAGCTGTTTGCCGACCTGCTCCAAGGTCACGGGTATCGGACGGCGGTCGGCGTGTTGAGCGCTGAGCAGTACGGGGTGCCGCAGAGTCGCCGCCGCTGCTTCTTGATCGCCTCGCTCGACGGGTCGGTTCAGTTGCCGAAGCCGACGCATCGCTCCTACAACCCGCGCAAGCCCGACCAGGTCAAGCCGGGCGAGGAGGGCCTGCCTTCGTGGGTGAGCATGGCCCGTGCGCTCGGCTGGCCGTCGACGCGGATCACGCACACGAACTGCCAGACCGACAGCGGCCGACGGCCCCGTGGTCTCTCGCGGCCGGCAAGTCGGCCCTCGCGCACGGTGGACACGATGGCGGGGGTGTGGACGGTCGAGCGGCTCGGCGGGGCGTTGCCGACGGGGTTTGACGATCGACGTCCGACGCGGCGCCCGCGCTCGGCGGGTTGTCCGTCGCCGACCCTGACGTCCTCGAACCTCTCCGGCGCAGCCTGGACCCACCGACGACCGGCGACGACCGTGCTCGGTGATCCGCGGATCCACACGCCGGGCACCAAGCGCAGTCGCCGCTATCCCCACGGTCTGGACCGCTCGGGACGAGAAGCGGTGCGCGTGACGCCTGAGCAGGCCGGGGTGCTGCAGGGGTTCCGGCGCGACTATCCGTGGCAGGGTGCGCGGACGCGGCAGTTTCGGCAGATCGGCAACGCGGTCTGTCCGCCGGTCGCCCGTGCGGTGCTGGACGCCGCGATGGCGCCGACGGTCGCGGCGCAGGGTCGGGCGGTGCGGCGATGAGCGTCGTCGGGAGTCGGCTGGGGTGGGGTCTCGTCCTTCGTTTCCTGCTTCGTTTGCCGGTTCGTTTCCTGCGTCGCTTCCCGCTTCGCCGGGGAGATCGAGCGGGGGCCTCGGATCGCCGTCGGGGAGGGCGATTCTGGCCCCGTGGCGGAGCTGACATCTATTCCCGGATCGCAAGGGGTTCGGCATGAGGGAGAACGATTCGCGAGAGATCGCCGCTGTTCTGCTGCTGGCCGCCGCGGTGGCCGCCGTGCTCGTCATGTCCAAGCTCGGTGACGGTCTGGCGCTGCTGGGCGATCTGGGCAAGAGCCCGCTGACCCTGGTCGTGTTCGTCGCGGCGCTGCTCGCGCTGGTCGCGCTTGGAGTCCTGCGGCGGCTGGTCATCGGTCGGGCGTTGGGCCGCCGTGTGCGCGTGCAGCTGGTTCCCAGCGACGACTTCGATCCTGCGGACGAAGCCGTCACCCGCTTCGCGGCCGCGCTCGGCCGCACCCAACGTGTGCTCCACGGTCTGCTCGACCGCCCCGCCAGCTCCGCCCGACTGCTCCTGTCCGGCGACCCTGCGGGACGGCTGCGCTATGAGGTTGATCTGCCCGCCTATGCGCGGACGGCGCTCACCAACGCGACCTACCCCGAGGTTGAGCTGCACGACACCACGCCCGACACCGACGAGGACGTGCGGCCCGCTGCCGGTGCGGTGGCCCGCGTCGAGCTCGTGTTGGCGCGGTCGAGCATCGAGCCGTTGCGGCAGGTCGGTCTGGACCCCGATCCGCTGATGTCGGTCGCCCGCGCGATCGGGAACGTGGAACACGAGGCAGGCGAAGCGGCGGAGGTGTGCATCGACCTGCTGCCGCTGACCGCCGGCCGGCGTGGCCGGGTCCGTCGACGCCTGCTGCGCCAGGCGCGTCGCGAGCATCAGCACCAGAGTGTCGGCGCGGCGTTCGGCGAACTCATCGACAGCCCTCGACGTGGTGGGCGTGGTGGCGCGTTGCCGGCTGATCTGGTGGAGCGGCGGAGCGGTCAGCGGGCGCTGACCAGCAAGTTGGGAAGTCCGGAGCCGCTGTTTGAGCTTCAGGTGCTGGTCCAGGCGACTGCACCGACGCGGGGACGAGCGGTGCAGTTGGTGCAGGGGCTGGCGGCGACGTTCGACCAGTTCACGGGGGAGAACCACTTCCGCGCCCGCGGGCTCAGGCTGCCCGGCGGTCTCGCGCTGCTGGGTGGTGCCGATGGCCTGTTGCGTCGTCGTCGTTTCGATCGTCGTCTGCGGACCGGGTTGTTTCGCCCCGGTCGGGCGGGGATCGTCACCGCGTCGGAGATCGCGGGGTTGTTGAAGCCGCCGTCGGTCAAGTGCGTGGCACCGAACGTCGTGCGTTCTGGCGGGGTGATCCCGCCGCCTCCGTCCGGCCTGCCGACGTTCCACGGGCAGCCGGACCTGTTGCCGCTGGGGCGGGTCAGCACCCAGCGCGGCGAGCGGCTGGTCGGCGTCCCGCTGCGGGACACGTTCTTCTCCTACATGGGTGGTCGGTCGCGGTACGGGAAGACGGAGACGGCGATCGGGCAGTGCTTGCATCTGGCGCGGTCCGGGCATGGCGTGTTCTTCCTGGACCCGCACGAGGACGCGATCGCGAAGCTCAAGGGCTACCTGACCGACGAGGGACTCAGGGAGCGGGTGGTGGAGATCAACCTCGCCGACCCGGACCGGCAGCCGGGCTGGAACCTCTTCGCCTCCCACGGCCTGCCTGCATCCCGTCGGGCTGAGCGCGTCGATGCGGTCGTCGATGCGTTCGCATCGGCTCTGAACTGGGGTGAGCAGAACACGCGGGCGTTGAACCTGATCACCCAGGCCGCCCAAGCACTGACGGAGTTGTCCGCACGGCTCCCCCAGGCGTTGGCGCCGACGCTGTTCCAGGTGCCGACACTGCTGGGCAACGACGAATGGCGGGACGCGGTCCTGCCGTTCGTGTCGCCGGCCACGCGGTCGTTCTTCGTCGACCGGTTCCCGCGACTGTCGACGGAGGCCATCACCCCGGTCACAAACCTGATCGACCGGCTCAGGGTTTCCCCGTCGGTCGCCGCGCTCCTGGGCTCACCGGTATCGACCTACGACGTTCGAGCGGCGATGGACCGCGGCCAGATCGTGCTCGCCTGCCCGGGGTCGGGGTCGGTGCGGGACCGGTTGATCGCGAACTTCCTGGTCTACGACCTGCTGCACCAGGCCAAGACCCGCGCGGAGCTTGCGCCGGAGCAACGCCGGCCGTTCTACCTGTTCCTCGATGAGGTCCAGACCTACGACGGCGCAGCCTCCGACACCCTGGCGGCCCTGCTGGAGCAGGCGGCGAAGTACGGGATCCGGGCCTGCCTGTTCAACCAGAACCCGGAGCGGCTGAGTCCAGCGACCTGGAACGCGGTCTCGACCAACCGCTCTCACCTGATGTCGACAGCGATGAACTCCAAGGCCGCCGCGATGCTCGCCCGCGAGTGGGGCGGCCAGGTCAAACCGGACGTGCTGACGAAGATCGAGCGCTACACCTACCTCGCCTCGGTCACGCTGAACGCGGAGATCAGCCCGCCGTTCCTCATCCACGGCGTACCGGTCGAAGACCTCTTTCCCGACGCCTACCGGCCTGACCAGCTGGGCGCGTTGGAGGACGCGATCGATCGGGCCACCGGACGTCGCGCAATCACCGGCGCGGTGGCCGCGCTGGCGGCGGCCGTCCGCACGGCCGGTTCGGGGGCGCGGCGGCCGCAGACCGGGCAGCTCCACCAGTACCTGGCGCAGGCCGTCGCCGCGTTCACCGCCCTCGCCGTCGTCTTCGTCCTTGTCCGGTGAGCCCGGTGAGCCCGGTGACCCGGCGGACCAGGCCCGCCCCGACAGAAAGGCCCCGCCGTGCTCACGGTCCTGGTGTTCGCCCCCGCCGCCGTCGCCCTGGTGCTGCTCGCCCTGCCGCGCACCACGCCCGACGCCGTCCACCGCACCGCCTGGACCGTGACCAGCGCGCTGCTCCTCGCCTTCACGGTCGCCCTGTGGGCCGCGCACGGCACGGGCGGCGGCTACGCCTACGAGACGCGGGTGCGGTGGATGCCCTCGGCGGGCGTCGGCTACCACGTCGGCGTCGACGGGCTCTCGCTGCCGCTGACCGCGCTGACCTGCGTCCTCTTCCTCGCCTGCGCCCTCTACTCGTGGCGTGAGCGGCGCCGGGTGCGGGCCCACGCCGCGCTCTTCCTGCTCCTTCAGACCACCTGCCTCGGCGTCTTCGTCTCCCTCGACCTGATCCTCTTCTTCGTCTTCTTCGACCTGTCCATCGTCGCCATGTACTTCGTCATCGCCGGCTGGGGCCGCGACCAGGCCGCCCGCGCCGCGCTGACCTTCTTCCTCTACACCTTCCTCGGCTCCCTCGCCCTGCTCCTCGGCTTCATCGGCCTCTACCTCGCCGCCTCGCCGCACACCTTCGACATGACCGACCTGACCCGCGCCGACCCGCTCGCCGGCCGGCCCGTCGCCGCCGGCCTCGTCCTCCTCGCCCTCGGCATCGGACTGGCCGTCAAGACCCCGACCGTCCCCTTCCACACCTGGCTGCCC
>JACYYK010000276.1_pt4 | contig 30949 bp, 28 predicted proteins | sample 8236871 | NCBI WGS metagenome assembly JACYYK01 (sample SAMN14103087, study PRJNA606662) | landfill metagenome | isolation source: landfill solid waste inoculated with endophyte fungus Paravalsa indica | place: India:New Delhi, Okhla landfill site | collected 2017-11-05 | reverse complement strand
GCCCTCGACCGGATCCTCAGCGAGCTCAAGGAGTCGGGCAGCCTCTACAACGCCGACGACGCGTGGTGGCTGCGGTCCACCGAGCACGGTGACGACAAGGACCGTGTCGTGGTCAAGTCGGACGGTTCGCCCGCCTACATCGCCGGCGACATCGCCTACCTGCGCGACAAGCTCGACCGTGGTTTCGACCTGTGTGTCTACATGCTCGGCGCCGACCACCACGGCTACATCGCGCGGTTGAAGGCCGCCGCGGCCGCGATGGGCCGCAGCCCCGACGCCGTGGAGGTGTTGACCGGGCAGCTCGTCAACCTCGTCAGCGGCGGCAAGCCGGTGCGCATGAGCAAGCGCGCGGGCACGGTCGTCACGATGGAGGACCTCGTCGAGGCCGTCGGCGTCGACGCCGCACGCTACGAGCTGAGCCGTTACTCGGTCGACTCTCCGCTGGACGTCGACCTCGACCTGTTGCGCAAGCGCAGCAACGACAACCCGGTGTTCTACGTGCAGTACGCGCACGCCAGGTTGGCGTCCCTGCAGCGCAACGCCGCCGAACACGACCTCGAACTGCGGGCCGACGCCGACGTCAGCCTGTTGACCCACCCGAGGGAGGGCGACCTGATCAGGACGATCGGGGAGTTCCCCGCGACGTTGAAGAAGGCGGCCGAACTGCGGGAACCGCACCGCGTCGCCCGCTACCTCGAAGCGCTGGCGTCGGCCTACCACAAGTTCTACGACGCCGCGCGTGTTCTGCCACAGGGTGACGAGGAGCCGACCCCGCTCACGTACGCCCGGCTCGCCCTGTGCGAGGCCGCCCGTCAGGTGCTCGCCAACGGGCTGTCGCTGCTCGGAGTGTCCGCACCGGAGCGGATGTAGCAGGGTGTCCGGCGCCTCGGCGGCGTACCGTCGAGGACGTGGCCAACTGCAGTACCCCCGCACGGCGCTCGGCGTCGTGCGGGTTCGCCGTAAAGGAACGTAGCTGATGTGCGCACACCCCGCGGGGCCTCGTCATGCGGAGGTTTACCCGCAAGCGGACCAGGCGGGCTTCCCGCCGTCCACTTCGGAAGAGCTCGACCGGCTCTACCCGAAGGTCTGGCCACGCAACACCTACCGCGCACCCGACGGTGTGGTTCGGATCGCGGGGGTGGACGTGCGGGAACTCGCGAAGACGTACGGCACGCCGCTGTTCGTGATCGACGAGGTGGACTTCAAGGCGCGCTGCGCCGAGTACGCCGAGGCGTTCGAGGACCCGGCGCTGGTGCACTACGCCGCCAAGGCGTTCCTCTGTACGGAGGTCGCGCGCTGGGTCGCGGAGAAGGGCCTGAGTCTCGACGTGTGCAGCGGCGGTGAGCTGGCCGTCGCGTTGCGGGCGGAGTTCCCGGTCGAGCGGATCGCGTTCCACGGCAACAACAAGTCGATCGCCGAGCTGGAGCACGCCGTCGAGGTGGGAGTGGGCACCGTGGTGCTCGACTCGTACCACGAGATCGCGCGGCTCGCCGAGATCGCCGAGCGGCACGGCATCGAGCAGGCGGTCATGGTGCGCGTCACCGTGGGTGTCGAGGCGCACACGCACGAGTTCATCGCCACCGCTCACGAGGACCAGAAGTTCGGGTTCTCGCTCGCCTCGGGCGATGCGGCCGAGGCCGTGCGCCGGGTGCTCAACAGCCCGTCGCTGAAGCTGGTCGGCCTGCACAGTCACATCGGGTCGCAGATCTTCGACACCGACGGGTTCGAGGTCGCCGCCCGCCGGGTGATCGGCCTGCTCGCCGACCTGCGCAAGGAACACGGCGCCGAGCTGCTCGATCAACTGTCCGTCGTGGACCTCGGCGGCGGTTTCGGTATCTCCTACACCGACCGTGACAACCCACCGCCACCCGCACAGATGATCACGCAGATCCGCGAGATCGTCCGCAAGGAGTGCGCGTTCGCCGACCTGCCCGTGCCGCGGATCGCGGGCGAGCCGGGTCGGGCCATCGCCGGGCCGGGCACGGTGACTCTCTACGAGGTCGGCACGATCAAGGACGTGACGCTCGGCGAGGACGTCGCCCGCCGCTACGTGAGCGTGGACGGCGGCATGAGCGACAACATCCGCACCGCGCTGTACGAGGCCGCGTACGACTGCCGCCTGGTGTCGCGGTCGAGCAGCGACGGCCAGCCGGGTGAGGGTGGCGCCGTGCTGTCCCGGGTCGTGGGAAAGCACTGTGAGTCCGGCGACATCGTGGTCCGCGACTGCTGGTTGCCGGACACCCTGGCCCCTGGGGATCTGCTCGCCGTGGCCGCCACGGGTGCGTACTGCTACTCGATGGCGAGCAACTACAACAAGCAACCGCGGCCCGCCGTCGTGGCGGTGCGTAACGGCAACCACCGGCTGTTGTTGAGGCGGGAGACGAACGAGGACCTGTTCCGCCTGGAGGTGTCGTGACGTGAGGATTGTCGAGGCACGTTATGACGCCGACCGGGTTGGGCCCCCGCTGCGGCAAGGGCCGCAGTTGGGGAGGGTGTCCCGCAAGGCACTGGAGGTGTCGTGACGTGAGCGTCCCGCAGGAAACTGGAGGTGTCGTGAGCGAACGTCGTGAGACGCCGGTCCGGGTCGCGCTGCTGGGTTGTGGCACGGTCGGCAGCGAGGTCGTCCGCCGGTTGCTGGACGACTCCGACGAGCTGGCCGCCCGGATCGGTGCGCCTGTCGAACTGGCGGGCATCGCGGTGCGCAGGCCGGACAAGCATCCCGAGCTCCCGCAGCATCTGGTGACGTCGGACGCCGGCAAGCTCGTGGAGTCCGATGTGGACGCCGTGATCGAGTTGATCGGCGGCATCGAGCCGGTGCGCGGTTGGCTGTTGACCGCGCTGCGCAAGGGCAAGTCGGTGGTCACCGGGAACAAGGCGCTGCTCGCCGAGCACGGCGCGGAGCTCGCGGCGGCCGCGAGCGAGACCGGCGTCGACCTCTACTACGAGGCGGCCGTGGCCGGTGCGATCCCGTTGCTGCGTCCGCTGCGCGAGTCGCTGGCGGGCGACCGGATCACCCGGGTCATGGGAATCGTCAACGGCACCACCAACTTCATTCTGTCCGCTATGGACTCCACGGGCGCCGGCTACGCCGAGACGCTGGACGAGGCCACGCGGCTCGGGTACGCGGAGGCGGACCCCAGCGCCGACGTCGACGGGTACGACGCCGCGTCGAAGGCGGCGATCCTCGCGTCGCTGGCGTTCCACACGAGGGTCACGGCGTCCGACGTGTACCGCGAGGGCATCACGAACATCAGTGCCTCGGACATCGGTGCGGCGAAGCGGCTGAACCGGACGGTCAAGTTGCTCGCGATCTGCGAGCGGGTGACGGCGGAGGACGGCACGGAGTCGGTGTCCGCCCGCGTCCACCCGGTGATGATCCCGCGGAGTCACCAGCTCGCGGGCGTCAGCGGCGCGTTCAACGCCGTGTACGTCGAGGCCGAGGCCGCGGGCGAGCTGATGTTCTACGGCCAGGGCGCCGGTGGCGCGCCCACCGCGAGTGCCGTGCTGGGAGACTTCGTGGCGGCGGCCCGCAACCGGGTCGCGGGCGGTCGTGGGCCGCGCGAGTCCGCACACGCCGTTCTGCCGGTGCGGCCGATGGGGCAGACGCCGACCCGCTACCACATCAGTCTCGACGTGGCCGACAAGCCGGGTGTGCTGGCGCAGATCGCGCAGGTCTTCGCCGTGCACGGGGTCAGCATCGCGGCCGTGCGGCAGCGGGACAAGCATTCCACCGCGAGCCTCGTGGTGGTGACGCACCTGGCGCCGGACGCGGCGCTGGAGGCCACGGTGAGCGAGATCAGCAAGCTCGACGTGGTGCGGAACGTGGTCAGTGTGATGCGGGTGGAAGGCGAGGACTCGTGAACGGGCAGGGCTCTTCGGCGGCGGGACAGGGTGTGCGCCCGGGTTGGCCGGGCATCATCACGGCGTACGCGTCGCGCATTCCGGTGCCGGAAGGCGCCGAGATCGTCACGTTGGGCGAGGGCAACACGCCGCTGCTGGCCGCGCCGCACCTGTCCGAGCTGACCGGGTGCACGGTGTACCTGAAGGTCGAGGGCGCCAACCCCACCGGCTCGTTCAAGGACCGCGGTATGACGGTGGCGATCACGCACGCCAAGGCCAGCGGCCTGAAGGCGGTCATCTGCGCGTCCACCGGCAACACGTCCGCCTCGGCGTCCGCCTACGCCGCGCGCGCGGGCCTCACCACGGCCGTGCTCGTACCGCAGGGCAAGATCGCGATGGGCAAGATGGCGCAGGCCGTGCTGCACGGGGCGCGCATCCTCCAGATCGACGGCAACTTCGACGACTGCCTGGAGCTGGCGCGCAAGACGGCGGCCGACTACCCGGTCACGCTCGTGAACTCGGTGAACCCGGTCCGGCTCGTGGGGCAGAAGACGGCCGCCTGGGAGATCTGCGACGCGCTGGGGCAGGCACCCGACATCCACTGCCTTCCGGTCGGCAATGCGGGCAACATCACCGCCTACTGGGCCGGCTACACCGAGTACGCCGCGGACGGCGTCGTGACCGACGTCCCGCGCATGTTCGGTTTCCAGGCCGCGGGGGCCGCGCCGCTGGTCACGGGCGAGCCGGTGAAGAACCCGGAGACGGTGGCCACCGCGATCCGCGTGGGCAGCCCGGCCTCGTGGGAGTCGGCGGTCAAGGCCAAGACGGCCAGTGGTGGTCTCTTCGACGCGGTGACCGACGAGCGGATCCTGGACGCGTACCGCCTGCTCGCGAGCCGCGAGGGCGTGTTCGTGGAGCCCGCCTCGGCGACGAGCGTCGCCGGTCTCTTGCAGACGGCGGCGGACGGGCGGCTGCCGAAGGGCTCGACCGTGGTGTGCACGGTCACCGGGCACGGCCTCAAGGACCCGGCGACGGCCCTGGAGGGCAACGTGGAGGTCGAGCCGCTCGCGGTCGACCCCGGCGCCGTGGCCGCGGCGCTGAAACTGTAGGCACCCGCGTATCTGGAAACGAGTGTGGGAGTGAAGTACACGATCACCGTCCCGGCCTCGACGGCGAACCTCGGGCCGGGGTTCGACGCCTTCGGCATGGCGTTGGCGCTGCACGACGTCGTCGAGATCGAGGTCACGGGTTCGGGCCTCGAGGTCGAGGTGATCGACGCCGGGGCGGGTGACATGTCGGGCGTGCCCACCGACGAGTCGCACCTGGTGGTGCGGGCTCTGCGGCGCGCCTGCGGGCACCTCGGCGTGACCGTGCCCGGTGTGGCGTTGCGCTGCCGCAACGCCATTCCGCACGCGCGCGGCCTCGGGTCGTCCGCCGCGGCCGTCGTCGCGGGCATCGCGGCGGGATACGCGTTGGCCGGCAAGGATGTCGACGACGACGCGCTCCAGCTGGCCGCCGAGTTCGAGGGACACGCGGACAACGCCGCCGCGAGCCTGTTCGGCGGGTTCGTGGTGGCGTGGCAGGTGGGTCGGGAGTTCCATGCGCAGCGGCTCCGCCCGCATCCCGCGATCAGGCCCGTGGTGGCCGTTCCGTCGGAACTGTCGTCCACGGGCGAGACGCGTGCTCTGCTGCCCGACACCGTGCCGCACGGCGACGCGGCGTTCGCGGCGGGCCGCAGCGCGTTGGCCGTCCACGCCGTCACCGCCCGGCCCGACCTGCTGTTCGCGGCGACCGAGGACCGGCTGCACCAGGACTATCGGGAGCCCGCGTATCCGGCGTCCGTGCGGCTCATGCGGGCCCTGCGCGCTCGCGGTGTGGCCGCGGTGATCTCCGGAGCCGGTCCGACGGTGCTCGCGTTGACCACCACGGGAATCCTCCCGCACGGCGTCGACGTTACGGGTTTCGAGGTCTTCGAGTTGCCCGTCGACCTGGTCGGCGTTCGTTCGAACGCGGACTTGTGAGGGCATCGGGACCACCGTGGGAGGCCCGCTTCCGTTGATCGGAAAAGGGTGCCGCCATGTGGGGGGTGGTTGTTGCACCGCGTGCCCCGGCGGTCTACCCTCGGAGGCGTTCGGTCACCGTGCGGTTTCCGCACCCGGTGCTGGTCCCGGGACATTTTTCCGGATCGGATCTTTTCCGTTGGTTCTCGACGGGGTTTCGGGTAAACACGGTGATCGATTGATCTCATGACGGCGGTTCTCGCTGTGTCTTGCATCTTCGGCGACGGACCGGCCGCACAGAGATCCCAGTATGCCGTCTCGCAATTCGGACGCGGGCGGTGGTCCGCTGGTCCGCGCATGGAGCGTTGACCGGTCAGGAAGGACATGTGTGAGCAACACCGATCTGTTGAGCGGCGACGAGACCCCGGCAGCACCGTCTGCATCGTCCGACTCGGGGGAGCGGACACCGCAGGCCAACGGCGCTGAAGCGGCTCCGAAGCGGCGTCCCGGCGGGTTGTCGGGAATGGTGATCGCCGAGCTTCGCGCGCTCGCCACCGAGCTGGGTATCGGCGACACCACGGGAATGCGCAAGGGCGATCTGATCGCGGCGATCCGTGAGCGTCAGGGCAAGACGAAGCGTACGAAGTCGACGGCCAAGGACAGTGCCGCGGGCGCCGAGTCCGCCCCGGCGGCGACGCTGCCTCTCGACGGCGTGGGCGAGGCCGGTGCGGCCGACGAGGCCAAGGCGAAGCGTACGACCAAGCGTGACGAGGCCGGCCAGAAGCCGAGCGGGTCCGCCAAGACCGCGGCGGGCGACGACGGCAGCACTGCCGAGGGGGCTCCGAACACCACGAACACCACCGACACCACGAGCGCCAAGAACGCCAAGGAAGCCAAGGAGACCAAGGACTCCGCGGGTTCCAAGGATTCGAAGGACTCGAAGGACTCGAAGGACTCCGCAGAGAGCAAGGACACGTCGGCGGCCAAGTCCGGCGGCTCCGGCGGTGACGCCCAGGACGACGGCGGAAGCAGGTCGAACAGGCGTCGGCGTGGCTCGGGCCGCAGCGGGTCCTCCTCCGACAGTGCCAACAGTGGCAATGCTTCGCGTTCCGACGACGAGTCGGGCCAGCGCGACGGCGGCGACAAGGACGGCAAGTCCGGCAACCAGCAGCGCGGCCAGGGTGGCAACCAGGGCGGTAACGCCGGTGGTGGCCAGAACAAGCAGAACGGCAACCAGGCCGACGACGACGACGAGCGCGGGGGCCGCCGCAGCAGGCGGTTCCGGGACCGTCGTCGCCGGGGTCGCGGCGAGGGCGGCGGCAGCGGCGAGACCGAGATCCGCGAGGACGACGTCCTGCTGCCGGTCGCGGGCATCCTCGACGTGCTGGAGAACTACGCGTTCGTGCGCACCTCGGGTTACCTGCCCGGCCCCAACGACGTCTACGTGTCGCTGTCGCTGGTCCGCAAGTACGGTCTGCGCCGTGGTGACGCCATCACGGGTGTCGTCAAGCAGCCGCGTGAGGGCGAGCAGCAGCGGCAGAAGTTCAACCCGCTGGTACGCGTCGACTCGATCAACGGGCTCGACCCCGAGGTCGCGAAGAAGCGCCCCGAGTTCCACAAGCTGACGCCGCTGTACCCCAACGAGCGGCTGCGGCTGGAGACCACGCCGAACAAGCTGACCACGCGGGTCATCGACCTCGTGATGCCGGTCGGCAAGGGCCAGCGTGCGCTGATCGTGTCGCCGCCCAAGGCGGGCAAGACGACGATCATGCAGGACATCGCCAACGCGATCACGACGAACAACCCCGAGTGCCACCTCATGGTGGTGCTGGTGGACGAGCGTCCGGAAGAGGTCACCGACATGCAGCGGTCGGTGAAGGGCGAGGTCATCGCCTCCACCTTCGACCGTCCGCCGTCGGACCACACCTCGGTGGCGGAGCTGTCCATCGAGCGGGCCAAGCGGCTCGTCGAGATGGGACACGACGTCGTGGTGCTGCTCGACTCCATCACGCGGCTCGGCCGGGCCTACAACCTGGCGGCGCCGGCGTCCGGTCGCATCCTGTCCGGTGGTGTCGACTCGACGGCGCTGTTCCCGCCGAAGCGGTTCCTGGGTGCGGCGCGCAACATCGAGGGCGGCGGCTCGCTCACCATCTTCGCCACGGCGATGGTGGAGACGGGCTCCACGGGCGACACGGTGATCTTCGAGGAGTTCAAGGGCACCGGTAACGCCGAGCTCAAGCTCGACCGCAAGATCGCCGAGCGTCGGGTGTTCCCGGCCGTGGACGTCAACCCGTCGGGTACTCGTAAGGAAGAGCTGCTGCTCTCCCCCGACGAGCTGGCGGTGACCCACAAGCTGCACCGGGTGCTGCACGCGCTCGACTCGCAGCAGGCGATCGATCTGCTGCTCGACCGGCTGCGGAAGACGAAGACCAACATCGAGTTCCTGATGCAGGTCTCCAAGACCGCACCGGGCGCGGACGACGACTGAGCGTCGGCTTCCGCCGATCCCGTGACGTCAGGGCCTGCCCGGGCTGTCGACCGACGCCGGACAGGCCCTCGTCATCGGTGAGGGCGCCGACCTCGTTCGTCGCGGCTCGCCGGTGGAATAGCCACCCGTCAGGGTGCGTTGAAGGACGCGTCTGTTGCTCTGGCAGACTTGTTCCGCTGACGTCCGGCTCCGGTTCACCTCACGCGGTGGCGTGGGGATCCGGCGGCCAGTTGAGAGAGGACACCATGAAGAGCGGTATTCACCCTGACTACCACGTCACCACGGTGACTTGCGGTTGTGGCAACACCTTCACCACCCGCAGCACCGCCGCGTCGGACTCGATCCACGTCGAGGTCTGCTCGAACTGCCACCCGTTCTACACGGGCAAGCAGAAGATCCTCGACACCGGTGGTCGGGTGGCGCGCTTCGAGGCTCGCTACGGCAAGCGCAAGAAGTAGCTTCGTGCACGGCGCTCGCTCCCTGCTCACGCGGCGGGAGCGGGCGCCGTTCGCGTTTCACGCGGTGCACCCGTGTCGGTGAAGTAGGCGTTCGAGGAAGGTAAGGGCCGTGGAGTCGGAATCGCTGCGAGGGTTGCTCGACGAGTACGCCGAGCTCGAAGAGCAGTTGGCAGACCCGGCAGTGCATGCCGATCAGGCCCGGGCCCGCAAGCTGGGGCGCCGCTACGCCGAGTTGGCGCCTGTCGTGAAGACCGTCAACGAGCTGGAGGCCACGCGCTCCGACCTCGCGGCGGCCCGGGAGCTGGCGGTCGAGGACGAGTCGTTCGCCGAGGAGGCCGACCGCCTGGCCGAGCGCGTTCCCGCGTTGGAGTCGCGGCTCACGGAGCTGCTGCTGCCGCGCGACCAGTACGACGGTTCGGACGTCGTGATGGAGATCAAGTCGGGGGAGGGTGGCGAGGAGTCGGCCTTGTTCGCCGGCGATCTCCTGCGCATGTACCTGCGGTTCGCCGAGCGGCAGGGCTGGACGACCGAGGTCCTCGACGCCACGCCGTCCGACCTCGGCGGCTACAAGGACGTCACCGTGGCCATCAAGAGCAAGGGCACGGACGTCGACGGCGTGTGGGCGCGGCTCAAGTACGAGGGCGGCGTGCACCGGGTGCAGCGGGTTCCGGCGACGGAGTCGCAGGGCCGTATCCACACCTCGGCGGCGGGAGTGCTGATCTATCCCGAGCCCGAGGAGATCGAGGTCGAGATCGATCCGAACGATCTGCGCATCGACGTGTTCCGGTCGTCGGGCCCCGGAGGGCAGAGCGTCAACACCACCGACTCGGCGGTGCGGGTCACGCACCTGCCCACCGGGATCGTGGTGTCGTGCCAGAACGAGAAGTCGCAGATCCAGAACCGGGCCCGGGCCATCCAGGTGTTGCAGGCGCGGTTGCAGGCGCTGGCCGAGGAGGAGGCGGCGGCCAAGGCCGCCGACGCCCGCCGCTCGCAGGTGCGCACGGTGGACCGCTCGGAACGCGTGCGCACGTACAACTTCCCGGAGAACCGGATCTCCGACCACCGCGTCAACTACAAGGCCTACAACCTCGACCAGGTGCTGGACGGGGAGCTGACGGGCGTGTTGGACGCGCTGCGCTCCGCCGATCGCGAGGAGCGGATGGCGCAGGCGCAGTCCGGCGCCTGAGGGCACTTGATCGGCCGCCCGCAACCCCTATCCGGCGTTAGGGGGTTCGGCGACGTAGCGCCGAGGCGGCGCGAGACAAGGGACGTCGAGGGGCGCACGAGCGCGTGACCACGACTTTTTGCCTTCCACGGTTCGCGGGGGTGCGCTCCGCGGGACCGGGCGAGGCGGGGCGCAGCTCAGGTCGCGGTTCGGTCACGGCGCGAGTGGGCCGCAACGGAAGTCGGTTCCGATTGGTCCGTTCGTGCGCACCCGTTGCGCCCGTTCGAGCACGAACTGTTAGGGGTGTTGTTCGGCTCACAAACCGCCTTACGGTGTCGACGGCGCGTAGTGCCCGGTCCGTCGGTCCACTGCGTCGCCGTGCCGCCCGGTCCGAGATCCCGCTGGGGGAGCCGACATGCCGCGCAAGATCCTGTTCGTGTGCCATCCCGACCACGGGCACATCATCCCGAGCCTCGACATGGTGTCCGAGCTGACGAGCCGAGGACACGAGGTGCTCTATCTGACGGCGCCGAGCATGCGCGACATCGTCGCGCGGACCGGCGCGACCGTGCTGGAGTACGACTCCCGCTACCGGGACGCCGACTTCACGCGCCTCGCCGAGGAACCGGGTTACCTGCTCTCCGTGCTGCTCGACGACAGCGCGGCGATGCTGGACACCGCGCTGTCCGGCGTGGAGGGGATCGACGGGGTCGTCTACGACACGTCGGTGCTCTACGCGGGCCGTATCCTCGCCCGGCGTTGGGCTGTCCCCTCCGTTCAGCTCATCCCGTTCTTCGCCTCGAACGAGAAGTTCTCCTACCTCAACGCCATGTACAACGATGCGGGCGGCGACGCTCCGGCGCCCGAAAGGCCGGCCGAGATGCCCGAGTGGGTCGGCGCGACCATGCGGCGGATCGGGGAGTTGTGCGCCACCCACGGTGTGGACGTCGCGCCGCACGAGCTGTGGTTCGAGGTTCCCGACTGCAGTCTCGTCACCATTCCCCGCGCGTTCCAGTACGAGGGCGACAGTTTCGACGAGCGGTTCACGTTCGTCGGGCCGTGTGTGGGTGAGCGTGGTTTCCTCGGCGAGTGGACTCCGCCCGCCGAAAAGCGTCCTGTCGTCCTGGCGTCGCTCGGCGCGGTGTTCAACGAACGCGAGGACATCTTCCGCGCGGTGGTCGAAGCGTTCCGGGGACAGCCGTGGCATGCGGTGGTGACCGTGGCCGAGGGCACCGATCCGGAGAGCTTCGGCGTGCTGCCACCGAACGTCGAGGTGCACCGCTGGGTGCCGCACGTGACCGTGCTCGAACACGCGGCCCTGTGCGTCACCCATGGCGGGATGGGAACGGTGATGGAGGCGCTGCGCTCGGGCACCCCGCTGGTCTGTCTTCCGACCTCCCCGCTCGACCGGCCCACCGGGTGGCGGCTCGGTGAGCTCGGTCTGGGGGTGCTGCTCGACCCCGCCGACGCCACTCCCGAGCAGCTCGTCGAGGCCATCCGCTCGGTGCTCGCGGACCGGGACATGGCCGAGGCGGCCGAGCGGATGCGCAAGGAGGTGGCCGACGCCGGGGGCTCGGTCCGTGCCGCCGATCGCATCGAGCGCCATCTGGCGCGGTGAGGCCCGTGGAGGGACCGATCCAGATCCAGATCCTGGGGCCTGTCCTGGTCCGGTGCGGCGAGCGGGAGGTCCGCGTGGGCGGAGCCCGGGAGCGGGCCGTGCTCGCCAGTCTGGTGCTGGACGCGAACCGCGTCGTCAGCGTGGACCGGCTGATCGGAGCCGTGTGGGGTGGCGACCCACCGGCGAGCGCGCGTAGTCAGGTGGCCATCTGTGTGTCCCGGTTGCGTCGCGCGCTCAGCGTGGTGGGGCTGGACAAGGCCATCGACACCGCCAGTCCGGGTTACCTGATGCGCCTGGACGAGCACGAGGCGGACTGGCTGCGGTTCAGCTCCCTGACCGCACGCGCCTCGGCGAAGGCCACCGCCGGTGACCGGCTCGCCGCCGTGGCGTTGCTGCGCGAGGCGCTGGCGTTGTGGCGCGGTATGCCGTTCGAGGACCTGCCGGGCATGCGGGTCGAGGCACACCGGCTCCACGAGACCCGCCTCGACGCCCTGGAGACGTGCGCGGAGCTGGAGATCCAGCTCGGCAGACACGACCAGATCCTCGCCGAGCTGTCGGCCGTGGTGTCGGAACAGCCGTTGCGCGAACGAGCGCGAGCCCAGCTCATGCTCGCCCAGTACCGTTCGGGACGGCGTGCGGACGCCCTGCGGACCTACCAGGACGCCAGGCGTGTCCTGGTCGAGCAGATCGGGCTCGAACCGGGCCCGGAGCTGCGGAAGCTGCACGATCACATCCTGCGGGACTCGCCCGGGTTGTCGGCGTTCCCCAGGTCCGTGGCCCCGGTCGCCGAGCCGCCGACCTCCGTGCCGTTGCAGTTGCCGAGGCAGTCCCTGCCGTTCGCGGGCCGGGAGAAGGAGCTGTCGGCGCTCGACGAGGCACTCGCCGATCACCCGGACGCCGCGGGCACGGTGGTGCTGTGCGGGCCGAGGGACGTGGGCAAGACGGCACTCGCCCTGCGGTGGGCACACGGGGCGACGGAACGTTTCCCACACGGGCAGTTGTTCGCCGACCTGCGCGACGCGAACGGTGCTCCCGTGCCGACGTCGACGGTCCTCGACCGTTTCCTGCGCGCGCTGGGAGTGGCGTGGCAGAGCATTCCGGACGATCTCGACGGGAAGGTCGACCTCTACCGCAGCACCGTGGCCCGCAGGAGGCTGCTCGTGTTGCTGGACGACGCCGTCGACGTCGAGCAGGTGCTGCCGCTGTTGCCGGGGTCCTCCGACTGCCGGGTGCTCGTCACCAGCCGCGACGGGTTGCACGACCTGGTGGTGAGGCAGGGGGCGCGGCGTTGTCGGCTCGGCCCCCTGCGTCCGGGGGAGTCGCGGGAGCTGCTCTCACTGTTGTTGGGCGAGTCCTGGGTCGACCGGCAGCCACGGGACGCCGTGCGCATCGAGACCATGTCGGGTGGGAACCCGCTGCTGCTGCGACGGGCGGCAGCGGGGTTGGACCCGTCGGCGCCGCCGGTCTTCCACGTGCACTCGCCTACAGCCTTCGCATGAGGACGCGGTCCAGCACGTCCACGAGTGTGTCGGCGCTCGCCGTGCCGTCGGGAATCCGCCAGGCCACGTGACCGTCCGGGCGGACCAGTACGGCTCCCGTGGGGCCCACGCCGTAGACCTCGGCCCACGTGGGGGCGGTGACGGTGACGGACCCGGTCTCCAGCGGGGAGACCTCGATGGGCACCACGTGCACCCCGGTGCGGGCGTCGGCTTCCTTCGCCGCCTGCGCCCAGCCGCTGCCGTGCGGGGTGAAGAGGGTGAACCTCGTGCCCATCAGGTCCAACGTGGACATGCTGGTGCCGTTGCGGCTCACCACCACGTGCGGTGCGCGGTGGCCGGGACGGGCGGTCGGCACGTAGGTGCGGTAGGGGTCGGCGGGCGCGGGTGCGGGTGTGCCGTCGGGAATGACGGCGGCCGACTCGTAGTGCAAGCCCAGCACGAGGCCCTCACTGCTTCGCCTTCCCGCCTGGAGGGCGATGGCCTCCTGCATCGTCAGTTCGCCCTCCATCATGCGAAAGGTGATCAACGCGTTGTCGAGGCTCTCGGCGACCGTGCGCCGACCGATGGGATGCCGTTCGGCGGAGTAGGTGTCGAGCAGTTCCTCGCCCGCCCAGTCCTTCAGAACGGCGGCGAGCTTCCACACGAGGTTGTGCGCGTCCTGGATGCCGCAGTTCATGCCGAAACCGCCCTGCGGGGTCGACACGTGTGCCGCGTCGCCGGCGAGGAAGATCCGGCCCTCGCGGAAACGTTCGGCCGTCACGGCTTGTTGGAGCCACGGCATGACGCCCACGAGTTCCACGTCCAGATCGGCCACCCCGACCGCTTCGCGCACCACGTGCGTGCAGAACTCCGGCGTGAAGTCCTCCGCGCTGCCGCCCTCGTCGGGGTTGTAGCCGGTCTGGATGATCCACCGGCGCCGGTTGTCCACGGCCTCGACCGCGCACGGGACCGTGCTGCGCAGGAAGTACAGCGCGCACATCCGGTCGTGCAACAGGGGGACGAGGTCCGCGTCGAACATGATGCTGATCATGTGCCCGAGTGGGGGCGGGCCCTCCACGCCGATGCCGAGCTGTCGCCGGACACCGCTGCGGGCGCCGTCGGCCGCCACCGCGTAGGCCGCGCGGACCGTGACCGGGCCCGCCGCCGACTCGATCACGGCGGACACGCCGTCGGCGTCCTGGGTCAACGATGTCATCGTGGTGGCGAACCGGACGTCCGCGCCGGGCAGCGACTCGGCCGTGCGCTTGAGCACGACCTCGAACTTGTCCTGCGCGCAGATGTAGGTGTAGGTCGGGCTCTGTGGCGCGTCGTCCTCGATGGGAGCGACCTCGCGATGGAAGTCCGCCGCGGTGAGGCTGCTGCCGACTCCGACGGCGAGACTGTCCTCTCTGGGCAGTCCCAGCCGTTCGACCTCGTCCTGCAGGCCCCACGCCCGGACCAGCTCCATCGTGCGGGTGGAGACGAGCCGGGCCTTGGGGAAGATCGACGTGCCCTCGTGCCGTTCGACCAGCAACGAGGTGAGTCCGTGCCGGGAGCACTCCAGCGATGCGGTGAGGCCGACGGGCCCTCCGCCGACGATGAGGACGTCCACCTCGAGGTCAGCCATGGACCGAGCGTGGAGCACCGCGAGAGCCCTGGTCAAGATGCTGATATTCGCGTGATAAGTCCGTGAAATCCGGATTCAGTACGTTGGACCGACACGCCGACGGGCACAGTTTCGACAAACGCCGGAAACCCTTGTGGAGTCGCGGATGTTCGCAGCAGGCTCGGTCGCACTGGTCACCGGTGGGTCCCGTGGAATCGGCCGCGCGGTGGCTCTCGACCTCGCCGCCAACGGCAATCACGTGGTGATCAACTACTCCCGGTCGGAGGACCAGGCCAAGGAGTTGGTCGCCCGGATCGAGTCGGAGGGCGGTTCGGCGTCGACCATCCGGGCCGACGTCACCGACGAGGGCTCCGTCCGGGAGATGTTCCGAGCACTGCGCTCGGAGCACGGGAGGCTCGACGTCCTGGTGACCAGCGCGGGAGTCACGCGCGACAAGCACCTCGTGGCGATGAGCAGTGCTCTGTTCGACGAGACGATGGACATCAACATGAAAGGCACGTTCTACGCGTGCCGCGAGGCGCTGCGGATCATGCAGCACCAGCGCCGGGGTTCGATCGTGACCCTCAGCTCGGCCAGCGGGCTCGACGGCGGCTTTCCCGGACAGACCAACTACGTCGCCTCCAAGGGCGCGATCATCGCGTTCAGCAAGGCGCTGTCGTACGAGGCCGCGCCCTACGGGGTGCGGGTCAACGTGGTCGCTCCCGGCTTCGTCGAGACGGACATGACCAGGGTGATTCCCGCGAAGCTGCGGGAGAACTACGCCTCGCGCATCCGGCTGGGCCGCATGGGCCGGCCCGAGGAGATCGCGCACCTCGTGACCTTTCTGGCTTCGGACCGGGCTTCCTACATCACCAGCGAGACGTTCGTCGCCAACGGCGGCGGTCTCGGCTGAGCACAGCACCTTCGGAGGAGATTGTGACCATCGACGAACTCCGTGCCGCCGCAGCCGCACGACAGCAGACCTGCACGCAGATCAAGAAGATGATCGTGTCGCGGCTCGATCTGCCGATCGAACCGGAATGGATCACCGACGACCAGCCGTTGTTCGGCCGGGGACTCGAACTCGACAGCCTCGACGTGCTCGAACTCTACGTCGCCATCGAGGCCGAGTTCGACGTGGCGCTCTACGACAGCGACATGTCCGTGTTCGGATCGGTCGCCCGGCTGGCCGAGTACGTCAACCCGGACCTGCCGAAGACCGAGCCCACGGTGGGCGAGCGCGCGGCATGACGAAGACCGGCGAGGCGGCCGCCGTCCTGACGGGTCTGGACAACGACCGCATCCGACAGATCCTGCCGCATCGGTGGCCGATGCTCCTGCTCGACCGGGTCGAGCGGGTCGAACCCGGTGTCCGGGGAGTCGGGACCAAGAACATCACCGCGACGGAGCCGTGGTTCCAGGGGCACTTCCCGTCCGACGCCGTGTTCCCCGGGGTGCTGGTCGTCGAAGCACTGGCGCAACTGTCCGGAGTGGTCTTCGCCCTCGACGGCGCCGGCCCCATCGGCTACCTGGCCGGGGTGCGCTCGATGAGGTTCCGGCGTCCGGTGCGGCCGGGGGACTCGTTGCAACTGACCTCGGAACGCACCGCGGGTGGCCGTGGGTTCTGCGAGTACAAGGTCAACGCCAGGGTGGACGGCGCCGTCGTCGCCGAAGGGTCGATCACGATCGCCGATCCGGCCGCCACCAGTTCGAACGGAAAGGTCTGAAAACCCGTGAATGACACGTCATCCCTGACCTCGCCGCTGCGCTCGGCGCATCCGGAGGGGACGGTGTACGGCACCGTCGGCGAGGCCGTCACGGCGCTGCGTTACTCGACGCTGGAGCAGGAGTACGACGCGATCCGCAACCGGGCCGCGGTCTTCGACCTCTCCGGCGCCCGCCTGATCGAGATCACGGGCGACGGTGCGGTGGAGTACGCGCAGCGGGTTCTCGCCCGCGACGTCGAGTACCTCACGGCCGAGCGTTGCATGACGAGTCTCGTGCTCGACGCCGAGGGCGCCGTGGTGGACGAAGTCGTGGTGTGGGGGCGCGAGGACGGGCTCCTGCTGGAGAGCTCGATCGGCACGGGCGGCCGACTCCTGGAGCACCTGCGCGCACACGCCGAAGGCGAGGTGACGATCACCGATCGCACCGACGACCTGGTCGTGCTCGCGCTCGAAGGCCCCTACGCGTGGGGCGTGGTCGGCAGGCTCATCGACGGCGAGCTCGCCGCGTTGCCGTTCGAGTCCGTGGTCGACGCGACGTGGGACGGGGAGGACATCGTCTTCGCCCGCACCGGGTCGACCGCCGAGTACGGCTACAAGGTCATCGCCGCGACCGCGTCGGCGGAGAAGCTGTGGAACAACGCCGTCGAACAGGCGTTGCCCGCGGGCTACGAGGCGCTGGAACTCGCGATGCTGGAGGTGCGTCAGCCCGTCGTGCGACACGAGGCGGGAGACGCGGACATCATCGAGATGGGCTCCAACTGGCTCGTCGACATCACCAAGGAGGACTTCCTCGGGCGCGACGCGGTGCTGGCCGCGTTCGACGCTCCGGCGAAGCGGCGCACGATCGGCTTCTCCGGTGGGGAGTCGGTGCCCGAGGCGGGGACGCCGGTGACGGTCGACGGTGAGCAGGTCGGTGAGGTCGTGCACGCCGTCCGCAGCATCGCGCTCGGCACCACCCTCGGCCTGGCCAGGATCACTCCCGAGCTGGCCGCCGCCGGTCTCACGTTGACGGTCGGCGACGCCGAGGTGACGACGCTGACGAGCCCGTACATCACGCCGAAGAGCTGGAGCACTCCGATCATCTGACCGCCGTCGAGGCGAGTGAGGAAGGAACATGGTGCTGCGTCCTGTCGTCATCACCGGGGTCGGGGTGATCTGCGCGGTGGGCCGCGACGCGGAGGAGTTCTGGCAGAGGCTGATGGCGGGCGAGTCCGGCATCACCGCTCTGCGGGACGAGCGGTTCTCCGCGTTCGACGCCCGTTTCGCCGGGCAGGTCCCGGAGGAGTGGATCGACGAACAGTTGCCCGAGTCGGACCACGGTCTCGATCGCACTGCTCGGCTCGCTCTGGTCGCGGCGCGGCAGGCCGTGGCGCACGCGGGACTCGGCGACACTCCCGCCGACCGGTTCGGGCTGGTGCTGGGCAAGTGCCAGGCCACCCCCGACGGCGACGGGGCCTACCAACCCATGCACGCCACCGCGGACACGCTCGGGACTCATCTCGGCATGGGAGGCCCGCGCGTCCTGGTCTCCACGGCGTGTGCGGCCGGGGGCAACGCCGTGGGGCTGGCGAAGGACAAGATCCTCACCGGCGAGGCGGACGTGGTGCTGGCGGGCGGGGTCGACCCGCTGCTGTTCGGCACCTACGCGGGCTTCGCGGGACTCCAGGCGCTCAGTTCGGGGCCGTGCGCGCCGTACAGCCGCTCCGACGGGTTGAACCTGGGGGAGGGCGCCGCGTTCCTGGTGGTGGAACCACTCGACCGGGCGCTCGCCCGTGGCGTCGAGCCGCTCGCCGAGGTGGCGGGTTACGGGCTGTCGGCCGACGCCTACCACGCCACCGCCCCCGATCCCACGGGCCGCGGCGGGGTGAGCGCGGTCCGCCGCGCCCTGACCGACGCGGGACTGACCACCGACGACGTCGACTACGTCAACGGACACGGTACGGGGACGCCGGCGAACGACGCGATGGAGAAGAAGGTCATGCGCACCGTCTTCGGCGAGCGCGCCGGGTCGGTGCCGACCAGCAGCATCAAGTCCTTCATCGGACACACGCTCGGCGCGGCGGGCGCGGTCGAGGCGGTCGCGAGCGTGCTCGCGCTCCGCCACGGAGCCGCACCTCCCACGATCGGGTTCACCGACGAGGCCGTGGCCGAGGCGACCCTGGATTTCGTGCCCAACACCTCGCGCGCGGTGCCGATGGACGTCGTGGTGTCCAACAACTACGCCTTCGGCGGCAACAACGCCTCCCTCGTGTTGCGCACCCCGGGGCCGGATCGCGGGTACACCGCGCTGCCCGACACCGAGGTCGTCGTGACCGGGCTCGGTCCGGTGCTCGGCCTCGGTACGGGTATCGACCAGCTCGCGCGGGCTCTCGCCGAGGGCCGCAGCGCCGTCGGCGTCGATCCCGTGCTCGACGGCCGTACGTTCGCTCCGCGCTCGTTGTGGCGGCACATGAACCACCTGTCGCGCATGGCGATCGCCGCGTCCCGGCTGGCGTGGGAAGACGCACGACTCAAGCTCGGCAGGGCGGCGCTGGAGAACGTCGGGGTCGTCTTCGCCACCGCCGCGGGTTCGGTGGAGAGCACCCTCGGGTTCGACGAGAGCGTGCTCGCCAACCCGAACAAGCCCGCGGTACTCAGTTTCTCCAACGTGGTGCTGAACGCCACCGGCGGCGCGGTGTGCCAGACACTGGGGCTGCGGGGGGTCACCACCACGATCTGCAACGGCAACGCGTCGGCGTCGATCGCCCTGGACTGCGCCGTGGAGGCCATCCGCTGCGGCAAGGCCGACGTGGTGCTGGTGGTGGCGGCCGACGAGGCGGTGGCGGGCGGCTCCGCCCCGACCGCGGTGACGCCGTACGACGTGAGCTCCTCCGCGGTGGCGACGGCGTCGGGTGCCGTGTGTCTCGTGGTGGAGTCGGCTGAGCACGCGGCTGCCCGTGGGGCCACCCCGTATGCCAGGATCGTGGGCTCGTCCCACCTCTCGGTGACCGGCGGCGGCGAGGGGGAACTCGTCGAGCGAGGGATCTCCGCGGTGGCGGCCGAGGGGGTCGACCTCGTGGTCGGGTCCGCCGTCGGCGGCGACGACGACGCGGCGGAGGCCCGGGCGGTCCTCGCGGCGGCCTCGCGTGGGCCGCTCACCGCGTCGGCGGGGTTGACGGGAGACCTGCGTTCTGCCACCGGAGCCCTGAACCTCGCCCTCGGTGCCCTGGCGGTACGCGACGGTACCGCACCGGTGCTGGGCGACCTGACCGATCCCCGCGTCGGCGCACTCGACGACTACCTCACGAAACCCGACGCGGTGTCGGCCGTGCGGACCGCGCTGGTGCTCAGCTCCGCTCCCGGGTCCGTGCGTGGCGCGACGGTGCTGGGGGCGGTATGACGTCGATGCCGTTCGACCTGCGTGAGACCGACCGGCTGCTCTCCACGACCCGGTCGGTCAGGCGCAGGCTGGACTTCGAGCGGCCCGTGCCGCGCGAGGTGATCGAGGAGGCGCTCGAACTCGCCGTGCAGGCGCCCACCGCCAACAACCAGCAGAACTGGCGGTGGGTCGTCGTCACCGAGACGTCGGTGAAGAAGGAGCTCGCGGAGCTGTTCGAGATCTCCTGGAACTTCCACCAGAAAGAGGTCTGGACCGCGTCGGGGCGGCGGCGCAACAGCCGGCAGGCGCAACGCAACAACGACTCCGCGGCGCAGCTCGCCCACGACATCGCGCGGGTTCCGGTGCTCGTCATCCCGTGCGTGCTGGGCAGGCCACCGGACATCGGCGCGATCGACGCGGAGTGGCTGCGGTCCCGACCCGGCGACACCGCGACCGCGCGCGACGACGTCCGCATCGGCGCGATGCGGGCCAGCATCTTCTACGGATCGATCTTTCCCGCGATCTGGTCGTTTCAGCTCGCGCTCCGCAGTCGGGGGCTGGGCAGCACGATCACGTGCCTGCACCTTCCGTTCGAGCGGCGCGTCGGCGAGCTGCTGGGCATCCCGGCCGGGGTGACGCAGGTGTGCATGGTTCCCGTGGCTTACACGATCGGTACCGACTTCGGTCCCGCCGAGCGGCACCCGGCCAAATCTCGCACGAGTTGGGAGAGGTGGCAGGCATGAGCGTTGAAGACACCGACGTCGTGATCGTGGGCGGGGGCATGGCGGGAACGGCGGCCGCCGCATACCTGAGCGCGAACGGGTTGTCGGTTGTGCTGCTGGAGAAGCAGGAACGCTACACCGACATCGTCCGCGGCGAGTGGTTCGCGCCGTGGGGCATGCAGGAGGCGCAGCGGCTCGGCGTGGACGAGGCCATCGCGTTCGGCGGCGGATGGGAGATCCGCGAGTGGACCCAGTGGGACGAGGTGGTGCCGCCACACGAGGCGGAGACCGTCGACATGACACACTTCGTGCCGGGCGTCGGAGGGCCACTCGGGTTTCCGCACCACACGGTCTGCGAGTCGATCGCCGAGCAGGCGGCGGACTCGGGCGCGAAGGTCGTCATGGGCGCGCAACGCTGCGAGGTGACGGCGGGACCGGAGCCGTCGGTGCGTTACCAGTTGGACGGCGAGACCCACACCGTCCGCGCCCGGCTGATCATGGGAGCGACCGGTCGCGGCGGCCGGGTCGGCAGGCAGATCGGCGTCTCCATGGACAACACCGTCCACCACTGGGGTGGCGGGGTGCGGGTCGAAGGCCTCGACGACTGGCCGATGGACGTCCAGGCGATGGGCACCGAGGGCGAGAAGAACTTCATGGTCTTCCCCCAGGGAGACGGTCGCGCCCGCCTGTACATCAACTTTCCCACGCACAACAAGCACCGGTATCGCGGCGAGGGAGGGCTGGAGCGGTTCCTGGCGGACTTCGAGCTGAAGTCCCTTCCCGACGGTGGCAAGTCCGTCTACGCCGCCGCGAGGGCGATCGGCCCGCTGAAGGTGTGGCCGTCGATCACGATGACGCCGGATCGGCCCATCGTCACCGAGGGCGTGGTGCTCGTCGGTGACGAGGCGGGCAACGCCGACACGGTGCTCGGCACGGGGCTGTCGTGCGCGCTGCGCGACGTCCGGATCGTGTGCGACATCCTGCTGTCCGAGAGCGACTGGTCGCCCGCGGCGTTCCAGCCGTACCTGACCGAGCGCGAGTTCCGCATGAAACGGCTCGTGTTCGGTGCGTCGGTGATCGCCAAGTTGCAGTGCGAGTTCGGCCCGGAGGCCACGGAACGTCGCCGCCGCGCACGCAGGCTCATGGCCGAGAAACCCGCAGCGCAGGTGCTCGGCCTGCTCAACATGGTTCCACCGGAGCAAGTTCCGGAATTCGGCTTCAGCGAATTCTTCGCGGAGCGCCTGTTCAGGGAGACCGCATGACCGCCACGCAGACATTGATCACGGACTCGGTGCACGTCAACGGAGTGGACCTGGCCTACGTCGACAGGGGTGAGGGAGATCCCGTCGTGCTGTTGCACGGCTTCCCCGACTCCCACTACCTCTGGCGGCACCAGATCGACCCCCTGGTGGAGGCGGGTTTCCGGGTCATCGCCCCCGACCTTCGTGGCTTCGGCGAGTCGAGCAAGCCGCAGGAGATCGAGGCGTACGACATGCGCACGATCGTCAACGACATCGTGGGCCTCACCCAGCATCTCGGGTTCTCGAAGGCCCACCTCGTCGGGCACGACTGGGGCGCGGCGATCGCGTGGATGTACGCGTTCCTGATGCCCCGCCGGGTCGACCACCTGGCGGTGTTCTCCGTGGGCCATCCCGGTGTCTTCGCGACGCCGACGATCGAGCAGCGCCGGGCGAGCTGGTACATGCTCTTCTACCAGTTCCCCGGAGTCAGCGAGCAGTTGCTGCGTCGCAACGGCTGGCGGTTGTTCAAGGAGATCATGGGTTCCGAGGGGGACTACCAGCGGTATCCCCGGGAGCTCGCGAAGCCGGGGGCGCTGACCGCCGCGCTGAACTGGTACCGCGCCAACCGCTCGCCGGAGGCCGAACTGCGGGTGGAACGCAACTTCCCGCCCGTGCTCGCCCCGACGCTCGGCGTGTGGTCCGCGGGCGACCAGGCCATGTTGGAGGAGGGCATGACCGGTTCGGCGAAGTTCGTCAAGGGCCCGTGGCGCTACGAACGTGTCGAGAACGCCAGCCACTGGATTCCGCTCGACCAGCCGGAACTCACCTCGAAACTGTTGACGGGTTTCCTCGGCACCGAGAAGCCTGCGGCGATGCCGACGCGCAGGCGCAGGCTCTGACCCGGACCGGAGGGCGTGATGATCGGTTTCGTGTTCCCCGGACAGGGCACCGTGCGCGTCGGCATGGGCGCCTGGCTGCGACGTGACCCCGTCGGCGGCGCGGTGGTGCGCCGGGCGGACGAGTTGTTGCCGGAACCGATCGGTCCGCTCTGCGCGCGGGGACCGTTGCCGCGGCTGGTCGACACCGCCTACGCCCAACCAGCCGTGACGGCCTGCAACCTCGCCGCGCTGTCGGTGTTGCGGGACCGGGGGCATCGCCCGGACGTCGTGGCGGGCCACAGCGTCGGCGAACTCAGTGCCCTGTGTGCCGCGGGCGTGCTCGACATCGACACGACGATCCGCCTGGTGGGCGCCCGTTCCCGCCTGATGGCCGAGCTCGCGGAGAGCGGTGCGATGGTGTCGGTCCTGGGCCTGCCGGTGGAGCGCGTCGAGCATCTCACCGCGCAGGCCTCCGCGCCGGGTGAACCCCTCGTGGTGGGCCTGGAGAACGCGGCCGACCAGATCGTGGTGTCGGGTTCGGTGCGGGCGATCGATCGGTTCACCACGGCGGCGACGGGCGAGGCGCGCAAGATCGTGTCGCTCAAGGTGAGCAACGCGTTCCACTCCCCGTTGATGGTGGGTGCGGTGGACGGCTGGGCGGAGGTGGTGCGCGCCACTGTCGTGCGTCCACCGGAGATCCCCGTGATCCCCAACGTCACCGCCGAGCCGACCACCGACCTGCCGACGATCGTCGACGCTCTGATCGAGCAGCTCACCGGCAGGGTGCGGTGGGCCCGGACGATGCGCGTGCTGTCCGATGTGGACCACTGCGTCGAGGTGGGCGACAGCAAGGCCCTGACGGGGATGTTGCGTACCGAGGGAGTCCGCTGCGTCAGCATGTCGGCACCCACGTCGTTACGCACGTTGGCCGAAACGGCCGGGACATGACGCCCGCAAGCGCGTGGGCGAGTGCGGCCGTGCCCTTCGACCGGATCGCGACGCCGAGGGCGTTGGTGGCGCCCCTGCCGTTGAACGAGGTCTTCACCCACGCCGAGCGCGTGCGCTCGGGCCGGGGGCGCACGGTGCAGCACTGGGCGGGACGGCTCGCGGCCAAGTACGCCGTCCTGCGGCTGCTGGACGTGGACGGGCCGTCGTCCGGCGGACGGCTCGGTGAGGTCGAGATCCTTCCCCGCCCGTCGGCGCTCTGCCGCCGGGCCTCGGAGTGCCTGCACGGGCACCCGCCCGGCGTGCGGTTGCGAGGCGACCTGGGCGCCCGGGTGGAGCCGGGCACGCGGGTCGGGGTGTCGATCAGTCACGGGGCCGGACTCGCCATCGCCGTCGCGCTGGCGTCCGCTCCGCTGCCCGAGGACGAGTCCGACGACCACGAGGACGGCAACGCATGAATCTCACGGAGACCGCCCGGCACTGGGTGTCGGCGTGGCGGGACGGCAGTACCGCCGCCGTCGCCGCCGTGGCCGCGTCCTTCGCCGACCCCGACACGCCCGAGCCGGTGACGGGGGAGGCGCTACGGCAGCATCTCGCCGCGGTGTTCCGGAGGTTCCCGACCTGGGACCTGGACGTGGAGTCCGTGGCCGACACGGGGACCACCGCCGTGGTCACCTGGACCCTGTCGGCGCCTCAGCGGGCGCCCTACCTCGGTATCCCCGTCACCGGAGGCGAGGTCGCGGCGACCGGAGTCCGGGGCTGCGACGTCCTCACCCTCGTGGGCGAGGACGTTCACGTGCGGCGCTACTTCGACCGCGTGGCTCTCGCCGAGGCACTGGGCCACCACCCCCGCTTCCTGCCTCCGGCCACCGGGGGGCTGGAGTACGGCACGAGCTTCCGCTCCGGTACCGACCGGGCCACCCGGCCCGCCGCGTTCACCCTCACCTGGCTCGACGTCCGGGACGAGGACGAGGGCGCGGACGTGACGCTGCTCAGTACCGAGGTGGTGAAGTCACTGCGTACCACCAAGGGATTCCTCGGCGCGGCGATCTTCGAGATCGGCGACCGCAAGTACACCCTCAGCGCGTTCGACAGTCTCGCCGCCGTCCGGGCCGTCCACGCGCGACCGCACCAACGCGCCATGCGGAAGTTCTTCCGGGGCGGGTTGTGTACCGGCGCCTACACCAGCGTGTGGCAGCTCGAACGCGACAGCCTCTACGTGCGGTGCCCCTCCTGCGACGTGATGGTCTCCGTGCCCGCCGAGGCGGAGGGCGCGTCGTGCGACTGCGGGTGGAGCTCTCCCCCGAATCCCCTGTTCCCCCGACGTGAGGAGTGAGTTTTGAGCACCTTCACCGCCGAACACCACAACACCCCCGCCGAGGGGCCTCTCGTCGCCTTCATGTCCGCGTTGTTCGCGGGCAAGTGGATCTGGGACCGTCCGTTCGAGGCCCTGTCGCGGGCGGGTCGCCCGGTGTTGCGCACGAACGAGGCGATCTGCGCCGTCGACGCGAAGGTCGCCGGTTCCGTCGAGCGGCTCGGCGACGCGTTCCTCGAATCCTGCGACGAAGCGGGCGCCGACGAGGTCGTCGTCTGCGCCAACTCGTTGGGCGGGTTGGTGGCCATCGACCTCGCGGGCCGGTATCCGGACCGGGTCCGCGGCATCGTCGTCAGCGGCGCGCCGGGCCTGAGCACCGAGCCGGACGTGGGGCTGAGCATGGACCGGCGGGGCAGCGTCAAACTCGCGACCGACCAGTTCCGCGAGCGCATGCTCAGCGCGCTGTTCCACGGCGAGCCGTTGTTCACCGAGGAACAGATCCGCGACACCGGCGAGCTGCTCTCCACCGGCCCGGCCATGGTCGCGATGGCCCGCAGTCTGCGTGCCACCCGCACCTACGAGGTGCCGTCCGGATTGGACAAGGTCCGGTGCCCGTCGTTGTACGTGTGGGGCGAGCACGACCGGATGACGCCGGTGGAACCGTGGCGGGAACTCGTGCCGCGCTACCCGGATACCGAGTTCGTCACGGTCGACGACTGCGGTCACATCCCCATGGTCGAACGCGGTGACGACTACACGCGGCGGCTGCTGTCCTTCCTCGACCGCACCGTCGGATGAGGCAGCACCCCGTGTTGTTCGGCGTCGACGTCCTGGACCGGCGGCGGGTGGCCGCTGCGCTGGACCGTAACGGCGCCGTGTACACCCGGCAGGTCACCGCGGCGGACGAGCACACTCCCACCGGCGAGGAGGAGTCGCTGGCCGTCGCGGCCGGGGTCGCGGTGAAGGAGAGCTTCGTCAAGGCCGTCGGTGGCCGACCTCCGGGCTTCTCCTGGCACGACTTCGCCGCCCGGGAGGACGTCGAGGTGCCCGACGCGGCAGGTCGGTTGCTGGCCGACGCGCTGCCGTCGCTGGCCGAGGCCACCGACGTCATGTTGACCGAGAGCCGTGCCTACGCGGTGCGGGGGGCCAGTCGGGTCGCCGCACTGGCGCGGTTGGGAGCGGCCGGCCACGACGGGACCTCCGTGGTCGGTGCCGCGCGTTGGGGACGACGTCACCACGTGATCGTCGCCCTTGCCATACTCGTCACGATCTCTGAGAAGGAGTCCTCATGAGTTCCGCGACCGACCCGCGAACCGAGGTGTCCGAGGTGTTCGCAGCCCCCGGCGAGCCGGTGCAGGCGGTGCTCGACGCCGCCACGCCGGGAACGGTGGTGCGGCTCGCCGAAGGAACGTACGAGGGCAGCCTCGTGCTCACGACACCCGGGGTGCGGCTCGTGGGGGCGGGGCCGGGACGCACGGTGCTCGTGCCCGGGCCGGTGGCCCCGACGACGATCCCGCCGTTGCACGACGCGCCGGAGGACGTGGTCAGCGGCATCGCGGTCCACGCGACGTCGGACGTGGGAATCGAGGGCCTGACCGTCCGTGGCTTCAGCGGCGCGGGCGTGTACGTCCACGGTTGCTCGGGTGTGGAGCTGCGGGACGTCGAGGCGGACGCCAACCGGGTGTGGGGCCTGTACCTGCGCGAGTCGAGTGGCCTGTCGGTGCATCGCTGCCGAGCCCACGCCAGCCAGTACGCCGGCGTCGCGTTCGCGTTCTGCTCCGCGGCGGACGCGCTCGTGTCCGGCAGTGACTGCTCCGGCAGTGCGTTCGGCGTGTTCGTCGACAACTCCAGCGGGGTCCGCGTGGTGGACAACCACTGCCACGGCAACGCCGCGGGCATCCTGCTGCTGCACCAGACCTACGAGGGCGAGTTGCCGGGCGGGGTACGGGACTGCCTGGTGGCCCACAACGAGACCGTCGGCAACACCCTGGCCGCCGGTGGCGACGACCCGGACGCCCTGGGCGCGGCGGGTCCGCCGATCTCGGGTGTCGGCATCGCCGCGATCGGTGTCGAACGGGTCACGGTCGTCGGCAACCGCGTGCACGACAACCACCCGTCCGGGCCCTCGGTGATGCCGGGCGCGTTGGTGCTCGCGAGCTCGGCGGACTGGGGCGGCTCCGACGCGGTCGACAACAGTTTCGAGTGGAACGTGGTCACCCGCAACGAACCGTTCGACGCGTTGATCGGCACGGACCCGTCCGCGCAGCGGTTCCGCAACAATGTGGTCGGCTCCTCCCAGCCCGAAGGCGTGCTCGACGACGGAAACGGACCACAGGGGACGGTATGACCGCTGCTCTCAGCTGCGAGAACCTGGTCAAGACCTACGGCGACAAGACGGTGGTCGACCATGTCGGCTTCCACATCGATCCCGGCGAGGCGTACGGGTTGCTCGGTCCGAACGGGGCGGGGAAGACCACCACCATCTCGATGCTCGTCGGCCTGCTCGAACCGGACTCCGGAGCGGTGCGGGTGAACGGCATCGACGTGGCCGAGGACCCGGTGGCCGCCAAGCGGCTCATCGGCTACGTGCCCCAGGAGATCGCTCTCTACCCCGAGCTGACGGCGCGGGAGAACCTGCGGTACTTCGGGCGGCTCTACGGCCTGCCGAGGGCACGACTCGCCCGACGCATCGACGAGGTGCTGGAGGCCGTGGGGCTGACCGACCGCGGTGACGACAAGGTGCAGACCTACTCCGGTGGGATGAAGCGGCGCACCAACATCGGCGTCGCGCTGCTGCACGAGCCGACACTGCTGATCCTCGACGAGCCCACGGTCGGCGTCGACCCGCAGAGCCGCGTGTCGATCCTCGACAACGTCGAACAACTCGTCAGTGACGGGATGAGCCTGCTCTACACCTCGCACTACATGGAGGAGGTCGAGCGCGTCTGCACCCGCGTCGGGATCATCGACAAGGGCCGGGTCGTGGCCGACGGCACGCGCCGGGAACTGGTGGCCGGGCTCGGGGGCACCGACACGGTGGAGATCGTGCTCGACGGTGACACCGAGGCCGCCGCGGAGAAGCTGCGCGCCGTGGAGGAGGTCGCCGAGGCCGCGGTGACCGGGCAGAACTCGGTGCGCCTGCTGGCCGTCGGAGGGCGGCACCTGCTGCCCGCGCTCTTCGCCGCCGTCTCCGGGGTGGCGCAGGTGACGGCCGTCGAGGTGATCGAGCCGGATCTCGAAGCGGCCTTCCTGCACCTGACCGGCAGCACACTGCGCGACTGACCACGGCAAGGAGTGAGGGTGGCGAGCAAGCTCGGGCCGCTGGCCGTGATCGTCGGGCACGAACTGAGGTCACGGCTGAAAGACGGCAGCGCGGTCCTGATCGCCTTCGTGGCGCCGGTCCTCCTGGCGACCCTGTTCGGCGTCGCGCTCGGCGGGGACGACGAGGCCCCACTGCACACGGCGATCGGGGTCGTCGACGACGACGGCGGCGAGTTCCCCGCCAGCGTGCAGCGGGAGGCGATGGCGACCGAGGAACTGCGGGACATCCTCGAGTTCCGGCAGTTCGGCGACGAATCGGGTGCCCAGGACGCGCTGGACGCGGGTGAGATCGGTGCGGCGATCGTGTTCCCCGCCGGGTTCAGCGACAGCGTCAGCGCCGGTGAGGGTGGCGAGGTGTCGGTCCTGGAGTCGGTCGACGCCCCGTACGCAGGGGCCATCGCGAGAAGCCTCGTGGGGCAGATCTCCGCGCTGGTCGAAGCGAGAACGCTCGCGGTGAAGGCCTCTCTGGAAGCGGGGGTGCCCGCCGACGAGGTGAAGCTGTTCGTGGAGGACAACGGCGCCGCCGGTCCGGCTCTGCGGATCTCCGGTGACACGGTCGCGGCGGCCGAGGTCGACATGACGGTGCACTACGGCGCCGGAATGGCCGTGCTGTTCGCCTTCTTCGTGGCGGGAACGTCGGCGCGCAGCCTGCTCACCGAACGCCAGCTCGGGACGCTCGACCGGATGCGGGCGGCGCCGATCCCGCTGTGGACCACGCTCGCGGGCAAGGCGATGGTGGGCTTCGCGCTCGCGCTCGTGAGCATGTGCGTCACGTGGGTGTCCTCGTCGCTGATCTTCGGCACCGACTGGGGTGATCCGCTCGCCGTCTTCCTGCTGCTGCTCGGGCACGTGTTCGCCGCCACGATGCTCGTGCTGCTCGTGGCGAGTCGCGCGAGGACCGACGCGCAGGTCGACGGCTTCGTCATGGCCGTCTCCTTCGTGTTCGCTCTGCTCGGCGGCAGCATCGTCCCGGTCTACAACCTGCCCGACTTCCTCCAGACGGCGACGTTGGTCACTCCCAACGGCTGGGTGTCGAGCGGTCTCGGTGACCTCGCGCAGGCCGGTGCCGGGGTGTCCGCCGTGGCCACGCCGGTGGCGGTGTTGTTCGGCATCGGGATCGCGGCGGGTGTGCCCGCGTTCCTGAGCTTCGCGAAAGGACGGTTCGCGTGAGGCCACGCCCGATCACCGCCCTGGTGGTGGCGAACCTGTTGCGGCAGGTCCGCGACCGCGTGGGTCTGTTCTTCATGGTCGTCATGCCCTTCGTGACGATCCTGTTCGTGGGTCTCGCCATGGGCGGCACGTCGGGGGACGACGAGCTGCCGATCGGCGTGTACGCGCAGGACGACGACCCGGTCGCCGCCGCGCTGCTGGCGGAGTTGGAGCGGGGCGGCGACATCGTCGTCGAGACCGCGGACTCCGCGGAAGAACTGCGTGAGGAGGTGAGCCGGGGCACCGTCGCCGCGGGTCTCGTCGTGACACCCGGCGACCCGGAACTCGACCTCGTGCTGGCCCAGACCAACGGGACGACCCTGGCCGCCCGGTCGGAGGTCGACGCCGCCGTCGGCAGGGTGGCGGCCGTGCTGGAGGCCCAGCGGGCCGCCGAGAAGGCCGGTGCCACGCCCGGGGAGGCCGAGCGGTACGTGCGTGAGGCGCAGGCGGACTCGTCCGCCGCCGTCGACGTCCGCACCGACACCGACGGCGACGACGGCGCGCCCAGCGGGTTCGCCTACACCGCGCCCGCGAACCTGCTGCTGTTCACCTTCATCAACTCCATGGCCGTCGCCGCGGCACTCGTGGAGAGCAAACGACTCGGCATGATCCGCCGGTCCGTGGCCGCCCCCGTGAGTCAGGGCCGCATCCTGCTGGGCGAGGCCGTGAGCCGGTTCGTCGTGGCGCTGGCGCAGTCGCTGCTCATCATCGCGGTGAGCGCGTTGCTGTTCGGTGTGGACTGGGGTGATCCACTCGGGGTCGCCGTGGTGGTGGGCGTGTTCTGCCTGGTCGCCACGGGGGCGGCGATGCTCGTCGGTGCCTACGTCTCCTCGCCGCAGCAGGCGCCGGCCATCGGCCCGCCCCTGGGTATCGTGCTCGGCATGCTCGGTGGCTGCCTGTGGCCCCGCGAGGTGGCCGGGGAACCGCTGGAAACGATCGGTTACCTGTTCCCGCACGCGTGGGGCATGGACGCGCTGCTGACGCTCACCGAACCGGGTACGGGGCTCGCCGACGTGGTGACCGAGGTGGCGGTCATCGCCGGGATGGCGGCGGTCGTGCTCGGCGCGGCCCTCGTCGTCTTCCGCAAGCGGGCCGTGGTCGTCACCTGAGGTGCCAAGAACACCCGACTCGACGTCCCCCGGACAGCCGATTCCGTCACGGGTGCGACCGGTTCCGGTCATCCGGTCGGACACATGTGCAAGTCTTGACGCCGTGAAGAGAATGCCCCTACGACTGGCGCTGTTGGAGGCTGCTCGAATCCTGGAGGAGGCCGGCGTCGCGTCACCGCGGACCGAAGCCGAACTCATCGCCGCCCATGTGCTGGGCGTCGACCGTGGACGGCTGCCGCTGGTTCCGCTCGTCGATCCACCCGTCGTGGACGCCATCGGCCGTGTGGTCAACGAACGCGCCACGCGGGTGCCCCTCCAGTATCTCCTCGGTGGGGCGGTGATGGGGGACGTCAGCGTCCAGGTCGGTCCGGGTGTGTTCGTGCCGCGTCCCGAGACCGAGCTGCTGCTGGAGTGGGGGCTGACCCTGCTGAAGGGCCGCGAGTATCCCGTGGTCGTCGACCTGTGCACCGG
>JACYYK010000156.1_pt6 | contig 31037 bp, 33 predicted proteins | sample 8236871 | NCBI WGS metagenome assembly JACYYK01 (sample SAMN14103087, study PRJNA606662) | landfill metagenome | isolation source: landfill solid waste inoculated with endophyte fungus Paravalsa indica | place: India:New Delhi, Okhla landfill site | collected 2017-11-05 | reverse complement strand
CGGCGTCCCCGGCTTCCACGAGCAGCACTCCGCGTGCACCGGGCCACGTCCGCCCGTCGGCGAGCGGCACCGGCAGCGCCCCGAGCTCGTCGAGTTCCACCTCCGCACGGTCGACCACGGCGAGCAGCTCGGTGTACAGGTCCCGCCACCAGGCCGGTGGGCGCTCGATCCCGCCGACCGCCTCGACCAGCTCCCCGATCCCGATGCCGCGTGCGCTCGCTATCTCGGCCGCCCGCACGGCGTCACGGCCGCACAGCGGCGCCGCGACCAGTCCGGGCACCACGTCGGCCAGCAGGGCCACCAGGTGCGGCGCGTCGACGTCCAGCACCCGCGCCCGGCGGCCGGGCAGCAGGCCGGAGGTCGCCGAGGGCAGCCAGTCGTCCTCGGCGAGCCGCTCGACCACGAGGTCGCGCAGCACCCCGTCCACGTCCGACACCGGGAAGTGGGGACGCGGCACGAGCGCGAGCCGGTGCTCGGCGGGCAGCGCTCGGACCAGGCCCGGGTACGCCTCCGCCGCCGCCCGCAGTGCGCGCACGACGTCCGGGGAGTCGGCCGACGCGAGCACTCGCCGCCGCGACGGCTCCATCGGCACGGCGGTGGTGAGCAGCCGCGCGGGCAGGGACAGCCGCTCGTCCGTCGGGGTCGGGGTGTGCAGGACGTCCTCGCCGAGAGGCCGCGGCCGACCGTCCTCACCGATCGGCACGGCCCACGTGCACCCCTGGCCTCGCTGGGTCAGCCAACGCGTGCGCCCGCCGTCGGGGTCGGTGAGCACGACCTCGGCCCCGTCGTCGTGCCGTCGCCAGAGTCGACCCTCGACGTCGATCTCCACCAACCACGGCAGCATCACGAGCACGTCGGCGGCCTCGCGTTCGACGGCGGCGACGTACTCCTGCGCGGCCTGCGCCCCGGCCCGCATGGGCAACCGCACCTCGGTGTCGAACCCGTCCGGCACAGGGGGCTCGTCGGCGGGCAGCGCCCACGGCAACCGCAGGACCGGCACCTCGTCGGCGTCCCACTCCTGCCGGGTGCGCGCTTCGGAGAAGGCCACTCCGCCTGTGCGCGAGACGATCCGGGGTTCACTCGTCACCGCGAGGACGGCGGCGAACCCGACGCCGAACCTCCCCACGGTCACCCCAGGCGCAGCATCGCCATCCGCCTGGTGCCCGCTCGGCTTGCCCGACGCGCGCAACGACGCCAGCGCCGCGATCCCTCTCCGGTCGAGCGGGGCTCCCGTGTTCGCGACCCGCAACTCCCCGTCCACGACCCGCACCCGGAGCCTTCCGGGTGCACCGGCCAGGGCCGCGGCGTCCGCCGCGTTCTGCGCGAGTTCGACGAACACCCGGTCGCGGTACGCACCGACCCGCAGGTCGTGCTCGGCGTGGGTGTCCTCGGTGAACCGGGTCGGAGAGTCGCGCCAGGACCGCAGCACCGCCCGCCGCAGCGCGTCGACGGACTCGTCGGGTGACTGCTCCACTCAGGCCGTCTGGTCCGGCTCGGCCCGCGGCGATGCGGCCGCCTCGGCAGAGGCGGCACCGACCTCGGTGGCCTCGGTCGACACGGCGGGCTCCGACTTTTGGGACTCCTGCGACTCCTGCGACGGCTCGCTGTCCTCGGTGTCGGTCGTCTCGGTGGTGCCGATCTCCACCGGCTCGATGTCCAACAGCGAGTCGTCGTACACCAGCTCGGCCACCGGCACCGACGAACTGGTCTCCAGCTCCACCTCGGAGTGCGCTCCGCACCCGAACTCGGCGTGCACGATGTGCCCGTCGGCGGGCGAGATCTCGTTGCCGCACACGCCGAACGCGTTGCGCAACGACCCCGCGAGCTGCAGGTAGAACCCGCACGTGCCGCACGTGGCGGGAGCGCTGCGCGCCATGTCCGACCGGGGACCGAACTCGCCGCGGTGCCAGCGGGTGGCGGCCTCCTCCCGGCCGATCCGCGACATCACCCGCACCCGGCCGAGGCCGATCTCCTTCGTGACCTCCTCGGCCTCGGGGTCGTCGAGGGTCGCGTACGCGGGAGCCAGCCGCGGGTCGTCGGGCTGCGTCGGGAAGATGTCACCGACCCCGAGGTCACCCGGACGCACCCGCCGGGCCCACGGCACCCACCTCGGAGCCACGATCGCGTCCGGGCCGGGCATGAGCACGACCTCGCTGATCGTGACGGGCGCCTCCTCGTCGGCGGTGGCGACCGTCACCGACCACCGCCAGCCGCGGTATCCGGGGAGGGTGGACTCGAAGAGGTGCGTGACCGCGAACGCGTCCTCGCCGACGGCGCCGACGTACTCGCCCACGTTCTCCGCGCCCGCGTCCTCCGCCGCCGCCTCGCGTGCCGGCTCGACCGCATCGAGCAGCTTCCTGCGGATCGTGCCGTCGTCGTGCGTGAGCAGCAGCGTCATGCCTCCAATTGTGCAGTACCGAGGCACTACACCGAAGCGGTGGGTTCATGCCAGGGTGGTGCCTGTGCGGGGAGTGATCAAACGGACGAGGAAGGCCGCCGCGACGGTGCTGACCGTGGCGCTCGCCGTGGCGGCGGGAGCGTGCGGGACGGCGCAGGAGGAGACGTCGTCGCAGCGCACCCCCGGCAACGCCGCGAACACCGTGCCCGAGAACTGGACCGTCGAGGTCGTCGACGTCCTGCCCCACGACCCGGAGGCGTTCACCCAGGGACTGGAGATCGTCGGCGACACCCTGTACGAGAGCACGGGCCTCGTCGGCGAGTCGACCGTCCGCAAGGGGCCGCTCGGTGGCGAGCCGACCGTGACCGTGTCGCTTCCCGAACCGCTGTTCGGCGAGGGCATCACGGTCGTCGACTCCCGCGTGTGGCAGCTCACGTGGCGCAGCGGCATCGCCGTCGAGCGCGACCGCGAGACCCTCGCCGAACTCCGCCGCGTGCGCTACGACGGCGAGGGCTGGGGGCTGTGCCACCAGGCCGACGCCGGACGGCTCGTCATGAGCGACGGCTCGCCCACGCTGACGTTCCGCGATCCGCGGGACTTCTCCGTGCTCGGCACCGTGGAGGTCACCGACAGCGGCGTTGCGGTCGACGAGCTCAACGAGCTGGAGTGCGTGGGCGACACCGTGTACGCCAACGTCTGGCACAGCGACGACATCCTGCGCATCGACCCCGAGACCGGGGAGGTCACCGCGCGGATCGACGCCTCGGGACTGCTGACTCCGGAGGAGGCCGCCGACGCCGACGTGCTCAACGGCATCGCGGCGTTCCCGGACTCCGACCGCTTCCTCGTGACGGGCAAGCTGTGGCCGAGGATGTTCGCAGTGAGGTTCGTCCCGACAGGTCCATGACCCGCACGAACGCGGGCTCGGTACGGCAGGATTGGTCTATGCGTTCCGGTCGCGGCGGTAGGCGGAAGTGGACGCCCGACAAGCGGGCGAGTGAGCCTTCGCACGACTCCACGCGAACACGGCGCACCACACCGCCACCGACGCGGGCGTACCCGCCCGCCGGTGGCACCCCGACGGCCGACGAGGCCCCGACCGGCGCGGTCCCCGTATCCCCGCCCCCACCACCGCGCGGCGCGCGCCCCTACGCGGGTCGAGGCGCCGCACCCCCACCGTGGCGAGCTGACCGCGCCGAGCCGCCCTACGAGCACTACGACACCGGCGGCTACCCGCCGGGACAGCCGCGCGAGGCGTTCGATCCCGAGCCGACCGCGACGGAACACGGATTCGAAGGGCCGACGGAGCCCCGCCGCCTGCCGAAGAAACTCACCGTCACCCGCGTCGCCGCACTCCGCAGCCGCGAACTCTCCGGGCAGGCCGTGGCCGCCTTCCGCCGCGCGACGACGGCGGACGGCGCCGACAAGTCCGGGCTCACCTCGCTCACCTACTCGGTGATGCTGAACTACGCGAGCGACGCCGCGATGGCGGTGGCGCTGGCCAACACGCTCTTCTTCGCGGCCAGCAGCGGCGAGAGCCGCGGCAAGGTGGCGCTGTACCTGCTGATCACCATCGCGCCGTTCGCGCTGGTGGCTCCGGTCATCGGCCCCGCCCTCGACCGCATCCAGCGCGGGCGCCGCCTCGCCATGGCGGTCTCCTCGGCCGGTCAGGCGCTCATGTGCGTGCTGATGGCGCTGAACTTCGACAGCTGGATCCTCTACCCCGCCGCACTCGGCAAGATGGTGCTGTCGAAGTCGTTCATGGTGCTCAAGGCCGCCGTGACGCCGAGAGTGCTGCCACCCGAGATCACCCTGTCGAAGACCAACGCCAGACTCGCCGTGTTCGGCCTCGCCGCGGGCGGCGCGTTCGGCGCGGTGGCCAGCGGGCTGAACTGGGCTTTCGGCTCCGCGGGCGCACTGTGGTTCACGGCGGTCATCTGCGCGGTCGGCGCCGCCCAGGCCATGCGCATCCCGTCGTGGGTGGAGGTCACCGAGGGCGAGGTCCCCGCGTCGCTGACGGGCCAGCACCCCGTGCCCACGGGCAAGAAGCCCCGGCAACCGATGGCCCGGCACGTCGTGGTCGCGTTGTGGGGCAACGGCTCGATCCGCGTGCTCACCGGGTTCCTCATGATGTTCGCCGCGTTCGCGGTGAAGGCCGAGACCGAGGACAGCGGACAGAGCGCGTTCGTGCAGCTGCTCCTGCTGGGCATCATCGGCGCCGCCGCCGGCCTCGGCGGGTTCCTCGGCAACGCTCTGGGCTCGCGGATGCACTTCGGCAAGCCCGACCAGGTGGTGCTCGCGTGCCTGGCGAGCGCGTTCGCCGCCACTGTCGTCGCCACGGTCGTGGCCGGGATCGCCACGGCCGCGCTCGTCGGCCTCGTGGGCTCCACCGCGAGCGCCCTGGCAAAGAACAGCCTCGACGCGGTGATCCAGCAGGACATGCCCGAGGAGTCGCGCGCCTCCGCGTTCGGCAGGTCGGAGACCGTGCTGCAGCTCGCGTGGGTGTTCGGCGGCGCGGTGGGGCTGCTGCTGCCGCCCACCTACTGGATCGGCTTCCTCGTGGTGTCGGCGCTGCTCGCGTTGGGGCTCACCCAGACCTGGCTGGTCCGCGGCGGGTCGTCGTTGATCCCCGCGCTCCGCCCCCGTGCGAGTGGACCCGACCCGGAGCCGCGGCGCGGCGACTCGTAGTCTCGCCCTCATGCGACGTTCAGTAGTAGCGCTGGTGGCCGCGGGTGCGGCCGTGCTGACCGGCTGTTCCGCTCCGCAGCCTCCCGAGGTGACGTTCTACGCCGACGGCGACAGCGTCCGGTCGCAACCGCTGAGCTACTGCGACGCGCTCCTGAGGGACTGCGACACCGACGGCGAGCCCGCCACGCTCGACGCCCGGCCGGGTCAACCGGTGCAAATCTCCGTTCCCGCCGAGATCGCCGAGACTCCGTGGCTGGTGATCGTGCAGTCCGCCGCCCCCGACGGCACCCTGCTGCCGATGCGCCAGGAGGTGTTCACCGACGGCACGCGGCACGCGCACACCGTGCTGCCCGAGACGCCGGAACACCAGCCGTTGGTCGTGGAGGTCCAGCAGCTCGGCGCCGCCTACGCCGTGGACGAGAAAGACCAGCCGATCATCGACGAACAGGGCGCGCCGCAGCTCGTCGTCCGGGGCGTCTGGTCGCTCCAGATCGACCCGGACTGACGCGACGGACTCACCCGTCGCCGGTGAGCATCCCCGCGCCGAACACTTCGGTGAAGATGCGCTCGGCGGGCACCCCGCGCCTGCGCAACCCTGCCCTCACCGACGCCATGAACGGGAGCGGGCCGCACAGGTACACCAGCGCGTTCTCCGGGAGCGGGATCTCGTCGACGTTCAGCAACCCCGGCCGTGCGTCGCCGGTCGCGCCCTGCTCGTACCAGCTCAACTGCTCGAAAGAGCGCAGCTGCGCGCCCGCGTGCGCGACGTCGTCGTGCAGTGCGTGCCGCTCGGGCGAGCGGTCGGCGTGGACCGCGACGACCTCGCGGAACGGCTGGGTCCGCCCGATGTGGTCCAGCATGCCCGCCATCGGTGTCACTCCGATACCAGCGCTGACGAGTACCACCGGGTCGTCACCCTGGTCCAGCACCACGTCTCCGGCCACCGGTCCGACCTGCAGGATGTCGTCTGCCGCCACTCGGTCGCACAGATGGTTGGACACACGGCCGTCGGGAGCGCCGTCAGCGCCCCGCACCCGGCGGACGGTGATCCGCAACGAACCCCGGCCCGGGCCCTGAGAAAGCGAGTACTGCCGGGGCTGACGACGCCCGTCCGGCAGCGTCACCGCGACGGAGACGTACTGGCCCGGCCGGAACGCCGGCACCGGGCCACCGTCGTCGGGCACCAGCGTGAACGAGACCGTGTCCTCGGCCTCAGCGACCCGCTTCGCCACCCGCCAGTCCCGCCAGGGCGACGTCGACTCGACCTCACCGCGTTGGTACAGCTGCGCTTCCGCGGCGATCAGGTGGCAGGCGCACAGCCAGTACACCTCGTCCCACGCCGCGCGCACCTCGTCGGTCACCGCGTCACCCAGTACCTTGGCGACCGCGCCGAGCAGGTACCTCCCCACGATCGTGTACTGCGCGGGCTGCACCCCGAGCGACACGTGCTTGTGCGCGACGCGCTCCGCGATGGGCGTGAAGTCCGCCTGCCGCTCGCCCACCAGGTACTCGGCGAACGCCACGACCGCCGCCGCGAGCGCGCGCTGCTGGTCGCCGTTGGCCTGGTTGCCGAGGTTGAACAGGTCGAGCAGTTCCGGGTGTCCGGCGAACAGGTCGGAGTAGAACTGCGTCGTGATCTCGGGCCCGTGGTCTCGAACGACCGGCAGCGTGGCCCGGACGATCTCGGCTGACTTGGCCGACAGCATGGCGTCCTCCTCTCAGCGTGCCCCGGTGTCCCCGGAGCTCCATCCGATGCTGAGCAGCACCGGCCCGGCGTCGTCCGCCACGAGGTCCGCCAGTGACACCTCGTCGAGGCTGCGCAGGAACGCGTCGTGGGCCCGGCGGAAGGCGGAGCGCAGCTGGCACTGGCCACGCAGCGGACAGGGTGGGTCGTCGCACTGCACGACCTCGTCGTCGGCTTCGAGCCGCCGCACGACGGTGCCCACCCCGACTCGCCGGGCGCCCGGTTCCAGCTCCACCCCTCCTCCACGGCCCCGGGCAGTGGCGAGCAGCCCCAGGCGCTGGAGCCGCTGCACCACCTTCGCCAGGTGGTGCCGGGGCACGGACAGCGCCGCGGCCAGCTCGTCGACCGTCCGGCGACCGTCCTTGGCGGCCGTGTACATCAACACCCTGAGCGCGATGTCCGTGGACCGGTTGAGCTGCACGCCGGGACGCTAACCCCGAAACCGGACTCCGCCGTACTCGTTTGTGATTGACGACTCCCCGAGTCCGCTTTACATCACAAAAAGGGCGGGCACCCGCGTGCCCGCCCTTGTCGACGATCAGGTGTGCGCCCCCGCGATCACGGGTCGAGGTCGCGCGCGACCGCCCGCATCACCTCGGCGATGCGCTTGGTGTTCCTGCGCTCCGGGTACCGCCCCCTGCGCAGGTCGGGCTGCACCTTCATCTCCAGCAGCTTGATCATGTCCTCGATGAGGCCGTGCAGCTCCTCAGCCGGGCGCCGCCGAGCCTCCGCCACCGAGGGCGGCGGGTCGAGCAGCCGGACGGACAGGGCCTGAGGACCGCGCCTGCCGTCGGCGACACCGAACTCCAACCGCTGACCGGCCTTCAGCGTCTCGACGCCCTGCGGCAGCGCGGACTTACGGATATAGACGTCCTTGCCTCCGTCCTGCGTGACGAAGCCGAACCCCTTGTCCGCGTCGTACCACTTGACCTTGCCGGTCGGCACTGCCCCTCACCGTTCCTTCGCTCTCCCGCAACGGACCACACGACTCGCACGGCCCCGCACGACGAACGCGCCCCAGGCGTACCCAGGACGCGCACACCTCAAGGGTATCGCGCCGCCCCCTCCACGGCGAGGGCGATTGTCCGGTTCCGCTCGGCGCCGACCGTGTCACGGCGGCCCGGCAGCGGGTCGGAACGCACGGAAACGATCGGTGCCTCCCCGGTGGGAAAGCCCGTGCCCCGCGCTCTCCACATAGGACCACGAGTGCACGCCACCCCTGCCGCGGGACGCGACGCTCGTCACTCACGGCGGGCAACACATGCCGGGGCGTGCGTGAACCGCCGCCTCTAAGATGACCGGCATGGAAACCGCTGTCCCTGACAAGAAGTCGACTGCCACGGGAAAGCCCTGGCTGATGCGGCTCGGCATCGGACTCTTCGCGATCGGGATGCTCGCAGTCGTCGCGGTGTTCCTCCTCTTCGCGGCCGGCTACTCGGAACTGCCGGTGTGGCTGTCCGCCGGAGCCGGCGTGATCACCCCGCTCGGTCTCGCGCTGGGGCTCATCTCGCTGGTCCGCGAACACCGTCGCGCCTGAGCGCACCGGCACGCCCATCGTGCTCGGCGAGCCACGCCGGGAACTCCGTCAGCGAGTCGAGCACCACGTGCGCACCCGCGTTCTCCAGTTCCGCGCGGTCGCACGGCCCCGTGGTGACCCCGACGGCGACCGCCCCCGCCGCCAACGCGCCACGGATGTCGCCGACGTGGTCCCCCACGAACACCCCGGCACCGTGCTGCGTGAGCGCCGTGGCCTTCTCGGTCGACCACAGTTCGCCCACGAGCGTGTCGACCGTCCACCCGAGGGCCTGCACGTGGAGAGCGGCGTTGCGCGCGTACTTGCCCGTCACGACCAGCGCCCGGGAGCCGGAGCGCCGGACGACCTCCAACGCCTCCGCCGCACCCGGCAGCGCCACCGTCCGCGGGATCACGATCTCCGGGTAGATCTGCCGGAAGCGGGCCACCAGTGCGGGAATGCGTTCGTCGGGAGCACCGAAGTCACGCAGCACGTGGTCGAGCGGCGGACCGAGGTTCGAGGCGAACTGCTCGCCGTCGAACGGGAAGCCGGACTCGTCGGCGAGCGCGTTCATGGCCTCGACCATGCCCGGCCGCGGATCGATGAGTGTCATGTCGAGGTCGAACCCCACGCAGGTGCCCACGCGCCCACCGTAGCCGCTTGACATCCCAAGAGGACCCGTCCAGCCGCTTGACACCGCGCCAGTCCATGTCAAGATCGGCCTGTGGCCCAGATCACCAACTACACGGCTCGTGCCCGAGCGTCGCTGCGCGAGCAACTCCTCGACGCGACGGCCGAGCTGTTGCCCCACAGTGGTTACGCCGGGCTACGCATGGCGGACGTCGCCGCGGCGGTGGGCGTGAGCAGGCAGACGGTCTACAACGAGTTCGGCAACAAGTCGGCGCTCGTGCAGGCCGTGGTGCTCCGCATCCTCGCCGAGGTCACCGAAGGGATGCGGCACCGGCTCGACGCGGCCGGTGACGTGCTCGCCGGGGTGCACGCCGCCACCGCCTACACCGTCGAACACGCGAGGAAGAACCGGCTGGTGGCCGCCGTCATGGGCGCCCAACCGGCGGAGGACCTGCTGCCGCTGATCACCACCCGCGGGCAGCCGGTGTTGCACGCCGCCACCGACCTGGCCGAGGCGTACCTGCGGGAACAGCTGCCGCATCTGGCCGACCCCCGGTTCGTCGCCACGACCATGGCCCGGCTCGCCATCAGCCACCTGGTGCTCCCCAACGGCTCCCCCACCGAGGCGGCCGACCAGGTGCGTGCCGTGGTCGACGCGCTGATCCACGCCTCCCCAAACGACCCGACTCCCTCCAGCTCCGAGTAGCTCCGCGACCCGAAGGGACAACACCATGACCGCGACCTCGGCCGAGCACCGTGACGGTTTCCAGTCGCTGCGCCGCGGCGGACTCAACTGGGACTCCTTCCCCCTGCGGCTGTTCGCCAAGGGCAACCGCAAGTTCTGGAACCCAGCCGACATCGACTTCCAGGCCGACGCCGCCCACTGGGAGTCCCTCACCGACGAAGAACGCCGCTCCGCCACATACCTGTGCGCCCAGTTCGTCGCGGGTGAGGAAGCCGTCACCGAGGACATCCAGCCGTTCATGAAGGCGATGGCCGCCGAGGGCAGGTTGGGCGACGAGATGTACCTGTCGCAGTTCTGCTTCGAGGAGGCCAAGCACACCGAGGTGTTCCGCCGCTGGATGGACGCGGTCGGACTCACCGACGACCTGCACCCCTACGTCGCGGAGAACCCGCACTACCGCAAGCTGTTCTACGAGGAGCTGCCCGAGTCGCTGGGTGTACTCGCCGACGACCCGAGCCCCCGCAACCAGGTCCGCGCGAGCGTCACCTACAACCACGTGATCGAGGGCTCCCTCGCGCTGACCGGGTACTACGCGTGGCAGAAGGTCTGCACCGGCCGCGGCATCCTGCCCGGCATGCAGGAACTGGTGCGGCGCATCTCCGACGACGAACGCAGGCACATGGCATGGGGCACGTTCACGTGCCGGCGCCACGTCGCCGCGGACGACTCCCTGTGGGACGTGGTCCAGCAACGCATGGGCGAGCTGCTGCCCCACGCGCTCGGCATGATCCAGTGGGTCGACGACCAGTTCGAGAAGCCGCCGTTCGGCATCGACAACAACGAGTTCGTGCAGTACGCGGCCGACCGCGCGCAACGCAGGCTCGGGGCGATCGAGTCGGCGCGCGGCGCCAACGTCGCCGAGATCGACCTCGATCACTCCCCCGAACAATTGGAGGAGACCTTCGGCAGGGAGGACGAGAAGGCCTTCGCCGCCGTCGCCGAACAGGCCTGAGGCTGCCGCCGCGCCACCACCGGACCGCGTCCCCGAGCGAACCGGGCCGAGGACTGATAGACATCAATCAGTCACTCACCGTCGCCGCTGGAGGGCGTCGTGCCGTTCTTCCTGTCCCGGTTGCTGGCGCGGCTCACCCTGTTCACCTCGTGGCTCACGCCGGTGGCCGTGATCGCGTTCGTGTTCCTCACGAGCTGGCCCCTGATGGCGTGGGTCGAGCCGGACGACAGCGAACTGACCGAGCCGACCCGCTACTGGTGGTACTTCGTGGTGACCGCGTCGACCGTGGGCTACGGCGACCACTACCCGCAGACGACGGCCGGCCGTGTCGTGGCCACCTACGTCATCGTCGGCGGCATCACGGCGCTCACGACGGTGTTCACGAAACTGGCCTCGGTGCTGGAGAAGGCGAGGGGAGCGCGAATGCATGGTTCGGCCACCGTGAAGGAGTCCGGCCACACGGTGCTGCTCGGCTACACCCCCGTGCGCACGGAACGCATCGTCTCCGAGCTGCTCGCCGACCGCGGTGAGCGCGACCCCGAACTGGTGCTGTGCGCGTGGGACGACGTCCACGATCACCCCATGCCGGGCGAGGCGGTGACGTTCGTGCGCGGCGACCTCACCTCCGCCGCCGTGCTCCGCCGCGCCGGAGTGCACCGCGCCCGCACCGTGCTCGTGGACGTCCGCGACGACAACGAGGCACTCGCGGTCGCGCTGTCCGTCGACTTCCTGACCAGGACGGCACACGTCGTGGTGACGCTGCGCGACCTGGACCGTTCCGCACTGCTCGGCTACGTGGGCGGCAACATCCAACCCGTGCAGTGGCACACCCCGCGCATGATCACCGAGGAACTCCAGACTCCGGGCGTGAGCGAGGTCTACGCCAAGCTCATGACCCACGGCGACGCCAACACGTACTCGTCGACGTTGCCGACCTCGCTCGGGCCGGTGTCGGTCGACCGGTGCCGCACGGCGCTCGGCCAGAAGTTCAACGCGACACTCCTGGCCGCCCGCACCGAGGAGACCCTGCTCGTCAATCCCGACTGGGACGCGACACTGCCGCCCGGCACGGTGCTGTACTACGTCGGGGCCGAACCGCTCACCGGCAACGAGCTCGAACGCGCGCTGCGTCCCTAGCCCGCCCCTTCGGCGAGGCCGAGCAGTTCGACGGCCTTCTCCCGCATCTCCACCTTGCGGATCTTGCCGGTGACCGTCATGGGGAACTCGTCCACGACGTGCACGTAGCGCGGGATCTTGTAGTGGGCGAGCCTGCCGGTGCAGAACTCCCGCAGGCTCTCGGCGGTGACGGGCTCCGCGCCGTCGCGCATGCGCACCCACGCCATGAGTTCCTCGCCGTACTTCGCATCGGGTACACCGATCACCTGCGCGTCGAGGATGTCGGGATGGGAGTAGAGGAACTCCTCGATCTCCCTCGGGTAGACGTTCTCCCCTCCCCGGATCACCAGGTCCTTGAGCCGGCCGGTGATGCCGAGGTAGCCGTCGTCGTCCATCACCGCGAGGTCGCCCGTGTGCATCCAGCGCGCGGCGTCGATCACCTCGGCGGTCTTCTCCGGCTGCTCCCAGTAGCCGAGCATCACGGAGTACCCGCGCGTGCACAGCTCGCCGGGTGTGCCGCGGGGGACGGTCAGACCCGTCTCGGGGTCGACGACCTTCACCTCCAGGTGCGGCCCGACTCGGCCGACGGTGGACACGCGGCGCTCGATGGAGTCGTCCTTGCGGGTCTGCGTCGACACCGGCGACGTCTCCGTCATGCCGTAGCAGATCGACACCTCCGACATGCCCATGCGCTCGATGACCTGCTTCATCACCTCCACCGGGCACGGCGAGCCCGCCATGATGCCGGTGCGGAGGCTGCCGAGGTCGTAGTCCTCGAAGCCGGGGACGGCGAGTTCGGCGATGAACATGGTCGGCACCCCGTACAGCGACGTGCAGCGTTCGGCCTGCACTGCCTCCAGGGTCGCCCTCGGGTCGAACGCGGGCGCGGGGATCACCATGCACGCGCCGTGCGACGTGGCGGCGAGGTTGCCCATCACCATCCCGAAGCAGTGGTAGAAGGGCACGGGCAGGCAGATCCGGTCCTCTTCGGTGTAGTCGCAGAGCTGCCCGACGAAGAACCCGTTGTTCAGGATGTTGTGGTGGCTGAGCGTGGCGCCCTTCGGGAATCCGGTGGTGCCCGAGGTGTACTGGATGTTGATCGGGTCGTCGGCGCTGAGCGACGCCTGGACCCGCGCCAGCGCCTCGTTTCCGGCACTCGGCTCACCGAACAGGGAATCCCAGTCGGCGCTGCCGATGAGCACGACGTCCCGCAGCACCGGACAGCGCGGTCGCACCTCCCGGATCATGCCCGCGTAGTCGGAGGTCTTGAACGTCTCCGCCGCGACGAGCAGCGACACGCCCGCCTGGTTCAGCACGTACTCGAGTTCGTGCGAGCGGTAGGCGGGGTTGATGTTGACCAGGATCGCGCCGACCTTCGCGCTGGCGTACTGCAGAAGCGTCCACTCCGGACAGTTCGGCGCCCAGATCCCCACGCGGTCGCCCTTGGCCACGCCGCGGGAGAGCAGCCCCAGCGCGAGGGCGTCGACGTCGGCGGCGAACTCGCGGTAGGTCCAGCGCCGACCGCTGCCGTGGTCGACGAGCGCGTCCCGGTCCGGATGCGCTCGCGCCGTGCGATCCAGGTTGTCACCGACGGTGTCCCCGAGCAGTGGAACCTCGAACACACCCGACGAATAACTGGGCAGCACGGACACGGTCGACATGGCGGCCTCCTCGACGACGGCGTGACACCAGCAGCGAGTGTAGAGAGAGCCATGTCACAGCCGCCACCACCGCGAGGGCTTCGCGGCACGGGACAATGAAGGCGTGCGAGCGATACTGAACGTGATCTGGTTGGTGCTGTCCGGGTTCTGGTTGGCACTCGGCTACCTCGTGGCGGGCATCGTGTGCTGCCTGCTGATCGTGACGATCCCGTTCGGGCTCGCCTCGTTCCGCATCGCGGCCTACGCGCTGTGGCCGTTCGGGCGGACGGTCACCGAACGCCGCACCGCCGGCTTCCCGTCCCTGCTGGGCAATGTCGTCTGGCTGGTGTTCGCGGGGTGGTGGCTCGCGCTCGTGCACGTCGTCACCGGCCTCGCGCTGTGCGTCACGATCATCGGCATCCCGCTGGGCATCGGGAACTTCAAGATGGTGCCGGTGTCTCTGCTGCCGCTGGGCAGGGAGATCGTGTCGACCCAGTGAGAGCCCGGCTCAAGCCCCGCCGAGCACCCGGTTTCCCGGTGCCGGGCCCGGGAACCCGATCGGATGTCCCACGACACCGCCGATCTCCAACGCGTCGCCGAGTCGGCCTTCGGCTGGTCGCTCACCTCCGAGCAGCTGGCCGCGATGCGTCCCCTCCTCGGCGGCCGTGACGTGCTGGCGGTGATGCCCACCGGCTCCGGCAAGTCGGCCATCTACCAGGTGCCGACCGTCCTGCTGTCCGGGCCGACCGTCGTGGTGTCGCCGCTGATCGCACTGCAGCACGACCAGCTGGACCACCTCGACGACGCCGACGTCCCCGACGCCGTCGCCGTGAACTCCACCCAGGGCAGCGGAGAGGAGAAGCAGGCGTGGCGTTCGGTGCGCACCGGCGACACCGAGTACCTGTTCCTCTCCCCCGAGCAACTGGCCAAAGAGGAGACACTCGCCGAGCTGCGCCGGGCCTCGCCCGCGCTCGTGGTGGTGGACGAGGCGCACTGCGTGTCGGACTGGGGGCACGACTTCCGTCCCGACTACCTGCGTCTGCGCCATGCCATCGACCGCATGGGACGGCCACCCGTGCTCGCGCTCACGGCCACGGCGGGCGGGCCGGTGCGCGACGACATCGTCGAACACCTCGGCATGCGCGACCCGGTCCGCCTCGTCACGGGCTTCGACCGCCCGAACCTGCACCTCGCGGCCACCCGGGTGACCGACGACGACCGGCGCCGGGAACTCGTGTGCGCGTGGGTGTCGGAGGCTGCGAAGCCCGGGCTCGTCTACACCCCGACCCGAGCCGAGGCGGAGCAGTTCGCCGAGGCGCTGACCGAACGCGGGGTGCGAGCGGAGGCCTTCCACGCCGGACTGTCCCGCAAGGAGCGCGACCGCGTCCAGAACGCCTTCATGAACGACGAGGTGGAGGTGGTGGCGGCGACCTCCGCGTTCGGTATGGGTATCGACAAGCCGGACGTCCGGTTCGTCGTCCACTCGGCACCCACCGACTCGCTGGACTCCTACTACCAGCAGATCGGCCGCGCGGGACGCGACGGCGAACGCGCCGACGCGCTGCTCGTGCACCGGCCCGAGGACTACCGGCTGCAACGCTTCCTCACGTCGCGCTCGCTCGACGTCGAGAAGGTGCGGGAGGTCGCGGAGACGGTGCGCGACCACGACGGCACGCCGAGCCCGGCGGACGTCGACGCGGAGGTCGAGCAGTCCCACCGCAGTGCGATGAACAGCCTCAACCTGCTGGAGGAAGCCGGTGTCGTCGAGGCCGACGACCGCGGCGAGTTCGTCTACCAGGGCGGAGAACGGCCTCAGGAGGCCGTCGAAGCGCAGTTCGAGCGACAGCGCACGCTCGACCGCTCCCGCATCGAGGTCCTGCGCGAGTACGCGGAAACCCGGTCGTGTCGCCGGCAGTTCCTCCTGGGGTACTTCGGCGAGTCACTCGACGAGCCCTGCGGCTTCTGCGACACGTGCGAACAGGGCACCGCCGAAGCCCACGCCCCGCCGAAGCGGGAGGACACGGAGTTCGGTGTCGACACGCCCGTCGAACACGCCGAGTGGGGCCACGGCGTCGTCGTGAACCACGAGGCCGACCGGCTGACGGTGCTGTTCGACGAGGTCGGTTACCGGACGCTGTCGCTGGCCGCCGTGCGCGAGAACGACCTGCTCAGTCCCGTTCGCTGACGGTGTCGGCGTCGGTCTCGTCGGTGGGCTCGTAGGGCAGTTCGACGACCAGGCACGGCCCACCCGCGAACAGGCCCGCGTCGATGCCGAGGGCCTTTCCGCCCGCGTACAGGTGCGGCGCGTCGAGCTCCACCGGATGGACGCCGACCTGGTCGGCGATGACGCTGTGGCCGTGCACCACGCGTTCGCCGCCGAGCTGCTGGAGCAGCTCGTTCGCGGCCTCCACTCCCTCGGGGCCGCGGAACGCGAACCGGGTCGTCATCCTCCGCCACACGTCCCACCACTGCCCCAGGTCGTCCCCGGTCAGGATGGCGCGCACGGCGTCGTTGACCTCCTCGACCGTGTCTCCCCAGTCGAGGTATTCCAGGGTGTCGGAGTGCACGAGCAGGTGGTCGGCGACCACCGCCGCCACCCGCCGCGACGTCAGCCACTCGACGTGCTCGTCGGTGAGAGCCTTCTGGTCGGACGGCTGACCGCCGTTGACCGCCCAGCTGCGCTCGAAGCTGCGGCCGGGCCCGCCCGCCGCGTCGACGGGCACGAGCGTGTCCCCGTAGCGGTGCATGCCGAGCAGCAGGATCTCGTGGTTGCCGAGAAGGCTGTCGACGAACCCGCCCGCCTCCGGAGCCTGCCGCTGCAGCGACCGCACCAGGTCGATCGCACCGACCCCGTCGGGTCCGCGGTCGACGAAGTCACCCAGGAACCACAGGTGGGCGTCGGCCCCGGTCCAGTTGTCGTTGTCGTCGACGAGGCCGGCGTCCTGGAGCGCCTCGGCCAGCTCGTCACGATGGCCGTGGACGTCGCCGACGACGAACGTGGGATGGTCCTTCACGCCCCGACGATAAGCCCTGGTCCCGAGGCCACCGGGATCAGCCCGCCCGGAACGGGTCGGCGGTGCGGCCCACGAGATCGGCGATCGAGTCGACGACCATGGTCGGGCGGAACGGGTAACGCTCGGCCGACTCCCGGGTCGAGATGCCGCTGAGCACCAGCACCGTGTGCAGCCCGGCCTCGATGCCCGAGTGGATGTCGGTGTCCATCCGGTCACCGATCATCACGGTGTGTTCACTGTGCGCGCCGAGCGAGCGCAGCGCCGAGCGCATCATCAGCGGGTTCGGCTTGCCGACGTAGTAGGGCGAACGTCCGGTGGCGCGCTCGATGAGCGCCGCTACCGATCCGGTGGCGGGAAGCGAACCCTCCCGGCTCGGCCCCGTGGGGTCGGGGTTCGTGGCGATGAACCGCGCGCCCCGCTCGATGAGCCGGATGGCCCTCGTTATCGCTGTGAAGCTGTACGTCCTGGTCTCGCCGAGCACCACGTAGTCGGGGTCGACGTCGGTGAGCACGTAACCAGCCTCGTGCAGCGCGGTCGTCAGGCCCGCCTCGCCGATCACGAAGGCCGATCCGCCCGGACGCTGGTCGCGCAGGAACCGGGCGGTGGCCAGCGCGGAGGTCCAGATGGCCTCCTCCGGCACGTCCAGGCCGGTGTGCAGCAGGCGGGCCCGCAGGTCGCGGGGGGTGTAGATCGAGTTGTTGGTGAGCACGAGGAACCGCGCGCCGCGCGCTCTCAACTCCTCCAGGAACTCGTCGGCGCCGGGCACGAGATGTTCCTCGTGCACCAGCACACCGTCCATGTCGGTGAGGTAGTTCCACTGCAACGGCTCGGACTCCTCGCGCTGGGCGGGCTGCTCGGTCATGGTTGCCAGCCTATTGCGCCGAGCGCCCGACCAGGGCCTAGCCTCGGCTCACCCCCTGTGTTCCCACAGCGGCGTGCAGCGACACCGCCGCAGCCTTGACCGCCAGCCGTACGGGTGTCCCGGGGTCGAGACCGAGGTCGGCCACCGAGGCCGGGGTGAGGTCGGCGCTGATGCCCTCCCCCGTGCGCAGCCGTACCACGGGCCCGTGTGGTTCCACGGCCGTGACCACGGCGTCCACCACGTTGCGTGGGGAGCCGCCGACCTCCGCGTTCCTCGGATGGACGGCCACCGCGCCCGGCTCGAACACCGCCACGGCGGCGTCACCGTCGTCGAGGTCGTGAGCGGGTACGCCGAAGAATCGCAGCCCGCTCGCCGTGCGCACGGCGGCGGTCGCACCGCTCCGGACCGCCACACCCGCCACCAGGTTCATCCCCACGAGCCGGGCGGTGAACGCCGTCCTGGGCGAGGCGAGCACCTCGCGGGTCGGCCCCCGCTCCACGATCCTCCCCTGGGCCAGCACGGCCACGTGGTCGGAGAGGGTGAGCGCGTCGAGCGGATCGTGGGTGACCAACACGGTGGTCAGCCTGCGGCCGCCGTCGCGCAGGACCCGCCGCAGCAACCCGCGCACGGCGGGGGCGGCGTCGACGTCGAGGGCGGCCAGCGGCTCGTCGAGCAGCAACAGTTCGGGGTCCCCGGCGAGCGCCCTCGCGAGCGCGACGCGCTGGGCCTGCCCTCCGGAGAGCTCCGTCGGCGTACGGTCGGCGAGGTCCTCCGCCTCCACCTCGGCGAGCCACCGCCGGGCGACGTCCCGCGCACGGGCTCGGGGAGCACCTTGCGATCGGGGTGCGAAGGCCACGTTGTCCAGCACGGACAGGTGGGGGAACAGCAACGCCGTCTGGGCGAGCAGCCCGACACCGCGCCGGTGCGGCGGCACGTGCACCCCGTCGCCGTCGAGCACGCGCTCACCCAGCCGGACCCGCGCCCGCTCCGCCCGCACGAGCCCGGCCAGACACGACAGCACCGTGGACTTGCCCGCCCCGTTCGGGCCGAGCACGGCCAGCACCCCGCCGTCGGGCACCTCCAGCTCCAGGGACAGCGCGAACGCGGCCCGGCTCACCGTCAGTTCGGCCCGCAGCGTCACGACCGCACTCCCTCCAAGGCCTTCGGCCTCGCCACCACGATCACCAGCACGGCCACCACCACCAGCAGCAACGACAACGCCACGGCGCTGTCGACGTCGGCCTCCGCCTGGTGGTACACCTCCACGGGCAGCGTCCGCGTGACTCCTTCGAGGCTGCCCGCGAACGTGATCGTGGCGCCGAACTCGCCGAGCGCTCGGGCGAAGCTCAACACCGCGCCCGACCCGAGGGACGGCAGCAGCAACGGCACGGTCACCCGGCGGAACACCGTCCACGGCCGCGCGCCCAGCGTGGCGGCCACCCGCTCGTACCGGTCACCCGACGCCCGCAGCGCGCCTTCGAGACTCACCACGAGGAACGGCATGGCCACGAACGTCTGCGCGAGCACCACCGCGGACGTCGTGAACGGCACCCGGATCCCGGCGGCGACGTCGAGCAGGTAGCCGAGCATGCCGTTGCGGCCCAGGAGGAACAGCAACGCGAGCCCACCCACCACGGGCGGCAGCACCAGAGGCAGGAGCACCACGGCGCGCAGCAACCGCACACCGCGCGCGGTCGACCGGGCGAGCACGACGGCCAGCGGCACACCGAGCACGACGCACAGCGCGGTGGACACGGTGGCCGTGACCAGCGACAGGCGCAGCGCGTTCAGCGACGCCGACGTGCCGAGCAGCTCGGGCACCCGGGCGAGGTCGATGCGCACCACGAGTCCCACGACCGGCAACACGACCAGGGCGAGTGCCACGCTCGCGGGCACCCACAGCACTCTCGGTACGCCCGCCGCGACCTCCCGGGGTCGACGGTCACCCCGGGAGACCAAACCCGGCCTCCCGCAGCAGCCGCCTGCCCTCCTCGGACAGCACCAGCTCGACGAACCGGTGCGCCGGCTCCGTCCGCTCCGCCGCCGCGGGCACCGCGATGGGATAGGTGTTCACCACCTCCGCCGCCTCGGGGAACGCCACCTCCTCCACGGCGTCGGAGTTGGCGACGTCGGTGGCGTACACCAGACCCGCGTCGGCCTCACCGACCTCCACCTTCGTCAGCACCGAGCGCACGTCGGCCTCCTCGCTCGCCGGGCGCAACGTCAACCCGGTGCGCCGCTCCACCTCCTCGGTCGCCGACCCGCAGGGCACGGCGGGCGCGCACACCACGAGCGTGACACCGGGGTCGGCGAGGTCGGCGAACCGCGTGATGCCGGCCGGGTTCCCGCGCGGCACCGCGATGGCGAGCGTGTTCGTCGCGAACGTCTCCGGCGGGCCGTCCAGCAGGCCGTCGGTCTCCAGGTGCCGCATCGGCTCGGTGTCGGCCGAGGCGAACACGTCGGCGGGTGCTCCCTCCGCGATCTGCTGGGCCAGCCGCGACGAGCCCGCGAAGTTCAGGCGGACGTCCACGCCGTCGTGGCTCTGCTCGAAGCGGTGCTCCAGCTCGGTGAAGACGTCGGTCAGCGACGCCGCCGCGAAGACGGTCACCACCCGCTCGTCGCCGCCTCCGCACGCGGTGGCCACCAACCCGGCGACACACAGCGCAGCGCCCGCCGGCACCGAGCGGCGGAGCCGCCTCATCGCGACTCCCCACCGTCGCCGGCCGGGGCCGGTGTCTCGACGATGACCTGCGTCGCCTTGACCACGGCGACCGCCAGCACGCCGGGTTCGAGCCCGAGTTCGGACACGGCCTCGGAGCTCATCAGGGACACGATCCGGTTGGGCCCGCACTGCAGCTCGACCTTCGCCATCACGGTGTCGGCGACCACCTCGGTGACGAGGCCGACGAACCGGTTCCTCGCCGACCGCGCCACCCCGGTCGGGTCGGGCGAGACGTCGGCCTCCCGCCGGGCGAACGCCGCGAGCTCGGCCCCGTCGAGGGTCTTGCGGCCCGCCGAGTCGGTGTGTTCGGTCAGCAGCCCGGCCCTGGTCCAGCGGCGCACGGTGTCGTCGCTGACGCCCAACAGCCGAGCCGCCTCGGAGATCCGAAAATGCGGCACGATTCGGATCGTAGGCCCGCATCTGCGGATGCGGTAGTCGCGCGGACGGCGCCGAATGTGAGCCACTCCATTTTCGTCGCATCCGGCAGTAGGCTGGGAACGGTGACGGGAGTGGACCTCGGCATCCCCACGGTGCCCACCGCGCGCACGGCCCCCGATCGGCCGCGGCCGGACAACCCTGCGCTCGTCGACAGCTTCGGCCGCGTGGCCACCGACCTGCGGGTCTCGGTGACCGACCGCTGCAACCTGCGGTGCACCTACTGCATGCCCGCCGAAGGCCTCGACTGGATGCCTCACCAGCAGATTCTGTCCGACGACGAACTCGTGCGGCTCGTCGACATCGCGGTGCGGCTGCTCGGCATCACCGACATCCGGCTCACGGGCGGTGAACCGCTCCTGCGCCCCCACCTCGAAGACCTCGTCGCGCGGATGGCCGAGCTGACACCCCGCCCGCGCCTCGCCATGACCACCAACGGCGTCGGCTTCGCCAAACGTGCCCAGGCGTTCGCCGACGCTGGGCTCGACCGCATCAACATCTCCCTCGACACCGTCGATCCCGAGACGTTCGAACGCATGACGCGCCGCAACCGGCTCCGCCACGTGCTCGACGCACTCGCCGCGGCCCGGGACGCGGGCCTGGAGCCGGTCAAGGTCAACGCGGTGCTGATGCGCGGCATCAACGATCACCAGGCCGCCGACCTGCTGCGACTCGCCCTCGACCACGGCTACCACCTGCGGTTCATCGAGCAGATGCCGCTCGACGCCCAGCACGGCTGGAGCCGCGCCGACATGATCACCGCGGACGACATCCTGGCGATGCTCAGCGCCGAGTTCGACCTCACGCCGAGCCCGGCCGAGCGTGGTGGCGCCCCGGCCGAGCGCTGGCTGGTGAACGGCGGCCCGCAGGAGGTCGGCATCATCCCCTCGGTGACCCGGCCGTTCTGCGCCGCGTGCGAACGGACCCGCCTCACCGCCGACGGCGCCGTGCGCTCGTGCCTGTTCAGCACCACCGAGACCGACCTGCGCGGCCTGCTCCGGGAGGGCGCCGACGACGAACGCATCGCCGACGCGTGGCGCGACGCGATGTGGGGCAAGCTCGCAGGGCACGAGATCAACGAATCCGGTTTCGCGCAACCGATCCGTCCGATGAGCGCGATCGGCGGGTGAAACCGGCCCCGTCCACCCCAGCGACGAAGGAGCGGTCGATGAGCACGACAGGCGCCGACGAGGTGGTCGAGACCTCCCAGCAGGCCGACCCACACACGGTGACGGTGCGGGTGCGGTACTTCGCCTCGGCCCGCGCGGCCCGAGGCACGGAACACGAGGTGATCCAAATCCCCGCGTCGGCGACCGTGGCCGACGCCGTCGAACACCTGCGCACCGCACACCCCGACAGCCTGGCCCGCATTCTGGAGGCCGCGAGCTTCCTCCTCGACGGCGTGGCGGTGCGCGACCTCGACCGCCCGCTTCCCGACGGGGCGGAGCTGGACGTCCTCCCGCCCTTCGCGGGGGGCTGAGGCCGCCCACAGCCTTTTTCTCGCACCCATCCCGGAGACCGAGGGCCCCGCGGGCGCGGGGCCCTCCGTCTGTCTCGAGCCGGTTCGACACACCCTCACGCGACCGCGAACGGTCTGAACCAGGATGCCCGCGGGCACCGGGGAGCACGCAGCTTTTTGCCCGATTCAGCCGATTCGGAGACCGCGGGATCGTCGACGCCCGACACCGAGCGGGGCCCGAACCAACCCACTCGACCCCTGCCACGAACGGAGCAGAGCGGTCTAGACCCAGGTGACTCAGACCTCACTTTGGGTGAAATATTTCAGAAGGGAAACGGAGTCATAACGGCTCTCTGATCAGCGAAAATACCAGAATCGCAGAAGGTTGCGTCTCGTTACTGTGACCCACCACACGCCTACAAAGATTTCCGATCACGCTCAGGGTTACGTACCGTCGCATTTCGGTTGGCCCCGAACCGACCACGACCGGGATTCCGCGCACCGAGCCCAGTCCGGCGGAAACCCCGGAACCGAAACCCCGAGCAACTGAACTTCTCGGACTGGGACAGGAAGGAACCGGCATCCCCCGGTGCCGGTTGCCGATCGCCCCGCGGTCGGCCGGACCCCGTGTCCGCCTTGCGACCTCGTAGGTGCGGAAGTCGAACGAGTCAACATGGCTTACCGAGGCAAGCACCGCAAACCGTCCGCCGCGTCCCGCAACCTCGCTCGCGTCGCCGTCGCCGGTATCGCCGTCGGCGCGCCGCTGGCGATCGCGGCCACCCCGGCCCACGCCGACAGCGTGAACTGGGACGCCATCGCCGAATGCGAGAGCGGCGGCGACTGGAGCATCAACACCGGTAACGGTTACTACGGTGGCCTGCAGTTCAGCCTCAGCACGTGGCAGGCGTACGGCGGCACGGGTATGCCCCACGAGACCTCCCGAGAGCAGCAGATCGCCGTGGCCGAGCGCGTCCTCGACGGACAGGGCATCGGCGCCTGGCCGGTGTGCGGCGCTCGCGGCTCCGACGGCGGCAGCTACCAGGGCACCAACACCGACGGTGCGGCCGGCAGCAGCAGCGACAGCGGCAACAGCAGCGGTTCCGGCGAGTCCAGTCAGGAGAGTGCTCCCGCCCCGGCCGCGTCGCCTGAGCCGTCCACGCCTTCCACGCCGTCCGGTGTCGCCAAGTCGAACCCCGAGGGCGACTACGTCGTCAAGAAGGGCGACACGCTCAGCGGGATCGCGAAGGAGCACAAGATCGAGGGTGGCTACCTCGAGCTGGTCGAGCTGAACGACGGCTACATCTCCGACCCCGACTACATCGTGGTGGGCCAGAAGATCGCCACCGAGTGATCTTCTCCGGCCACCCGCACTCGCGCCCGTACGCGCGTGCGGTGAAGGTCCCACCGCTGTCCCCCGGGCGGTGGGGCCTTCACCCGGCCACGAGGATTCCCGTGACAGCGCCGGATCGCGGAACGTCGACGGCGTGGTGACATCGCCGCTAGGGCGAGTTCACCCACTCGTCGGTGCCGTCACCGAACCACTGGTGCTTCCACACCGGCAGGCGCGCCTTCACCTCGTCGACAAGATCGGAGCACGTGGCGAACGCCTCCGCGCGGTGGTCTGCCGCCACCGCGCACGCCAACGCGACGTCGCCGATCTCCAACGAACCGAGCCGATGGCTGACCGCCACCGCTCGGACGCCCTCGCGATGGGACACGACGTCCGACACGACCCGTGCCAGGACGTCGCCCGCCGTCGGATGTCCTTCGTAGTGCAGGGCGGTGACGGTGCGTCCCCCGTCGTGATCGCGGACCACGCCTTCGAAGGTGACGACGGCGCCCGCGCCCGAGTCCGCCACCAGGCGGGCGTGTTCCTCGACCGACAGCGGTTCCTCGGTCACGTGTGCCAGCGCGATCCGGACCTGGCCGCCGTTGCCGCTGCCCTCCGACACCGGCTGGTCGTGCGGGGCCTCCGAGGAGGCGGGTGACCCCGACTTCGCCGATCCGGCGTGGTCTCCACCGGCGATCTGGTCGAGTGCGTGGTCCAGGACGCGGTCCAGCACCGCCAAGCCGTCCTTCACTCCGCCGCGGGAGCCGGGCAGGTTCACCACCAGCGTGCGGCCCGCGACGCCGGCACGCCCGCGCGACAGCATCGCCGTGGGCACGGCGTCCTGGCCCGCCGCCCGGATCGCGTCCGCGAGCCCGGACAGCTCCAGGTCGAGCACGCTCGCCGTGGCCTCCGGTGTGCGGTCGGTGGGCGAGACACCCGTGCCGCCCGTCGTGAGCACCAGATCCACGTTCTCGGCCACGCACTCACGCAACGCCGTCGCGACCGGGTCGCCGTCCTCCACGATCCGAGGTTCGGCCACCTCGAACGCGCGCTGTTCGAGCCACTCCCTGATGACCGGTCCCGTGCGGTCGGGATAAATCCCGGCCGCGGCCCGGTTCGACGCCACGATCACTCGCGCGGTCCGGCTCATGAGTCCTCCTGGGTCCCGTCCTCGTGCGTCGCCGAGTCGGCGCGACGCCACAGTCCGGACTTCCCGCCCTCCTTGCGCACCAGCCTCACCCCGTCGAGCGTCGCCTCCGGGTCCACGGCCTTGATCATGTCGTGGAGGGCGAGCCCCGCCACGGCGACCGCGGTCAGGGCCTCCATCTCGACCCCGGTGCGGTCACTCGTCTTGGCGACGGCGGTGATGGCCACGCTGTCGACCCCGAGGTCGAAGTCGATGTCCACCTTGGTGAGGGCGATCTGGTGACAGAGCGGGATCAACTCGGAGGTCCGCTTGGCGCCCATGATGCCCGCGATGCGGGCGGTGGCCAGCGCATCGCCCTTGGGGAGGCCACCCTCTGCCAGCAGTCCGAGGACCTCGGCCGTCGTGCGCACCGTGCCGGACGCCACCGCGGTGCGGGCGGTGACGTTCTTCGCGGAGACGTCGACCATCCGGGCCGAACCCGAGTCGTCGACGTGGCTCAGTTCACTCACGCACCCGAGACTACTGCGTCCTTTCGGGCTGCGGCCTTGACGGCCTCGGCCACCGCCGGAGCCACGGCGGCGTCGAACACGCTGGGCACGATGTAGGAGGCGTTGAGGCGATCGTTCACGACGTCGGCGATGGCGTCGGCCGCCGCCAGCAGCATGTCGTCGTCGATCTTGTGCGCCTGGGCGTCGAGCAGTCCCCGGAACACCCCCGGGAAAGCCAACACGTTGTTGATCTGGTTCGGGTAGTCGCTGCGCCCGGTCGCCACGACGGCGGCGTGCCGCTGCGCCTCCAGCGGGTCGATCTCCGGGTCCGGGTTGGCCAGCGCGAACACGACCGGATCGTCGGCCATCGTGACCAGCTGTTCGGTTCCGAACAGGTTCGGCGCGGACACACCGATGAACACGTCGGCGCCGACGAGTGCCTCATGCAGCGTGCCCGACTGACGCTCGGTGTTCGTGTGCTCGGCGATCCAGCGCAGGTTGTCGTCGAGGCCGGGGCGCTCGGGGTGCACGATGCCGTCGATGTCGACCGCGATGATGTCGCCCGGCTTCTTCCGCGTGAGCAGCCGGATGATCGCCGACCCCGCCGCGCCGACGCCGCTGACCACGATGCGGCACTGCTCGATCGGCTTGTCGACGACCCGCAGCGCGTTCCGCAGCGCGGCGACCACGACGATGGCGGTGCCGTGCTGGTCGTCGTGGAACACCGGGATGTCGAGCTGGTCGCGCAGCCGGCGCTCGATCTCGAAGCAGCGCGGGGCCGCGATGTCCTCCAGGTTGATGCCCGCGTAGACCGGCGCGAGCGCCTTCACGGTCCTGATGATCTCCTCGGTGTCCTGGGTGTCCAGACACACCGGCCAGGCGTCGACGTCGGCGAACTTCTTGAACAGGGCGGCCTTGCCCTCCATCACCGGCAGCGCGGCGGCGGGCCCGATGTTGCCGAGGCCCAGCACGGCGGAGCCGTCGGTGACGACCGCGACCGTGTTGCGCTTGATGGTGAGCCTGCGGGCGTCGTCGGGGTTCGAGGCGATGGCCTGGCACACGCGGGCGACACCGGGGGTGTAGGCGCGGGAGAGATCGTCACGGTTGCGCAGCGCGACCTTGGGCGTGACCTCCAGCTTGCCGCCCAGGTGCATCAGAAACGTGCGGTCGGACACCTTCCGCACGTGGACACCGGGCAGTTCGTCGAGTGCCTTGGTGATGTCGTCGGCGTGATCGCCCGACGACACGTTGGCCGTGATGTCGACGAGGATCGCATCAGGCCGCGACTCGACGATGTCGAAGGCGGTGAGGACGCCACCCACCCGGCCGACGGCTGTGGTGAGGTCGCCTGCCGCGCTCGCCGACGGCGGTGCCTCCAGTCGCACGGTGATCGAGTAACCGGGACCGGGAACGGGCATGGGTCTCCCCCCGCATCAATGAATGCCGCTGGATTCGCGGGAAAAGCCTATCGGCATGCGGGAGGTCACATTCGGCCGGATGGGTGACTCGTCAGTAACCTCTCGGCGGACTACGCCGACCTGTTGATCTCCGTCTCGGGGTGCACGTACGGCACGGTGTCGAGCGGGAAGGTCACCTCACCGAACGGCGAGAGCGCGCCCTGCCGGTCGGCCGCGAGCTCGGTGACAGCGTGCTCGGCGTCCGGCCACTCCGGGTCGATCCGATGCCGCAGCTTGTCCTTGTCGGCCTTGGCCACGTCGTCCTCCATGTACTCGACCAAACGACTGACCATAGTGTGCCCGATGCCGGGGGCCGAAGGATATGGTGGTGGCGATGGCCGCCTCCTCGCTCGCGGACTGGCTGCGTTCCCTGCCTGACGACGCGCTGGCCGATCTGCTGCGCGCGCGGCGTGATCTCGCCACCCCTCCCCCCGCCAACTCCGACGTGCTGGCCACCCGTGCCGGGACGGCCGGTTCGGTCGCGCGGGCCTGCGAGAACCTCGACAACGCGGCCCTCGCCGTGCTCGAGACGCTGCTGGTGGCCGGTGCGGACGAAACGCCCGTGAGCGTCGAACGGCTCGCGCGGCTCCTCCCCGTCGTGCCCCCGAACGCGCTCGATCGGCTGCGCTCGCTCGCCCTCGCGTGGGGACCGGACGAGGCCGTGTGCGTGCCCGCCGCGGCGCGCGAGGTGTTCGGACCGTTCCCGGGCGGCCTGGGTGCCTCGTCCGCGGAGCTCGCCGGCCTCGACCCGGACGTGGTCGCGGCGCGGCTGGCCGACGTGGGCGAGGACGAGCAGGCACTGCTGTCCACCCTGTCGAGCGGGTCACCACTCGGACGCACCCGTGACGCGGCCACCGACGTACCGCTGGACGAGGCCGTCACACCCGTGCAGAAACTGCTGGCCCGGGGCCTGCTGCTGCGGCGCGACGCGCAGACCGTCGAGCTGCCCCGCGAGGTGGGGCTCGCCCTGCGCGGCGGCCTCGTCGTCGACCGCGCGGCCCTGACCGAGCCCGAGCTCCCCGTCGAGCACCACGAGCAGTCCCGAGTGGACGCCGCCGCCGCGGGTGAGGCGATGGAGTTCCTCCGGCACGCCGAAACGCTGCTGCGCACGTGGTCGCACCAGCCGCCACCCGTGTTGAAGTCCGGCGGCCTCGGCGTGCGCGAGCTGCGCCGACTCGCCCGCGACCTGGACGTCGACGAACGTCGCGCCACGCTGCTGGTGGAGCTCGTCGTCGGGGCGGGCCTCGTCGCCTCGGACGAGAGCACCTCACCGGAGTGGGTGCCCACGATGCTGACCGACTCCTGGCTCTCGACCCCGCCGTCCGGCCGCTGGCTGACGCTCGCCCACGCGTGGTTGGACCTGCCGCGGATGCCCGGGCTCGCCGGCGGCCGGGACGCGCGCGACAAGGTCGTCGTGCCGCTGTCGGAAGAGCTGCGCAGGCCACTGGCACCCGCGATGCGTCGTCGCGTGCTGAGTACGCTCGCCGACCTCCCCGGTGGCACCGGTGTCGCGGTCGACGACCTCGTCGCGTTGCTGGCCTGGCGGGCGCCCCGCAAGGGCGGCCGGGCCCGCGACACAGCCGTGCGCGACACGATGTCCGAGGCCACCGCTCTCGGCGTCGTGGCGCTCGGAGCCCTCACCACCGCCGGAAGTGCGCTCCTGGACGGCGATCAGCACGGCGCGGCGGCGGCGATGGCCGACGCTCTCCCCGAACCGGTGGATCACGTCCTCGTGCAGGCCGACCTCACCGTCGTCGCGCCAGGCCCCCTGGAGCCCGATCTCGCCCGCATGATCGAGGCCGTCGCCGACGTCGAGTCGGCCGGACACGCCACGATGTACCGCGTCGGCGAGACCTCCGTGCGCCGCGCGCTCGACAGCGGCCGCACCGCCGACGAGCTGCACGAACTCTTCCGCACCCGGTCGCGGACCCCCGTGCCGCAGTCGCTGTCGTACCTCATCGACGACGTCGCCAGGCGGCACGGGCGGCTGCGCGGCGGCGTGGCGTCGTCGTTCCTGCGCTGCGACGACGAAGTGCTGTTGGCCGAGGTCATGAGCACCCCGGCCGCCACCGAACTGGAGCTGCGCCGGATCGCGCCGACCGTGGTCGTCAGCCCGTTCCCGTTGGCGGAGGTACTGGACACCCTGCGCGCGGCCGGGTTCGCACCCGCCGCGGAGGGCCCGGACGGGCGGATCCTCGACCTCAGGCCGAGCGGACGGCGCATCCCGGCGCGCAGCCGCCCGTCGCGGCGGACCGAGCCGAGCCGGGTCGGTCCCCTCGGAGCGGACCAGCTCACCGCCGTCGTCGCACACGTGCGTGCCGGCGACAAGGCCGCCCGCAGCCGGAAGGGGTCGATGGTGCGTCTGCCCGCGGGCGGCGGAGCGGACACCTCGGCCACCATGGCGTTGCTGTCGGCCGCCGCGCGGGATCAGCGGGAGGTCTGGATCGGCTTCGTCGACTCGCACGGCACCGCCACCCAACGCGTGCTCACCCCGGTGCGGGTCGGCGCCGGGATGCTGGAGACGAGCACCGGCGAGCGGTATCCGCTGCACCGCATCACGTCGGCCGCGCTCGTGGAGGAGTGAGCACGCGGCGTACGGGAAGCGCGGACACGCGTGCGCAGCCTGCGGACACGNNGCGGACACGGTGTCGACAGGGACGGCGGTTACAGGGAGCGCAGGCCGTTCAGGATGCGCTGCATGAAATCGCGGGAGCCCTGGTCGGCCAGGACGAATCCCGGGCGCTGGATCTCCACCGCGCGCGCCTCGGAGAGGTCGTCCACCAGCACCTTCACCACACCCAACGGCAGCCGGGCGAACGCCGCGATCTCCGCCACCGAGTGCACGTCCACGCACAGGTCGCAGATGAACCGCTGCTCCGGCGACACCACACCCTCGTAGCGCCGTCCGCTCTCGGTGGTCACCACCAGGGCTTCGAGCGCGAGCTCCTTCGCCGGCTTCGTCCGCCCCCCGGTGCGGGCGTACGGGCGGACCAGCGACCGGTGGGTGAAGTGCGGCGGCGCCGGCGCCTTCCTCGGCTGCGCCGGGACACCCGCGGGCGGGCGCGGGGCCCTGGGCGTTCCGGCCGACAGACCCGCCCCCGTTTGGTCACGCACCCGTCGAGCGAGGTGCGTGACCCCGGAGACCAGGCTCAGGTCGAACTTGCTGGGCTGGTCGAACGCCTCTCTGTCGGTGGGCTTGTTCAGCGCCTCCCACTCGTCCACGCCCTCACCCACGCACGCCGCCCGAGAGCTGCGCCCGCAGTTCGGGCGTGAGCTGCTGCCCCACCCGGTCGACGAGCAGGGTCATCTCGTAGGCGACCGTGCCGATGTCGGAGCCGGGGGACGCGAGCACGGCCAGGCAGGAACCGTCGCTGATCGACATGAGGAACAGGTACCCGTTCTCCATCTCGACCACGGTCTGGTTCACGACACCTCCGTCGAAACAACGCGCGGCGCCGTGCGTCAACGACACGAGTCCGGACGCGACCGCCGACAGCTGCTCCGCCCGAGCCTCGGGCAAGCCCTGCGAGCTCGCGAGCAGTAGCCCGTCGGCCGACACCACCACGGCGTGCGCCGCGCCCGGCACCCGGCGCACGAAATCCGTGATCAGCCAACCGAAGTCGCCCTTGTGGGCTGATGCGGTCACAGTCCCTCCTAGCCTCCCGCCCCGCTGTAGCGGCAAGACTATTAGCCTGGTCAATCCTGTCGAGCCCGATTCCCCCGACCGCCAGGCTCAATCACGCCGGTGGCCCAACGCATCACCCCGCCCGCAGCGCCATGTCATGAGCGATGGCGTGCTGGACGATCGAGATGAGCACCTGCTTGGCCGATTCCCGGTCCCGCGCGTCACAGGCCATGATCGGCACCGAGGGCGAGATGGTCAACGCGTGGCGGACGTCCTCGATCTGGTGGTGCAACAGCCGGTCGAAGCAGTTGATCGCCACGACGTAGGGCAGCTTGCGGTTCTCGAAGAAGTCGATCGACGGGAAGGCGTCCGCGAGCCGCCTGGTGTCGACCATCACCACCGCACCGATGGCACCGTGCGCGAGGTCGTCCCACATGAACCAGAAGCGATGCTGGCCCGGCGTGCCGAAGATGTACAGCACCAGGTCGGAGTCCAGCGTGATCCTGCCGAAGTCCATCGCGACCGTGGTGGTCATCTTGTTCGGCGTCTGCGACAGGTCGTCGACCGAAACGCTCGCTTCGGTCATGGACGCCTCGGTGGTCAGAGGGTCGATCTCCGACACAGCCCCGACGAGCGTCGTCTTCCCCACACCGAAACCACCGGCGACCACGATCTTGGCCGACTGGGTCGGGCCTGACGCCGCCGGCGGAGCAGCGGACGCGTCAAATTCTCCGAAGCCCACTGAGAACCCTTTCCATGAACTCGATACTGGGCCGGTCTCCCACCATGGAGGAGGAGGCGGAGTGCACGAGCACTAGACCGAGACCGGCAACGTCACCAACGAGGATTCGTACGACACCGAGCGGCATCTTGAGCAACGCGGCTACTTCGGCGACCGACCTGGTGTCGAGGCACAACCCGCAGATGGAGCGGTGTTCGGGCACGCGCACGCGCTCCAGCCGCCTGCCCCGCTCGCTGGTGGAGATCAGGGCCTCTATGGCCAGGTCGTAGTCCGGCTTCGTCCGGCCTCGGGTGCGGAAGTACGGGCGCACGAGACCCGACGACTCCTCCG
>JACYYK010018495.1_pt1 | contig 31278 bp, 34 predicted proteins | sample 8236871 | NCBI WGS metagenome assembly JACYYK01 (sample SAMN14103087, study PRJNA606662) | landfill metagenome | isolation source: landfill solid waste inoculated with endophyte fungus Paravalsa indica | place: India:New Delhi, Okhla landfill site | collected 2017-11-05 | reverse complement strand
TTAGAAAATATATATTTTCTAACCTGTCTTTATTATTATGAGCGATTCGATTTACTTCCGGAATTATTATTGTGAGTTGAAGGATTATGAGGCTGATTGAGAGGATTATTAGGATTTGTTGCGGGATTATGGGCAGTCATTGAATGATTAATTGAGTTATAACTGAAATTCATACCATTTTTCTTGAAAAAACAAAGCCTGCCGCATTCCTATAAATGTGTTTTGATGCATTCCTATTTGTAACTTCTCTGTAACTCCTTTTTTTTAAGATGATACCAAAGCTAATGGAGCTTGAATTTATTTTTTACTTAATAAATGAAGGGGGAAACGAGTACATGTCATGTAAGAGAATACTAGGCTTAATGATGCTTTTCTTATTGCTTGTCTTTGTGGCTGCTTGTAATACGAGTGAGGATGGAGATAATTCTAGTGAAGAGCAAGGAAGTGATAACTCTCCAGATAGTGGGGAAGAAGCCTCTAAGGATCCGATTAAAATTGGGGTATTGGCATCTTTATCTGGGGCGCTTGAGTCCTATGGGGTGCAAACGCAGCAAGGCTTTGATTTAGGACTTGAATATGCAACAGATGGAACAATGGAAATTAATGGCCAGCCCATTGAGGTCATTTATGAGGATACGGAAACAACACCACAGGTTGCCCGTCAAAAAGCATTAAAGCTTCTAGAAGAAGACAACGTAGATTTCCTTGTAGGGTCTTCGAGCTCTGGTGATACATTAGCTGTAGTTGATCTAGCTAAAGAATATGAAAAAATCATGATTGTAGAGCCAGCGGTTGCTGATAGTATTACAGGTGCGGATTTTAATGAGTATATTTTCCGTACGGCACGTAACTCCTCTCAGGATGCGGTTGCAGGGGCGGCAGCAATTGCTGATGAAGGAGTAAAAATTGCCACTCTCGCTCCGGACTATGCTTTTGGTCACGATGGAGTTGCTGCATTTAAAGCTGCTGCAGAAGAATTAGGAGCAGAAATCGTTCTAGAAGAATATCCTCCAGCAGATGCAACGGATTTCACAGCGAATATCCAAAAAATTATTGATGCAGACCCAGATTATTTATTTGTTGTATGGGCAGGTGCGAATAGCCCATGGAACCAAATTGCAGACATGGATCTTCAAGGTAAGGGTATTAAAATTTCAACAGGGGCTCCTGATATTGCAGCATTAGCTACAATGGATGCTTTAGTTGGAATGGAAGGATTCTCTGTTTATTATCATACATTGCCAGACAATGACATTAATGATTGGTTAGTGGAGCAAATGCAGGAGAGACATGGTACTGTACCAGACTTATTTACACCTGGGGGAATGAGCGCGGCAATCGCGATTGTGGAAGCCTTGAAGCAAACAAATGGAGACACAAATGCCAAAACCTTAATCGAAACGATGGAAGGCATGCGTTTCGATACACCTAAAGGAACCATGACATTCCGACCTGAGGATCACCAAGCGTTACAGGAAATGTACTCCATTACGCTAGAAGAAGGAGAAGAATATCCTGTACCAGTCTTGAATCGAGTACTTACTCCAGAGGAAACCGCGCCTCCAATTATGAATCAATAAAGAATAGAGTGAACTTCGGTTTATAGCCGAAGTTCATTCCTCTTTTTAAACCATACGAATGTCTACGTGAATAGAGGATTGCATCAAGCGAAGTTATAAGCGAAAAAAAAGAATCGAGGTGGTGAACCAATGGAATCAATTATCGAAACGAAGGATTTAACAATTTTCTTTGGTGGTCATGTGGCAGTAAACGAAGTATCTGTGCGTATCGCAAAAAATAAATTTACTTCTGTAATTGGTCCAAATGGTGCTGGAAAGACAACCTTTTTTAATCTGCTGAGTGGCCAGCTTTATCCGACAAAAGGGGAAATTTATTTTAAAAATGAAAACATCACTAAGAAGTCCCCGACCATAAGAACGCGGTTGGGAATTGGGCGCTCCTTTCAGATAACAAATGTATTTCCAAATCTAACCGTTTTAGAAAATGTTCGTCTTGCTGTTCAATCTAATCAGAAGATTCGGTACCAAATGATGTTTCACTATAAAAAGTATCGTTTATTCGAAGAGCAGGCTTTAGAGCTTTTGGAGCTTGTATTGCTCAAAAATAAAGCACATGCAGTAGCTGCTAATCTTGCACATGGCGAAAAGAGAAAATTAGAGATTGCCATGCTGTTAGCTTTAGAAACCGATTTGCTATTGCTTGATGAACCAACTGCAGGTATGTCCTTAGAAGAGGTTCCGGCTATTTTAGAGGTAATTAAAAGAATTAAAGAGCAAGGGAATCGGACCATTGTACTTATTGAGCACAAAATGGATATGATCCTTGGCCTATCCGATGAGGTATTGGTTTTATTCAATGGAGAGTTGCTTGCACAAGGAACTCCAGAAGAAATAATGGAGAATAAAACGGTTCAGTCGGCCTATTTAGGAGGGATGAGCAATGACAGCCTTGCTTAAGGTGGATCAAGTAGATACGTTTATCGACCAATTTCATATTTTGCAAAACGTTTCCTTTGACGTACAACCGGGGGCAGTGACGGTTCTTTTAGGTCGTAACGGTGCTGGAAAAACGACAACATTAAGAACAATAATGGGGTTAAATTCAGCTAAGAGTGGATCGGTAATGTATAAGGATGAAGAGATTACAAAGCTTCCTGCCTACCAAATTGCTCGAAAAGGAATTGGATATGTGCCGGAAGATCAAGGGATATTTGGTGATTTAACCGTTGGAGAAAATATGCGTGTTGCCATGCAAAAGGAAGATGATGCAACGAAAGAACGCATGGAATGGGTATTAAATCTCTTTCCCGATTTAAAAACGTTTTGGAATAAGGCTGGTGGACAATTAAGTGGTGGTCAAAAACAAATGCTTTCTATTGCAAGAGCCTATTTAAATGAAAACGAGCTCCTGTTAATTGACGAGCCTAGCAAGGGATTAGCCCCCATAATCGTTGAAAAAGTAATGGACTCCATCCAGCAAATGAAGGAAAAAACGACAATCGTGTTGGTGGAGCAGAATTTTTATATGGCCAGTCAAATCGGAGACACATTCTATATTTTAGATGATGGTACTACCGTTCATTCGGGTTCGATGGATGAGCTTAAGACAAATGAAGAGTTAAAGAAAAAGTACCTAGGGATTGCATAAGAGAGGAGGGGGTAACAAATGGATATTATTTTCACGCTAACGTTGAACGGACTTGCAATCGGCATGTTGTTTTTCCTCTTAGCAGCGGGTTTAACACTCGTATTTGGACTTATGGATGTTTTAAATTTTGCCCACGGTGGGTTGTTTGTATGGGGAGCGTATACCGGTCTATGGGTGTATAGCTTGAGCAGCAACTTTTGGATTGGTGTGCTAGGTGCGATTGTTGCAGGGCTACTTATTGGGGCAATTACCGAATTGTTTATCATAAAACCAGTTTACGGTAATCACGTTCAACAAATTCTTATTACGTTAGGATTTTTACTTGTACTATCCGAGTTAATCAAGGTGGTGTTTGGAGCGGATATAAAAGCGGTACAGCCACCAAGCTATTTGGATGGTAACTTTGCCTTAGGAGATTTAACGATTATCAAGTATCGTCTATTTCTCATTGTGATGGGGCTCTTTGTTTTTATTTTAACGACTTATATTTTAAAGAAGACTAGGATTGGATTGATCGTCAGGGCTGGAGTAATCAATAAAGAAATGGTGCAGGCTCTAGGAATTAATATTCGTCTCGTGTTTATGGCTGTGTTTATGGTTGGGTCTGCTATGGCAGCTTTAGGAGGATTTTTGTTTGTGAATTATTCAGGAACTGCTTTTCCGGAGCTTGGAATAGAGTATGGGATTTTTGCGTTTATTGTTGTTGTTATTGGCGGAATGGGCAGTTTTTCAGGTTCTCTATTGGCGGCAATTTTAGTAGGACTGGCGCAGGTATACTTCCAATATTATCTTCCTTCCTTAGCGATTGCTGTAAATATGATTTTAATGACTGCTGTTCTTCTGTTAAGACCTCAAGGGTTGTTTACGACTAGGGGGGTAAGTACAAAATGAAGCAATTAAATAAAATGCAATTATCTACTTGGGTCTATCTGTTAATTTCTGTGTTATTAGCGGTAGTTCCATTCGTTTATGACAATTTAAGCATGCTATTTCTCATCGTTCAAATTTTTATCTTTGGTATTTTTGCAATGAGCTATGACCTGCTATTAGGGTACACCGGAATTGTGTCTTTTGGCCATGCTATGTTCTTTGGAGTGGGGGCATATGGTGTTTCAATCGTACTAGAACGTAGTGAGGAGCCAACGATGGCAGTTGTAATCCTTGGAACAATCATCGCCTTGGGTATTGCTGCTGTTATCAGTTTTATAGCTGGGATTCTTACACTGCGGTTAAAAAGCCACTTCTACGCAATGCTAACGTTAGCCTTAGCAGGACTATTTCTTGCAGCTGCGGAAAAAATGCGGGATCTAACAGGTGGGAGTGATGGACTTTTATTTACTGTACCGGAATTCTTTAAGGACCGCACAAACTTATATTTACTTTGTTTAAGCTCACTGGTAGTCATTTTCTTTTTGCTAAGAAGAGTGACTAATTCACCATTAGGACGTGTACTAGTTGCTATCCGTGAAAATGAGCAAAGAACAATGTCACTTGGCTATAAAATCTTCCCATATAAATTGATTATCAGTGTAATTTCAGGTGTTGTGGCTGCTTTTGCAGGTGTCTTATATGCCATTTAACTCCGGTTTATCGATACAACCGTATTTGCGGTGGATGTTACGTTAGATGCATTATTAATGACCATTATTGGTGGTGTTGGAACCCTAATAGGACCAGTAATTGGAGCTGGTTTAATTGAATATGCTCATCACTTTTTATCATCGGAGCTCGCGGATGTTCACTGGATATTTGAAAGATGGGTAATCTTATTTGGAACGGTTTATATACTAGCGGTCATCTTTTTCCCTAAAGGAATCGTTGGTTCTATCCAGGGATTTGTAAATAAACGAAAAATAAAAAAGCAAGAGCAATTCGATAAAAAGCAATCTGAAAAAGACGAGTTAGCTGGGTAAGGAGGAAGAGGATGAATACACAGAACGTGACCTCTTTTGTCGTACGATTTCAAAAGCAAACGGACCTCTACAGAATCAAAGTTACCCATGTTCAAAAAGAAGAAGAATGGACATTTGAACGAATGGAGGATGTATTCGAATTTATGAAAAATCAAATTGATGAGGCTTATGAGGATTGCTAAAAGGGGAGGTGTTGGAGTATGCATTCAATCGGTATTGTGAGCTCTGGTATTTATTTACCTGAACCTCGTATGACCTCGGAACAATTAGCAAAAGAAACAGGAATTCCGCAAGAGATAGTCGAAAAGAAATTAGGAATAAAGCAAAAACCGATACCAGGCCCTGATGATCATACGGTCGAAATGGGCGTACGTGCTGCAAGAGTTGCTTTGCAAAAAGGAAATATAGATCCAAGCGAGATAGATTTGGTCATCTATATTGGGGAGGAACATAAAGAATACCCCCTTTGGACTGCAGCCATAAAGCTACAGCAGGATATTGGTGCCATTCATGCTTATGGATTTGATATCGCGCTCCGTTGTGGAACGACCATACTCGCAATTAAAATGGCGAAAGATATGATGATGGCCGATCCCCGAATCCAAACGGTTCTACTTGCTGGAGGCTATCGGAATGTGGATTTTATCAACTACCAAAATCCGAGAACCCGATTCATGTATAATCTTGGTGCAGGTGGTGGTGCTCTTATTCTGAAGAAAAGTTTCGAAAAGAATAGAATACTAGAAAGCACCATTATTACAGACGGAGCCTTCTCAGAAGATGTCGTTGTAACAACTGGTGGAACAAAAAACCCCATCACGAAGGAAGCCCTAGAACGTGGACTATACCAGTTAGATGTGATGGATCCAGAAGGAATGAAGCGACGTCTTGAGGAAAAATCCATGCAAAACTTTCTGAAAGTCATACGCGATGCGTTGCAGAGAAGTGGTTACACAGAACAGGATGTAAATTACGTTGCAATGCTTCATATGAAGCGCTCTGCCCATGATTATGTGTTAAGGGAACTTGGACTAACAAACGAGCATTCTATTTATCTAGAAGACTATGGGCACATCGGACAGATGGACCAGATCCTTTCACTAGAGTTAGCTGAACAGCAGGGGAAATTAAAAAATGGGGATGTGGTAGTTTTCGTTAGTGCTGGAATTGGTTATGCGTGGGGGGCATCTGTCCTAAAATGGGGAACGGAGAAAGGGTGAGGAAGAATGACTACAATGGAGCTAAAACGTGTAAAGTTGCCAAATGGAGAAACGTTAGGTTATCGGGAACGGAATGGTGGTGAGATNNGGCTGTCCTTTTTATCCACGGAAATATGACCTCATCTAAGCATTGGGACCTTGTACTAGAAAGCTTGGATGATCGCTATACATTATATGCAGTGGATTTACGTGGATTTGGAATATCCTCTTATCAAAAGCCGATCCATGAATTAAAAGATTTCGCAGAGGATGTACATTTGTTTGTGAAAGCGTTAAATATTAATCCGTATGCGATTGTGGGTTGGTCACTAGGCGGAGCGATAGCACTACAATATTGTTCTATTTATAAGAACCCTTGTGAAAAATTGCTATTGCTTGCCTCTGGCTCAACACGTGGCTATCCATTCTTTGCCACCGGTCCAGATGGCTTGCCAGATGTTTCGAAGCGGTTGGAAACCTTAGAAGAAGTAAAAGCAGATGTAGGTAAAACACAGGCAGTACAAGGTGCTTACGACCGAAGAGATAAGGATTTCCTTAAAAATTTGTGGAATCTAGCAATTTATCGAAGATGCCAGCCAGACCCAGAAAAGTACGACGAGTACCTAGAGGATATGATGACACAGCGTAATTTAGCAGAGGTGTATCAGGCGCTAAATGCTTTCAATATTAGTAGTGTACATAATGGGTTAACAGAGGGGAACAAGGAAGTGGCGAATATATCGATTCCTGTACTTGTAATGTGGGGCAATGAGGACCTCGTCGTAACAGAGTCAATGACGAAGGAAATAGTAGAGGATTTAGGAGATAAGGCAACATATGTAGAACTCCCAAATTGTGGACATTCCCCTTTAATTGATAATTTAGATCTTCTCGTAACCACTATGGAAGATTTTTTAGTTAAGGAGGCAAATGAATTTTGAGATTAAAAGAGAAGGTAGCTATTATAACGGGTGGTGCAAATGGAATTGGATTTGAGGCGGCAAAAGTATTTCTTCGGGAAGGTGCAAAAGTAGCAATTGCTGATTTTAATGAAGCGGCTGGTAAAAAGGCAGAGGCAGAGCTGAAGGAAGAGGGATTTAACTGTTTATTTGTTCAAGTCAATGTTGCAGATAGGAGCAGTGTTGACAAAATGGTATCGGAGGTTGTTCATTACTTTGGACAAATTGACATTCTCATAAATAACGCGGGGATTACGAAGGATGCCATGCTATCAAAATTAGAGCCAGAAGCCTTTGACCAAGTAATCGATGTGAATTTAAAGGGTGTATTTCATTGTACACAAGCGGCTTTGCCGTACCTGATTGATCAAGGCAAAGGGAAAATTATTAATACCTCTTCTGTTTCGGGTGCATATGGAAACGTAGGGCAAACCAATTATGCAGCTGCAAAGGCAGGTGTTATTGGGATGACGAAATCATGGGCGAAAGAGCTTGGTCGTAAAGGAATTAATGTTAATGCTGTAGCGCCAGGCTTTACAGCTACTTCGATGGTGGAAACGGTGCCAGAAAAAGTAATCGAAGGTCTCATCAAGCAAGTACCAATGGGGCGTTTAGGCAAACCAAAGGACATTGCTAATGCGTATCTTTTTTTAGCGTCAGATGAATCTGATTATGTAAATGGACACGTATTACATGTAGATGGTGGCATCATGATGTAGCCTCCCCTTAAATTTGGCAGAGGATGGGACAAAAGTTTTTTTCCCATCCTCTTCTATTTTTGAACAGATGTCGCCTGAATAGGAAATTACAGAAAAGCCGTATGCTCATGGTGGGATTGTAACTTCCGTGTAACTCTGCTTTCCTATAATTTGACTAACTTGTCATGTAAGAGGTGAGTAGTGTGGAGCGGGAACTAGATTGGCTAGAAGGTCGAGCGAGACTATATCCAAATAAAGAAGCAATCGTTGATGCCAATACGAAAGATCGATGGACATACAAACATTTAAATGAACGGGCAAAAGTACTGGCAAGCTTTTTTTTAACAAAGGGGATTAACAAAGGGGATCGGATTGCACTATTATCTCCGAATCATATTAGCTGCTTAGACTTTATGTTTGCGGCTATAAAAATTGGTGCAATCTTTGTTCCGTTAAATTGGCGCCTTTCCAAGGAAGAGTTAGAATATATTTTGCAGGATGCAAAGCCGAAATTAATTGGTATACATGAACGTTTTCAAGATAAATCGGAATGGATGGATAAACAATTTTTTACCTTTCCCATTACAGATAACGAATATATAGGGTCATTAGAACGAGTGAAGACAGAGCTTCAAGCTGACTTAGATGAAACGACTCCTCTTGCAATGATCTATACAGGTGGGACGACGGGGAAACCTAAAGGAGCAATTCTTTCGCATCGCTCTATATTATGGAACGGGATGAACACCATTTTAAGCTGGAATATTACAGAAGAAGATGTGACGTTAACGACATTACCAATGTTTCATACTGGAGGACTCAATGCCCTCGTTATTCCTGTGTTACTGGCTGGAGGGAAAATCGTTATCACTGCTGATTTTGAACCAGAGGAAGTCGTTAATGATTTGATTGAACATCATTGTACGATCGTTCTATTTGTTCCTACGATGCATCATATGATTACGCAGACAGAGGCGTTTCAACATGCGGAATTTCCTAAGATGAAGGTTTTCTTATCTGGTGGGGCGCCATGTCCATTAACGATTTACGATGCATATGAAAGAAAGGGTCTTCATTTTAAAGAAGGATATGGACTAACAGAAGCGGGACCGAACAATTTCTATATACACCCAGATGACGCTAAAGTAAAGCGAGGATCGATTGGAAAGCAGATGCTTTTTAATGAGATTAAAATAGTTGATGAGCTTGGTAAGGAAGTAGGTCCGAATGAAGTTGGGGAACTGCTTCTTCGAGGGAATCATACCTTCGAATTTTATTGGAATAAAGAAGACGAAACAAAAGAAGCACTAGTTAATGGTTGGTTGCATACAGGAGATTTAGCAAAACGTGATGAAGATGGTTTTGTTTATATCGTTGGAAGAAAAAAAGAAATGATCATCACTGGTGGGGAGAATGTGTATCCACTGGAAATAGAGCATTGGCTTGCCTCACATCCGGACATTAATGAAGCTTCCGTTATTGGCTTGCCCCATGAAAAATGGGGTGAGGTCGTTACCGCATTTGTTTCACTTCACCCGAATAGGGAGTTGAATGAACAGGAATTAAACGTATTTTGTAGAAAGAAGCTAGCAGCGTATAAAATACCAAAAAAGTTTTTTATCATTGAAGAACTTCCGAAAACACATGTTGGCAAAATAAATAAAAAGGCATTATATGAACAATATTGTCGTTCCTTTGCTTAAGTGTTAGGAGCTTGTTGTTATTCAGCAAGCTCCTTTTGCCTTTTATGCCGATAATAAAAAATGAAGGCAATTACTAGATGGATGACAGGAGTAAAAATGGCATAGGGATACGGTGGATACCAACTAAAGTAGATGGCATCTGGCAAAATGATTAAGCCACTAAGAAGCATCAGCTTCCATGAACGAACAACAAGGGCGTAGACAAATAAGAGTAAAGAAATAAGTAAAAGAGGATAAAAGAGCTGTAGTGTTCCGAGTAAGATTCCAATAATATTTTCCATTTAAGTCACCCCCAATGATTTAGTTAACTATTAAGGAAAGCTTACCATTTTAATGTATTGTTTTGTATACAATATTCCAATCTTTAACAATATTGTCACAGTTAAAATAGTTGAAAGTGTACATTTCATAGTAGGATGAAAGTAGGAGGTGTTGTAATTGATTCAAGTTAATTATTTTCAAATGATATCTTGGAAGGCGCTTACTATTGCTTTGCTGTTATTCGTATTACCTAACTTTTTGCTAATGAAAGTGGAACTAATCGGAACGGTAGAGCCAGTCATGGCAATCGGAACCGTGTTAGACCTAGCCATTTTATTACCTCTCGTCTGTTACTTCTTTGTATTAAGACGAAAACCTACCTTTTTCATAATTATCCCATTATCTTTAGTTGGTTTATTAACAGCAAATTGGTTTGTACCAGATTATGCAGATCAATATCTGAACATGATTAATAAGTATGTCATTATTATTGAAGTCTCTTTAATCCTCTTAGAACTCGCCATAATGATCTTTATTTTAAAAAGAATTCCATTGCTAAAAAGGGTAACAGCCCAAAAACAACAAACCTATTATCACTTTTTAAGAAGCTTTATCGAAGCAAGTCAACGCGTATTCACCTTCCGATTTAAAAAGCTAAATCAGTATCAAAATTTTCTTCGAGTACTATCCACTGATCTTTCTGTCTTTTATTACGTCTTTTTTAGCTGGGGTAAGAAGAAGCAAGAACGTCTTCAATGTTTACACCAAAATACCCTTACCTTTACGTATCATAAAAATGGGGAGTATTTAGGCGTTTTTATCATGCTTGTTCATGCATTAACGATCGAAATTATTGCTGTACATTTAATGGTAATGCAGTATAGTCATGCTGCTGCATGGGTTTTAACCGCTCTAGATATTTACGCTCTGTTATTTATTATTGCAGACTATCAAGCAATACGATTATCGCCAGTGATTCTAGATAAAAAAGGAATTCATATACAAAAGGGTCTACGCTTTCATGCATTTATTCCATATGAACGGATTGACCAAATTATAGAAAATAACAAGGATGCAAAATCGGTTAACAAAGAAAAGGGCACCTTTAATCTAACCCTGGGAGGATTAGAGGCGGTGAATCCGAAATATAAATTGATACTAGATCAGCCAATCCAAGCGTATTCCTTATTTGGAATTAGGAAGTTCATAGATGCTGTCTACATTACGGTTGACGAGAATCAGAAATTCTACAGTGAAGTCAACGAAATACTGCTAAAAAATCAAGCATAATCAAAAGGGAAAAAAGAAAAGGTATCGAACTATCAATATGGAAGGAGAGGATATAATGTCGAAAATCAATTTAGAAAATATCGTTCAATTCCATCAAATTGGTGAAGCTAGTCACCAGCCATTAGGGGACGTAGTAACGAACAATAAAGACTCTAGTTATCGAAGAGCAGCTGAAGATAAAGAAAAAACCTTGCTTCTGGCAATTGATATTCAGAATGATTTTATGGATAAAGGCGCATTGGGAGTTCCTGGTGCAACAAAAGATGTGGAACGGCTACTCCAATTTATGGCCAAGCATTTTGAAGATATTACGCATATTATGGCATCGCTAGATACTCATAAACCACAGCAAATCTTCCATCCATCATGGTGGAAAGATAAAAATGGAGAAGAACCGAAGCCACTAACTATGATTACGTACGAAGACATCCAATCAGGGAAATGGATTCCGAAGTATGAAGCTGAAAAAAGCAAGAATTATGTAAAAAAACTGGAGAAAACAAGTAAAAAGCAGCTATGTATTTGGCCGTATCATTGCTTAAAGGGTTCAACTGGGGCCGCTATGGAGGGGCAATTCGCAAAGCTTGCATATTTTCATTCGGTGGCACGAGATTATGAATTGAAAACCGTTGTAAAAGGGGAAGATCCTTTAAGTGAAATGTATGGGATTATCCAACCTGAATACAGCGAAAAAGATCTGGTTAGATGGGACCTAATAGAGGAAATGAAGAAATATGATAAAATACTAATCGCTGGTGAAGCGAAATCTCATTGTGTCTTAGAGTCCATTCACCAAATCATTGAACATTTAAAAGATGAACCGAAACGTTTAGAAAATCTCTATGTATTAACAGATTGTATGAGTTCTATTCCAGGATTTGAAGAAGAAACAGACAGGGAGTTTACAATTTTAAGTGAAACGTATGGTATTAAACTTATCACGTCTACGGATTATAAATAATAGGAATTAGTGGAAGGTAATGGAGGCTATTCCGTAACCGATTAATTGATGAGATATGTGGTATAGCCAATGAATATCACATTTATAGGTGAAGGAATAATGCAAGTCGGAAATGGAAAAAATGCTTCCTTTTCCGACTTGTAGAAATGTTACTTGTGAACTACCAATATTTTTATTGTCCCTGTATCCTATTATATAGAAATGAAACTTTTAACGTGTACATTCGTAGATTAATTATCTAGTAATAGAAGGGACGATATACATGTCCAACTGCTTAGAAATTGACGGCTTACATTTATCTATTAAAAAGGTGAAAATTTTAAACGACATTAGCTTTTCCGTACCATACGGAAAAATTACCGCATTAGTTGGCCATAATGGCGCTGGCAAATCTACCATTATGAAGGCAATCATGGGATGGCAGGAAAAAGAAGATGGGAAAATTGTTTTAGATGGAGTTAATCAGGATGAAGAATTTCTAAAGTTCAAGACACGTTTTTCTCTCATTCCAGAGGAGCCTTTATTAACTTCAGAGCTGACGGTTTATCAACATTTTCAGTTATATGGAACGAGTTATCGGATGGATGAGGAAACGTTAAAAGAAAAAGTAGACTATTATATGAAAGCTTTCGAAATCCAAGATAAAATGAATGAGTTTCCGGAAGAGTTGTCAAAAGGGATGAGGCAAAAGGTTCAAACGATTTGTGCATTATTACCAGATGTTCCCCTGCTCTTAATTGATGAGCCGTTTATGGGACTCGATATATATGCTGCGCAATTTTTAATCGATGAATTGAAGAAGAGAAAAGAGCAAGGGACTTCAATCTTGCTAACAACGCATCAGCTTGAGAAGGTAAAGGACTTATGTGATCAATACGTTTTGTTATCCAATGGAAGTATATCAGAGGTGGGCAATATAGATGATTTCCAGGGGCTTAAGAGGAGAATGGTGGAAGATGCGTAATCCTTATCCATCCCTTGTCCAAACCTTAAGCTGGTTAAGAAGAAATCGACTTCGAAAAAAATGGAAGCTTTATAAATTAATATATTCTGTAGTAATGGATTTTACATATGGAATCTATTTATTCGCATTCCTGGTTATTTCCTTAATTGCCTTTAAAAATTATTTATCCGAAATGCAACCAGTATTCGCTATGTTTCAATCGGTATCATACTCATGGTTCATAACCATTCTGATTGCCTTTGTCATACGTTATCTTTTCAATTCAACGAGAAGCTCAGGTGTTTATATCACAAGTGCAGAATATCAGCTTACTCTTTTACCTTATAAGAAAGAACAGGTTTGGCTCTATTGTCTTGTAGAGAAATTCATTAAAATAACAATCTATACTATTTTATTATTTCTTGCCCTTGTAATCCTTCTTCCAGTTCATTCGGAAGTGATCTTTTTATTATGTTTCACATTGTGGATTAGTAACTTGACAGGAACAGTTATCGAATGGAGGTTATTTCAGCTAGGAGGACTAAAAAAGTTCTTTTGCGTAGTAGGCTTATCCCTATTATTAATCGGATTTCGACTTGTAATAATGTACTACCCATTGCCAGTGAAAGAAGTCTTGTTTAGTAGCTATGCTGTACTACTGGTTATTTTGATTGTACTTTTGGCATTCTCCCCATTAAAAAATGTCGATTGGGCGAAGGTTGTTTCTTTTGGAGATGTAAAGGTTTGGAATATGATGGCTGTTCAGCGTATTACAAAGGTACAAGTGAAACCGCCAACGAAGTTCCAGTTACTGAATCAAATGTTTCGGGGGAAAAGAGCAAAACGACCGTTGCCATATAAATTATCATCGGTTTCCGTTCGTCTTTGGTTACCGTTTTTTAAACATCATTTAGAAACGATTTTCAAAACAATAGGTACCTTTTTGTTATTAATGGTTGTTTTTGGCTTTCAAGGAAAAATTCCGCTACAAATTTCTTTTTCTTTAGGAATAGTTGTAGTAAATGCGGTGATTAGCTCTCTCTTTGTTTATCAGTTTCAAAGTCCGTTAATGCAAGTATTACCGTGGCGATTTGCAGATTGGTATCAATCCTTTAAAAAGTGGTACCTTTCTTTTATTGTACTTTATAGTTTGGTAGCAGCGGCTATGCTATATTTCTATCATTATTCCTTACTATCCATTTTGCTTAATATCGTATTTTATATTGTTTGGTTAAGAGTAGACTTAGATTTAGCTGTAATAGCAAAAGTGAAAAGTCTAAAGAAAGAGTGGGAAACTGGAAAATCGGTCATGATTCGGTTTATCGGTTTTGTTTCCGGCGTCTTTTCGATATCTTATCAATGGATAAGTATAGTTGGCATTCTGTCCTTAGTCGCCTATTTTGTCTGGAAAGGACCGATACCAATCGATAATGAAAAGGAGTCTGACTAAATTAATATTATGTCAGACTCTTATTTTTTACATAAGGCTAGCCCTAAAGGATAGTGAACTTCTTCTCTTCCAGGATAAGGTTCAATTAGAACGCCCTTTTGATAAAAGAAAGTCCGTTCCGAATAGGCATCAAACAGGTTAAAAAACTCTTCTTGTGTCAGTTGGTGAACATGAAACAATTGGCCCGATGGTATCCCCCTACCTTCTCCAAATGGAGTGGATACGAGTAGTGTTCCACCTGGTTTTAATAACTCANNTAGAGATGGTCTTCCGCTTGGATATGTTCAATCGTTTCAAAACTAACAATGACATCGAACAGACCTAATTTAGCCTTTAATGTTTCATCGGTTGCATCTGCTACAATAAACTTTGACTTTGGATGATAATATTTCCCTCGGGCATACGTAATGATATCGGGGTCTATATCTACTCCGATTACCTCGTCTACATGGAATTTTCTCTCTTTGGCAAGCATATGGGTGCCATATCCTGAACCGCATGATAAGTCTAATACCCGGCCCTTTATATACGGTAAAGCAAACTGATATCGAGCAATGTGCTCTAGCAGAAGTTTATTTAATGGGTCCATAAACTCTGGTATGATTCGTTCCTCTGTATTTTCGATCACGTCTTCTTTTCACCTCATTAAACCATAGCAATCATGTATATTTATGATAGCACAGTAAAAGGAGTCTAGCACTGTTAGGCAATTTCAATGTGTTTGCTTTTGTCGGTTGCATGTTCTTTATAATATTTTACTAAATTAGGAATAACATTCTTCATATCTGGACATTTTATTCCACTTCCTTTGAGGTCCCTTTGTGCTTCACTGCAATCATATATGGTTTGTTCATTGAAGTAATCAAGTGCTTGTTTTTCTACTTGCATCCATTTTCGGATAAAAGGTATTTTTAAATGGAATTCCGCTAATTTATGGGGGACGGTACCTTTAGGTTTTTTTCCTAAATAATGATACATAAATAGGCGGTATAGTTCTCGAGCCGTATACGGATTTGGGTCGGTAAGGTGATACGTTGCACTTTTCTTTTGATTTTTATCCATATGGCCTAGGTAGATGGTTGACTGTATAATATAATCCAAAGGAACGACATTTAATAAGGCGTTCGCTCTACCGACATAAGGAATCAACGGCATAAAGCGGATATGGCGGAACATATTTAACATAAAATAAGGGCCATCGAATTTAAGGGTTTCTCCTGTTTGGGAATGACCTACTACTATACCTGGTCGTATAATGGTTGTAGGAATACGTTCCTTTAATGCATCAACCAAAACCTCTGCCTCATATTTCGTTGCCTCATAATGGTTGTTATGTCCTTCATTGTGCTGTAAGTCATGCTCGTATACGGTACCTTGACGTTTTCCTGCAACAAATGCAGTACTAAAATAAACATACCGCTCTAGCATTTTTAAATCTAACACGAAAGCGTTTACATTTTTAGTCCCGGTAATGTTTACTTTTTTAGCAGGCTCTAAGGGAACGGCTAAATCGTAAATGGCTGCTAGATGAAAAACATGCGTTACCTCTTCCATTAATTTAGAGTAGGTTTTTTCTTGAATAGCAAGTCTTTCTTCTGTAATATCCCCAGCAATAAGAGAAATTTTATCGGAGGAGATTCCCAACTGGTCTGTCAGCATCTGAACAGACTGCTGAGCTTTTTCCATAAAAGAAGGTAAAACAAGTGCGTAGATGTGATCAACCGGATATTTTGCATCAAAAAGTTCTTTTTTTAAATAGGTGGCAAGGTATCCGGGGTAGCCTGTAAAAAAATACGTGTTGCCCATAAGCTCTACACCTCCAAGAAATTATTTAACAATTATATTCTCTTATGAAAATAAAAATTCCTTTAATTACAACAAATACACCAAAAGTAAGGATTCGCATAAACTAAAAAATAGGAAGAAATGTAAAAAGCTATGTAGGAGGGATTAAAGGTGAATCATCAATGGGGACAATATCATAATGGACCAGTGCATTATGTTCCGCCTTCCTTTCCACCAAAGTTCCCGTTTCAGTCAACGCCAAATCAGGGTCAACCTGTGACACCATACGAGAATTTTCAGAAGCCGCCAATACCTTTAAATAGTTATGGTAATCAAACCCAAGTACAAAAAGGGATGAATCCGATTATACAACAATTTCAGAATTCAAATGGTCAAATTGATTTTGATAAAGTTTTTTCTACTGTGGGGCAAATTGTAAATACCGTGAATCAGGTTCAACCGTTAGTAAAGCAATTTGGATCGATAATGAAAGGCTTCAAATAGGCGGGAATAGGGATACAATGGTAATGAAAAAAGCTTGGGCGTATACACAACAATGTACTTCCCAAGCTTTTCAACTAATTCTAGTTTCAAAACGTGCTTTTTTGAAAGACAGGATCAATCTCTAAAGAAGGATATGACAAGTCCGCCTTGTCCAGCGTAGTTTGCAATCAGAGGTCCCATGTCCATCATGATGGAATTCTTAAATGGATATTTTGCCTTAATTTCTGCTAATATCTTTTTCGCCGTTCCTTCTTCATTCCCGTGAGCAAGTGCTATCGTATCGAACTCAGTCCTCTTTTCTCCAATTTGATCAACAAATCGGCGCATCGCTTTTTTACTGCCCCGCACTTTTTCTGCAACATCGATTACACCTTCTTCGGTTGCCTTTAATAATAGTTTAATATTCAAAGTTTTAGCGATAGCACCTTTCATTTTATCAAGACGTCCACCTTTAATTAAATTATCTAACGTTTTTAATACAAATAAGGTAGATATCTTATCCACTCGTTCTTTTAAATGATGTACTAAATCGTGAAAGTGGATGTTCTCCACCATCTTCTTACTAGCTTCATGTAAGAGTAATGCAATGCCACAAGAAGCGGTCTTCGTATTAATAACCTCAATTTGTCGATCAGGCTCTTCTTCTAGTAACATATCTCGGCCAATAACAGCGCTTTGATAAGTACCACTAACACATTTGGAAATGGATAGCATAATGATCGCTTTCTCTTTGTCTACTTCTTTATAAGCATTATAAAAGTCTTGAGGGCTCGGAGCTGATGTCTTAGGTAATGTAGGTGAGCTTTTCATTAAATCATAGAACTCTGGAAATTCTTTATCTGGGCTAACTTTATACTGTTCTCCATTAATTTCTATATTTAGAGGTACTACCTTAATGTTTAGCTTTTCTTGAATAGAAAATGGAAAATCAGCTCCACCGTCTGTCATTAATTGGATGTTCATTTATATCTCCTCCTTATTTCAAAAACTACCTTTTTTATAGAAGCATATTACATATAACCTCATATTTGCACCATGAAATGTATTTGGAATAGAGATACAAACATAGGTAAGAATTGTTTCTATTGTTAACGATTACAAATTTTAGGTCTATTGTATCATGGTGAAAAGTCAATTACACGTAATAACATGCTAGAAATAAAAGTAAATGAGACGCTAAATCCAACGGGAATGGGTTTTAGATGAAATTAATAAATTAGCTAGGGCAAACCCACCTATAAATCCAAAGATATGTGCATACACATTTATGTTAGAACGAACAAATGTCATAATTAATGCGATAACCATGATGGTAACAATAATTTGTTTGTTTTGATCATCTATTAGGTGTTTACGGAATAACACGATGAAAAGGTAAGCACCAAATATACCAAAAACAGCCCCAGATGCCCCTGCGTGCTGTAAGTAGATAGAGCCTAAATAAAAGGTTGCAATATTACCGATAATGCCAGACCCTAAATAAAGAATAACAAATTTTGTTTTTCCTAACATTCTCTCAAGTGGTGGTCCAAATAGGACAAGGGAGAAGGAATTAAATAGTGCATGAATGAGTCCATAATGAAAAAAGACAGCTGTTAAAAGGCGCCAATATTCATTATTGTATTCAATCATAAAATTAGTACCCAAACCTAATTCACGTATCGATTCAAAAAGAGGAATAGGAAGAAATTCCGTTAACAACCATAGACCTAAATTAATAGCTACAAGTATACTTACAATAGGATAAAATTTTAAAAATTGTTGAAAACTTTCCGTTCGAAAAAACATAGCATCACCTGTTTTTCATATTTCCATTTAAGCTATTTAACTCGAATGGATTTACTTATCTCATATTATACATATTCATTATTGGAAATGCTTTTAAAGAATCAAATAAATTTTATAGAGGGTAGGATGACCATGATCAAAGGTATTGGTGTAGACATAATAGAACTAAAACGGATTGAACATGCGATTGAGAAAAATAAAAGATTTTATGACCGAATTTTAACGGAGAGAGAAAAGGAAATGGTAAAACAGTTTACCACTTTACATAGAAAAGTAGAGTTTACTGCTGGTAGATTTGCAGCCAAAGAAGCGTATGCTAAAGCTAATGGGACTGGTATTGGTGGTGCGCTATCATTTGTTGATATAGAAATTTTGCCAGATGAAAACGGAAAACCAGAAGTTTATTTGAAGGGTAAAAAATGCAAGACTGCCTTTCTTTCTATATCGCATAGTACACAATTTGTTGTTGCGCAGGTTGTTATTGAAGAGAGCTGATTCAGATTAGTGGAAGGAATGCTCTTCTAACTCCAGAGGTCCTTTTCCTTTTCTGTGCATATTCGGATAGTTTGTCTCATATATTGGAGTAGCGGGTAGGAGGGAAAGACGAGCATCCGTTTTGAAATGATGAAAGTGTATGATTATCAACTTGCTTTTTTATTATCGACCCAAGTTGATAGGGAAAATCATAGTAATATGGGGGAGGGAAGGTAAATGCAATGAGGAGAACGATTTCCTACTAAAAAATGTTGCTTTCATACATTTTCATTTTGGACGTGCCGTCAATCTCTTTGTCCAGAGATAGGAAAGTAATGAAATGAAATATTTAGCATGAGCGTTATGAGCATACGCTTTTCTATTTGAAATGAGACAAAGGAGTTGTGAACATGAAGAAAAAACATTTGCTTTGGTGCTTGAGTCTTCTTATGATCGTTTTTATTGCTGCGTGTGGGGAAAAGTCGAAAGAGGATGTTTTAGAATCTCTTGGAACAAAAGTTGATGAAATGAGCGGATATAAAGCACAAGCAAAGATGACTTTAAAAACTGGGGAAGAAGTTCAAAATTACGAAATTGATGTTTGGCATAAGAAGGATGATTTTTATCGTGTCAAACTAAATAATCCGAATAGCGAAAAAGGGAATCAAATCATTTTACGGAACAGTGAAGGTGTATTTGTACTAACGCCAGCCTTAAACAAAAGCTTTAAATTCCAGAGTGAGTGGCCAAACAATACGAGTCAACCATATCTATATGCATCTTTAATTAATGATGTATTAAAGGATACGGAAGGCAAATACAAAGAAACGGAAAAGCACTACGTATTTACGACAAAGACCAATTATCAAAGCAATAAAAACCTACCATATCAAGATGTAACATTTGATAAAAAGACACTAAAGCCAGTAATGGTTACGGTATACGACAAGGATTATAATGCTCTTGTGGAAATTAACTTTTCCTCATTTGAATTTGATCCAGAATTTGCGAAAGACGACTTCGATACGCAAAAAAACTTAACGAGTAGTATTGCAGAAGTACCAGCTATGGCAGGTATGGAAGATGAAGATTTAACAGTTCTATATCCAACAGAGCTACCAGAAGGTACATCGTTAATGGAAAAAGAGGAAGTTCAAACGGAAAATGGTACAAGGGTTATTCTTACTTTTGGTGGGGACAAGAGTTTTACTCTAGTAGAAGAAAAGTATAATACCTTTCCAACAAGCCTAACAGAACCAGTAGCTGTACAAGGAGATCCAGTAAACCTAGGCTTCACAGTAAGTGCCATGACAGATAAAACCGTTGAATGGCATCAAAACAACATGAGATTTTATTTAGCAAGTGAAGAACTAACAAAAGAAGAAATGATCCAAGTAGCAAGCTCCGTAAATGGAAAAGAAATGAAATAACATATTTTTTTAATAGAAGCAGACTCTAACGACTTTAGAGTCTGCTTTTTGGTGTATACTAAAAGAAAAGCGGAAGCGCCTTGGTCTCGGCGTGCAGCTAGCCAAAGAAAAGCGGAAACACCTTGGTCAAAAAAAGCAGAAACATGTCGGTCAGTTTTAACGAATACACTACGAAAAGTATAGTGATGTTCTTTCTATAGAAGAGGTTCTAAAAATGTCTTAGGTAATGACAAAATGGAATACATTACGCGAAAGATGTATTCAAACGTAGTAGGAGAGGGGCACAGTACTTTGATGCAGCAGTTTTATCGAGACTCATGGGTGGAAATACAATTAACTGCAATAAAACAAAATATTCGGAAGCTACGTGAACACTTAACAGAAGGCAAAAAGATTATCGCAGTTGTTAAAGCAAATGCATATGGGCATGGTGACATACAAGTTGCCAAGGCTGCCTTAGAAGAAGGTGTAGATGGATTAGCGGTCGCACTATTAGATGAGGCGCTAAAGCTTAGACATGCTGGAATAAAAGCGCCTATCCTAGTTCTTGGTTGGGTACGTCCAGATGTGGCTGATATTGCAGCCAAAAACGACATTACTTTAACTGTTTTCCAAAGTGATTGGATTCGGGACGCGATGACGTATTTAAATAGTAATAAATTATCCGTACATATAAAAGCAGATACAGGGATGGGTCGAATTGGAGTGAAAAGTGTAGAGGAATTAAGGGATGTACTTGCATCTTTAGATTCGAACTACTTTCATGTAGGAGGTATGTTTACCCATTATGCAACTGCGGATGAAGAAGATATTGCGTATTATAAGGAGCAACAACACCAGTTTCACAAGCTGGTAGAAGTTTTTAGAGATGAAGTAAAGGGAAATACATTTATACATGCTGATAATAGTGCAGCTGGTATGCGGTTTCCGAGTCAAGTTTTCGATGGAGTGCGCTACGGAATAAGTATGTATGGCCTTTATCCTTCTAGCGTTGTGAAAAAGGAAGAGCCATTTCAACTAGAACCGGCTTTTTCATTACATAGTCGACTTGTACATGTAAAAAAGGTGAGAACAGGTGAATACATTAGCTATGGACGAACCTTTCAAGCTGATACAGATATGTGGATTGGTACCGTTCCTTTAGGCTATGCAGACGGTTGGATTCGGAAATTACAAGGCGCCGAAGTATTAGTGAATGACAAGAGAATGCCAATCGGTGGTCGTATTTGTATGGATCAATTTATGGTACGACTAGATAACGCTTATCCTGTTGGGACTAAAGTGACGTTAATTGGAAAACAAGAGGAAAACGAAATTACAATGGATGAGATAGCAGATAAATTAGATACCATTAATTATGAGGTGCCGTGTACGATAACCTCAAGAGTTCCAAGGATTTATAAAAGTGGTGAAATCCAGGTTGCAGTGGAAAATATCGTGTTAAAATAGAAATTTTTGTTTAAATGGAAGCATAAATGTGTAGAATTGGAATAAATATAAAAATGTCTTAAAGCGCACTCTATTTTCATTATTATCTATTTAAGAAGTGGCAATTTCTTCCGTAAGGCGAAATCTTGAATATAGCTTTTGCAATGCAATAATCAGCGTGTTATGATTAAAGGGAATTTATACTTTTGTCAGGTAAAGCATGGTGGAGGTGTATGTTGTGTCCGAGAGTTCACAAGAAATTGTAATTAAGCTACCAGAAAACGTATTAAGGGAGTTAGACAATTTGGGGAAGAGTGAGGATTGCGACCGAAACGACTTGATATATCAAGCAACAAAAATGTACTTGCATGAAAAGAAAAAGCGAGATATACGAGAGTCTATGCGCCGTGGTTATGTAGAAATGGCTAAGATTAATCTAAATATTGCCTCCGAAGCATTCCAAGCGGAAGAAGAGGCAGAAAACACCCTGGAACGCTTAGTGAGTGGGGTGTAGTTATTGATAGTAAAAAGAGGCGACGTCTTTTTTGCAGATCTATCTCCTGTTGTAGCATCTGAGCAAGGTGGCGTTCGTCCGGTACTTGTCATTCAAAATGATATTGGCAATCGATTTAGCCCAACCTGTATAGTTGCGGCAATTACTGCGCAAATACAGAAAGCGAAATTACCAACCCATGTAGAAATTGATGCTGAAAAGTATGGGTTTGAACGTGACTCCGTAGTCCTACTAGAACAAATTAGAACAATTGATAAGCAACGACTTACGGATAAAATTACACATCTAGATGAGACATTAATGAAGCGAGTCGATGAAGCTTTACAAATTAGTCTCGGACTTATAGACTTTTAAAGCTACTCTTACTAGTTGGAGTAGCTTTTCTTTTTAATTAATTGACTCAATTTTTAGATTAATTAACAGATAAATGGTACTATTAGAGAGAGTATGTGTTTTTCTAAGATATTGTTTATTTAGGAGGTATAATTTGGTGGATAAAGTTTTACAACAAATTGTATTGGAGAACCGTACAGAGATTACGGAACAATGGTTGTCGTTAAATAATGATCTTGAAAATATTCGTAGAGTTGCTGATGTAACCAATCAACTACTTGATACAACAAATAAAGAATTTTTAGACGTGATTTTTGGAAGCGTTGAAAAAAAGGGAAAAACAGCAGAACTAGCTAATTTTTCTGAGCGGTTGATAAAGCTAGGGTGGCCACTTAATTATATTACAAATGGACTACAATCTTTTCGTAGAATAACAATCAATTTTATTCTGGAAAAATCAGAGGAAACAAGCAGAGAATATTTCTCCGGTGTGTTGGAGAGTGTAGATCGTTGGATTGACCCAGTTATTAACTATTTAGTAAGTGAATATTCAGGAAGCTGGGAACATACAGTTGCACTTCAGAAGATTGCACTTCAAGAATTATCGGCTCCGCTAATTCCGGTTATTGACGGGATTACAGTTATGCCGTTAATAGGTACAATTGATACAGAAAGAGCAAAATTAATCATGGAAAACCTACTTGATGGTACGATGAAGCATAACTCTGAGGTTGTTTTAATCGATATCACAGGTGTCCCGGTTGTGGATACAATGGTGGCGCATCATATTATACAAGCTGCAGAGGCTGTTCGTTTAGTAGGAGCAACCTGTATTTTAGTAGGTATACGACCTGAAATTGCACAAACCATTGTGAATTTAGGTATCGATTTATCAAGATTCCCAACGAAAAGCTCTTTACGTAAAGGATTTAATGCGGCTTTACAACTAACAGGTCGTACCATTTCAACAATCAAAAATGAAGAGAAAGAGATAGAACAAATAATAGATTCATTGAGTAAGGGGTAATTAGATGAGAATTCCTATTTTAAAGTTACATCATTATTTACTAGTATCTATTCAAGTAGAACTAGATGATCAAACTGCAGTGGAATTTCAAGAAGATTTATTACAAAAAATCCATGAAACCGGCTCCACTGGTGTTGTAATTGATTTAACCTCTGTTGAAATTGTCGATTCCTATATTGCGAAAATATTAGGCGATGTTGTTTCCATGTCTGGGTTAATGGGAACAAAAGTCGTTTTAACTGGTATACAACCTGCTGTAGCAATGACGTTAATCGAGTTAGGAATACACCTTAATAATGTCCCGACTGCGCTCAATTTAGAGCAAGGATTGATTAAACTTAAACAGGAATTGGAGGAATAACACAAATGAACTTCGAGTCCTGTATACCAATAAAAAAAGAGTGGGATATAGTTGGGGCTAGACAATATGGACGGGATATTGCAAAACAAATAGGATTTGGTTCAGTGGATCAGGCAAGAATCGCTACATCCATATCGGAACTAGCGAGAAATGTTTACTTATACGCTGAAAATGGGCGGATTTGTTTTAATGTTGTAGAAGAGATGGGACGCAAAGGGATTGAGATTACAGCTATCGATGAAGGTCCGGGGATAAAAGATATCGGTAAAGTGATGCAGGACGGCTACTCCACATCAGGGGGATTAGGAGCAGGTCTACCTGGGGTGAAACGCTTGATGGATTTTTTTGATTTAGAATCTGAATATGGTAAGGGAACTACAGTAAAAATAATCAAATGGTTCCGAAGTTAAATAGGTTTTTACATAATAAGAATATAATAGCTTGATAAAATATATAGGTAGCGTTATTTTTCGAAAGGGAGGGTGCGCTTACATTTGGAGAAATACATAAAATTACTCAAACAATATATAATGACGGAAGATGAAGAAGCGCTTTATAAAGCGGATCAGTTTAGCAAAGAGTCCTTACAGAAGGACTTCTCTCCTGACGAGATTGTGCAATTACATATCGAATCTCTATTAAATCTATATCCTGATTTATCTAAGGAAATGCGACTTTCGCTAGATTTTTTATTACAAACAATGATTTCCTACGGCATTGCTCATCAGGAATTTCAAGTTTTAAGAGAGAGACAAAGAGAATTGAAGTCCGAAATTGATGTTGCGGCGAAAATGCAGAAAACCCTTTTGGATACAAGTATTCCGAAATTGGATGATTTGGAGGTTGGTGCTATTTCAGTACCGGCTAAAATTATGAACGGGGATTATCATCATTTTATTCAAGATTCTGATGGGAACGTTGGTGTTGCTGTAGCCGATATTATTGGTAAAGGTATACCGGCGGCTCTTTGTATGTCGATGATTAAGTATGCATTAGACAGTTTTCCGGACACGTTAGTTCAACCAGACGCCATATTGAAATTATTAAACCGTGTTGTCGAGGCAAACATCGAATCTGGTATGTTTATTACAATGTTTTATGGCTTTTATGATCAAAAGTCTCATCACTTTTCGTATTCCTCCGCAGGTCATGAGCCAGGCTTTTTCTATTCTGCAAAAGACGGAACCTTTGAGGAAATAACAGCAAAAGGGATTGTGCTTGGTGTAAAGAAAAACGCAAACTATGAAAGGTTTACAAGGAAATTAGAAATAGGGGATATGATCGTTCTTCTTACGGATGGTGTAACAGAATGTAGAAGGGGTCAATATTTTATCGAACGGGAAGAAGTCATTGAAGTGCTTCAGCGATATAAAGACCTGCATCCGGAAGTGCTTGTAAAGAATGTGTTTCAGCACTTTGAACGACTGCAGGATTTTGAGTTGTGTGATGATTTTACATTAATTGTGATCAAAAGGAACAAATAATAGAAAATTCGTTGTTTAGAAAATTAACAAAGAGGGAATGAACAAATAAAGAGGATTTTTCAAAAGGGGGTTCATATAACATGAACTTAACGATTCATGTTTCTAATGAAGACCACAATCCTGAAGTTAAGCTTTCAGGTGAAATAGATGTATATACAGCACCAAATTTAAAAGAGGCGCTGTTAAAGCTCACGAAAAAAGAGGGCTCGCTAATTAAGGTAGACCTAGAAAAGGTTACTTATATGGATAGTACTGGATTAGGTGCCCTAATTAGTGGATTGAAATCAACGAGAGAAAATAATAGTGAACTAGTTTTATGTAATCTACAAGAGAGAGTATATCGTTTATTTGATATTACGGGTTTAAAAGAAGTGTTTCAGATAGAGAGTACTATTAGAGGTGGGATGTAATGGTACAGCCACTTAATTCCGTAGAGATGAAAATACCTGCAAAACCAGAGTTTGTCGGTATCGTTCGACTAACTGTTTCTGGGATTGCTAATAGACTTGGATTTCATTTTGAGGCAATTGAAGATTTAAAGATTGCGATTTCAGAAGCGATAACGAATACGGTTCAACATGCTTATCGTAAGGATCATGAGGGTGAGGTATTAGTTAACTTTTCCATGTATGAAGATCGATTGGAGACAGTTGTAGCCGATTGTGGAGAAAGCTTCGATATAACTAAGAAGAACACGGTTATGAATACGGCAAATCCAAAAGAAATGATCCGTAACCTTAGGGAAGGTGGATTTGGGTTGCATTTAATCGAGGCATTAATGGACAAAGTAGATATACAGAATGATAGTGGAGTAATAGTAACAATGACGAAGTTTTTCCCAAAAAATGAGGTGGGCCGTAATGACGACCAAATCTCAACATCACCATAATAAAGATGATGAAGTCCATAGATGGTTTTTAGACCTTAAAAGAAACCCTAATAACGAAAAGCTACAAGAACAAATTGTATTTCAGTATGAAGATCTCGTTAAAGCTATCGCAAAAAAATATGCTAACAATGCTACAATCCATGAAGATTTAATACAAGTTGGCATGGTCGGATTGATGGCAGCAATAAAAAGATACGATCCAACCCTAGGTAAAACATTTGAATCGTTTGCTATCCCAACCATATTGGGAGAAATAAAAAGGTATATACGTGATAAAACATGGAGTGTCCATGTTCCTCGTAGAATAAAAGAATTAAGCCCCAAAATTAAAAAAGCAGTAGAGCAGTTAACAAACGAACTTCAAACATCACCATCCATTAAAGACATTGCAGATTTTTTAAAGGTATCTGAAGAAGAAGTGCTAGAAGCTATGGAAATGGGCCAAAGCTATCATGCTTTATCGTTTGATCGCAAATTAGAAGCGGATTCAAATGGTGGAGAAGTTACTATTATGGACCTCATTGGCTCGCAGGATGAAGGTTATAAGCAAGTTGACTTTAAATTACTATTAGGAAAGCTAATGCCGCTATTGTCTGAGCAAGAACGAAAAATTTTGCGTTGTACATTTTTTCAAGGTATGAGTCAAAAAGAAACTGGGGAACATCTCGGAATATCACAAATGCATGTTTCACGGCTACAAAGAAGAGCGTTATTGAAATTAAGAGATGCCCTTCAATCAGAGAGTCCGGAGGTTTTATTTTGAGTACCAATAAAAAACGTATTGATGTAGCGGTATTTCAACAAGCGAAACAAGGTAATTTCTGTTGTGGTGATAGCTTCTTCTCTATTGAGAAAGATTCCAAATTTATATGTGTACTTGCGGATGGTCTGGGGAGCGGTAAAATGGCAAAAGAATCCTCTGCAGCAGTAGTAGAGGTCGTTCAGCATAATCCGCTAGCATCAATGGAAGAAATTATTGCGAATTGCAATAACAAACTAATGGATAAAAGGGGAGCTGTTATTGGTATCTTGATGATAGATCTTGATACCAGTACGTATGCTTTAACCTCAATTGGAAATATAGGAATTGTATCGATTTCCCCGAATGGACAACAAGTGAAGTCTGTACCAACTTATGGATACTTGTCTGGGGGGAAGCATCCGTTTCATATTACAAATGGAGATATAGAACCAGGTCAAGTATTTTTAATGTATTCAGATGGTGTAAAAGATAAGGAATTACTAAAACAAACGAAGTACCTTGGCAATATTGACCATATTGTTAAATATTATGAAGGTATTCATAAACAAACCGATGAAAAAGATGATACAACATTAATTGTGTTAAAATATAAATAAAAGGTCTTCCATTCAGAAGGCCTTTTTTCTTTTTGATTACAGGTTGGAATGGAAAAGGATTTTCAAAGAATACTTTGGTAAAATAAAAACATAGCAGTGATGCTGTTAAGAAGGCTTGCAAGGAGGAAATGATTTGAGTGAAGTAAATGCGGAAATGCAAATTATCCAATCTATTAGTAGGAATATTAAAATTCCGGTACATACGATTCAAAAGGTAATTCATTTATTAAATGAGGGAAATACAGTCCCTTTTATCGCTCGTTATCGTAAGGAGCAAACAGGTGGATTAGATGAAGTTCAAATTAAAGATATAGAAGAGAATTATCAATATGGTTTACAGTTAAGCAAGCGGAAAGATGAAGTTATTCGTTTGATTGAAGAACAAGGGAAATTAACCGATGAACTCAAACAAGAAATTGGAGCGGCGGACAAGCTTCAAAAGGTGGAGGATTTATATCGACCGTATAAGCAAAAACGTAGAACAAGAGCTACCATCGCGAAGGAAAAAGGTTTAGAGCCTTTAGCTAAAGCTGTTTGGCTTCAAGATAATATGGATTTAGATACCGAAGCAAAGAAGTATTTGTCTGACGAAAACGAATTACACACGACGGAGGATGTATTGCAAGGTGTCAATGATATTATTGCCGAATGGATATCGGATGACCCTAAATTTAGAGAGAAGATACGTAAAGAAACGTTTGATCATGGGATTCTTCAAACGAAGGTGAAAGATGAGGAAAAAGACGAAAAAGGCATTTTCACGATGTATTACGAATATCAAGAACCTATTCGTAAGGTTGCATCCCATCGTGTATTAGCGGTGAACCGTGGAGAAAAGGAGGAAATTTTGAAAGTTTCCCTTCAAGCTCCAGAGGAAAAAATCATCAGCTACATTACGAACCATGTGATGAAGAACCCGAATGAGCCTATTCGCGCTTTATTAGAAGAGGCAATACACGATGGTTATAAACGGTTAATCGAACCATCAATTGAACGGGAAATTCGAACTACTTTAACGGAAGAGGCAGAGGAGCATGCTATAAGTGTGTTCGCGAAGAATTTACGGAACTTATTGCTTCAACCACCATTGAAAGGGAAAACGGTTTTAGGTGTAGACCCAGCGTATCGTACAGGATGTAAATTAGCAGTAGTTGATGAAACAGGAAAAATGCAAGAAATTGATGTTATGTATCCAACAGCACCCAAAAATGATAAAGCTGGCGCGGAGAAAATATTCCTCCGCTTTATGGAAAACTATCCTGTTGAAGTTATCGCAATTGGAAATGGAACTGCTTCAAGGGAGACGGAACAATTCGTGTCGGAAATGATTCAAAAACATAGCTTAAATGTTTCTTATATTATTGTAAATGAAGCGGGTGCTAGTGTTTACTCTGCCTCTAAGCTAGCGAGAGAAGAATTTCCAGAGCTACAAGTAGAAGAAAGAAGTGCGGTTTCCATTGCACGGCGTTTGCAAGATCCACTAAGTGAGTTAGTTAAAATAGATCCGAAGTCAATTGGGGTTGGACAATATCAACATGATGTTAGTCAAAAAAAATTAAGTGAGTCCTTAACATTTGTAGTAGAAACAGTTGTTAACCAGGTAGGAGTAAATGTGAATACTGCATCTTCATCTTTGCTTCAATATGTATCAGGACTTAACAAAACAGTGGCCAATAATATTGTGAAGTTTCGAGATGAAAATGGAAAAATAGTTGACCGAAAGCAATTGAAAAAAGTCCCGCGCCTCGGTGCAAAGACATATGAACAAGCAATTGGATTTTTGCGTATAATGGATGGTAAAGAACCATTAGATGGAACACCTATTCATCCAGAAAGCTATCCAAAAGCGAAAGAATTGTTAATGAAATTGGGCCTTTCGACAGATGATTTAGGAAAAGAGCAATTAATCAATGGTCTCCAAAACATTCATTTAGAAGAAATGGCAACGGAATTAGAACTCGGAATTCCGACATTAAAGGATATTATTGAGTCATTAGAAAAACCGAATCGTGACCCTAGAGATGACATTGCTAAGCCGCTATTGAAAAAAGATGTTCTATCTATGGAAGATTTAGAAAAAGGAATGGAGTTACAAGGTACTGTGCGGAATGTAGTTGATTTCGGAGCATTTGTCGATATTGGAGTAAAGCAAGATGGGTTGGTGCATATATCTAAAATGTCAAATCAATTCGTAAAGCATCCATTATCTGTAGTGTCAGTTGGAGACATTGTTACAGTATGGGTGGATGATGTAGATGTAAAAAGAGAACGGATTGCTTTAACCATGATCTCGCCAGCCTAATATTATTGAGACAAAAATCGCTTTTGATAAAAAAACCAACACTGGTTTAAAAGCTTTATTTGATATAGATCTTTGGAACGGAAAGCTGCTTCCATTTGATTAAGTAACCAGTTCGGCATTTTTATCCCCTCCTAATAATAAGATTCGTTATGATATAGTATATGCAGGGTAGCTTGTATGGTTTAGATGTATTATATAGAAGTAAAGTAAAAACCTTCCGAGAGCTTAGTGTTCTTGGAAGGTTTGTTTTTATATTTTTCATTCTGAGTTATAGAAGTTGCTTGAACTGTACGTAATTACGATTCTTGAACCTTGTTCATAAAGGAGAATATAGGTAAAATGTATATAAAAAAGATACTGGTGTTAGCATATGAATAATGAAGAATTATTAAATTTGGTAAAAGAATTATCGTTAAAGCATTTTGGTAAGCCGTTTATAGATAAGGCGGTATTTAATAATAGATTAAGAACAACTGGTGGTAGATATATTCCCTCCAGGAGAATAATTGAAATTAATCCAAAGTATTTAAGCGAATTAGGGATAGAAGAATTAATTGGGATAATCAAACATGAGTTATGTCATTATCATCTCCATATTGAGGGGAAGGGATATCAACATCGGGATGCAGATTTTAGGGAGTTGTTAAAGCAAACGAATTCTCCACGACATTGTAAGTCGTTACCGTCTATGAAAAATAGAGGGAAGTATTCGTACAAATGTAGTGCATGCGGAGCAACCTTCCATCGCGTTAGAAGAGTCAATATAACCCGATACCGATGTGGTAGATGTATGGGAAAGTTAAAAAGTGTTTAACCTACAAACACTGGTATAAAATGGCTGTGAAAAATCACTAAAAAATGTTGACGAAAATGTACATGCATGGTAAATTAAATAAGCCGACGAACAAAAGATGTTTTTGAGTCTAAAAAATTGTTCGAAAAAATTCTTTTGTGATGTTGACAAAACATAAAAAGTATTGTATCATACTTATCGTCGCGTTTTTAATTTAAATAACTTTATTGTTATTCCACCGTAGCTCAGTGGTAGAGCAATC